>Ga0209590_10000004_pt1 | contig 40106 bp, 45 predicted proteins | sample CZO8metaG_FD_188353 | JGI IMG/M metagenome (GOLD analysis project Ga0209590, IMG submission 188353) | Vadose zone soil microbial communities from the Eel River Critical Zone Observatory, Northern California, USA - CZOApr15con1.8 metaG... | ecosystem: Environmental > Terrestrial > Soil > Vadose...
ATCGCCGAGGGCTCCTTCTTCACGCAAGACGACGTCACATCGCAGCATCGCGTCGTCGTCCTCGGCTCGACTGTAGTCACCAACCTGTTCGGTACCATCGATCCAGTCGGCCAGACGATCAAGATCAACCGCCAGAGCTTTCGGGTCATCGGTGTCTTTGCGGCCAAGGGCGGGTCTGGTCTTGGTTCTCAGGACAATGTCGTGGTCGCACCGATCACCGCCGTCTGGGCGTACCTGAGCGGAGGACGTGGCAAGAACATCAGCCAGATCGTCGCCTCGGCCTCTTCGCCGAGCACGGTCACACAGGCCGAGACCGAGCTCACGACCATCCTGCTGCAGCGCCACCAGATCTCCGATCCAGCGCAAGCCGATTTCCAGCTGCAGAGTCAGCAGGACATCCTGAACCAGGCCAACTCCATCGCCACCACGCTGACTCTCGTGCTCGGAGCCATCGCGGGCATATCCCTGGTGGTGGGCGGGATCGGAATCATGAACATCATGCTGGTCACCGTCACCGAGCGGACACGCGAGATCGGGATCCGCAAAGCGATCGGCGCCAGGTGGCGTGACGTGCTCACGCAGTTCTTGATCGAGGCCATGGTCCTCAGCGGTCTGGGCGGCGCGCTCGGCATCGCCCTGGGAACTGCCCTCGCCGTGGAGGCGCCGCACATTCCAGCCATTGCGAGCTCGAGCTTTCCACCGCCGGTCGTCTCGATCCCATCAGTGCTCCTTGCCTTCGGCGTTTCCGTTGCCATCGGCTTGTTCTTCGGCATCTATCCGGCCAATCGCGCCGCGCGCCTGCATCCGATCGAAGCCCTTAGACACGAGTAGAGGAGCGAATTGATGAAAACGTACGTGGTCGCTTTGGTTGTCCTGGTCGGCGTGCTGGGCGGTTTCTATGGCGGTTACAAGGTCGGCCAGAACAACGTGAGCGCCAGTGCTTCGACGGCCGGCGCGCGCGCGAGCAACACAAGCGGTTCGGATCCGTTTACAGGCGGCAGGGCGCTGGGCGCCGCCTGTCCCTCACCCGGCGCGACGCCGGCGGTTGGTGTCCAGAGCGTTGCCAGGGGGACGGTCGCCAACCTCGGTGGAACATCGATGACCGTGACCAGCACCAGCTGCGAGGTGAAGGTGACTTTCGGCCCGACCGTCACCATCCAGAAGCAAGTGCTCGGCTCCACGGGGGACCTGCAGGACAACCAGACCGTGACGATCACAGGAACCCGACAGGCTGACGGCTCGATCCTGGCCCAAACCATTCAGATCGGCCCGGTCGGCGGCGGCGTTCGGCCTGGCACAGGCGGCGGCACCACGGGCACGAACGGCGGCGGAGGCGGCTAAGAGCCTCCCAGCGCCTTTTCGTACCAGCCGACATCCCAGTAGCGGTCGAACTTGCGGCCCTGTTCCGTGAAGTGGGCGACCCGCTTGAACCCCAACCGCTCGTGCAGCGCGATCGAAGCCTGGTTGGGGAGAGCGATACCGGCATATGCTCGATGCAAGTCCTCTCGCTGGAGTTGCTTCAAGAGCTCTTCGTACAGACGCGTTCCGGTGCCACGCCCCACGGCGTCTGGAGCGAGGTAGATGCTGGTTTCGACGGACGTCTCGTAGGCAGGCTTGGGCCGCCAGCGACTGCTGGATGCGAAGCCGATGACCGAGGCATCCGAAACTCCAACCAAGACTCGATACCGCCCGGTGTGGTCGTAGTGACCAAACCACTCGCGCCGAGCCTCGAGCGTCATCGGCTCGACGTCAAAAGTGAAGTGAGTCTCGACCACGTACCGGTTGTAGATGTCATTGATCTGGCCCAGGTCATGCTCCGTAGCGGGCCGCACGGTGACTTTGCCGTTGCTCAATTGGATGCGCGCTGCCTTCGATTCACGCCTCCAAGTCTATTCAGGCCGCCTAGGGCAAGTGGTCAAGGCGCCGCGGGCGCGAGAATGGGCGGGTGGACCGGATCGCGCTCCAGGGCATGGCGTTCAGCGGCCGGCATGGAGTTGGTTCCGCCGAGCGTGAGCGTGCCCAACGATTCAAGGTCGACATCGAGGTGGACGTCGACCTGTCAGAGGCCGGGCGGACCGACCGGCTTTCGGACACCATCGATTACAGACAGATGCGTGCAATTGCCAAGCAGACTATCGAAGGCGAATCCGTGACGCTGATCGAAACCCTGGCGACCCGAATCGCCGAAGGTGTGCTCGCCTTGCCGAAGGTCAGGTCGGTGACTGTCCGCGTTGCCAAACGGCCCGCCAGCATGTCGCCCATCGAGGCCGCCGCCGTGCACATTAGTAGGACGCGCGCGTGACCATCGCGTATTTCGATTGCTTCGCGGGCATCTCCGGGGACATGACGCTGGGTGCGTTGATCGACGCCGGCGCCGACCGCAACCTCCTTGACGCCACGATCGAGGCGCTTCGCCTTGGCGACGAGGTCAGCGTCGAGGTGCGGCACGAGCAGCGCGGGCACGCGGGCGGCAAGCGGGTCGTCGTCCAAACCCACGACCGAATCGAGCGGACCCTGCCTGATTTGCGAGCCGCCATCGCCGCGGCCGAAATCCCTGATGAGGTCAAGCGTCCCGCCCTGAGCGCGCTCGAGCGCCTGGGTCGCGCGGAGGCGAGGCTTCACGATCGCCCAGAGTCGAAGCTCCACCTGCACGAGCTCGGCGGCGCCGACACCCTGCTCGATCTGGTGGGCGCCTTCTGGCTCCTCCACAACCTGGGTGTCGTGCAGGTATATGCGTCGCCGCTGCCCGCGCCCAGCGGCCGAGCCGGCCAGATGCCGTTGCCCGCACCTGCGAGCATGCGCGTACTCGAAGGCACCGGCGCGAAGTTCCAGGCTACCGACGAGACTCGCGAGCTCGTCACCCCCACGGGGGCCGCGATCCTTGCTGTCGCCGCCAAGTTCAGCCGTCCGGGGATGTCCCTGCAGTCGATCGGGTATGGGATCGGCGCGCGGGAGGTCCCGGGCAACGCGCTGGCCGTCTGGATCGGCGACGAGGTCTTGACCCAGACGGGCGTGACGATGATCGAGACCAATATCGACGACATGGCACCCAATCTCATCGCGGCACTTTGCGAAGACTTGATGACGATGGGCGCGCTCGACGTGAGCGTGTTGCCTGCGGTGATGAAGAAAGGCCGCCCCGGTCACGTGCTCGCGGTCATGGCGACCTCCGACACCGTGGCGCTGCTCACCGACCATCTCCTTCGCCACAGCACCACACTCGGCGTCCGGCTCATCGACGCGGATCGTGTCATCGCCCAGCGCAGGATGATCGAGGTCAAGACGGAATTCGGTGTCGCCCGGGCGAAGGTCAAAGAGATTGGGGGCAAGGCTATCGATGTTGCGCCTGAGTACGAGGACTGCCGCCGGCTCGCTCGCGAGTCAGGCCGCGATCTGAGCGTAGTCATGCGCGCGGTGACCACAGCCGCGAGAAAAGAATTGGGGCTGGACTAGAGCGCTCAAAGCGGTGCCTGTGTGGCACCCGCGACAATTAGGGTGTGACTGCTCGCGTACTCGACGGCAAGGCTGTGGCGCAGCAAATCCTCGATGACATCGCCACCAAGGTGGGCGCTCGAGTCGCGCTGGGCAAACCGCGGCCCAAGCTGGCGACGGTCATCGTCGGCGACAACCCGGCCTCGGCGCTCTATGTCCGCAGCAAGCAAAAGAATGCCCGGCAGGTTGGTATCGATTCGATTGACCACCGGCTCCCAACCGAGGCATCGACCGAGCAACTGCTCGAGCTGATCGGCAGTTTGAATCGAGATGAATCAGTCAGCGGAATCCTGGTCCAGCAACCGCTACCGAATCACATCGATCTGGTTCAGGTTGTGATCGCGGTGGACCCGGTCAAGGACGTCGACGGGTTCCATCCTTTCAACGCGGGCCTGGTCGCTCAAGGCCTACCAGGCGGAATCGAGCCGTGTACGCCTAGCGGAATCGTCGAGCTCCTTGATCGCGGCGGAGTGCGCATCGAGGGCGCCAATGCGGTCGTGGTCGGCAGGAGCAACATCGTCGGCAAGCCGACCGCATTGCTTCTGCTCAGGCGGAATGCCACCGTGACCGTTTGCCACACGCGGACCAAAGACCTTGCCGGCCACACCAGGAATGCGGATATTCTCGTGGCCGCGGCCGGACAGCCCAACTTGATCACCAAGGACATGGTCAAACCAGGGGCCGCGGTTGTCGATGTGAGCACGAATCGAGTTGATGGCACTCAGGTCGGCGACCTGGGCCCGGGGGTGGACGAGGTCGCGGGATGGCTCACGCCGAATCCCGGCGGAGTCGGGCCGATGACGCGGGCGATGCTGGTGCGGAACACCTACGAGGCCGAGGTGCGCCGCCGCCCTTAGCGGCCCGCAGACACCCTTAACAGGCAGGGTTGGAGCCGGCGCAAGCTCGTGGTTGAATTCGAACGCTAGGTCGGCTGGGCTCTGGGGGAGGGGAGGGCCCCGAGGTGGCGAGGGAATTTCGGAAGGCCGCGAGAATTAGCGCGTGACCTATCCCGAGGCGCTCGCGTACATCTCCCGGATCGGCCGCTTCGGGATGAAGCTCGGCACCGAGCGTACGCGCGCGATTCTCGATCGGATGGGCGAGCCCGATCGTGGCCTCGCCGGCGCGCTCATCGCGGGAACCAACGGCAAGGGCTCGACAGGGGCTTGCCTCGCCTCGATCCTGCAGGCCGCCGGCCATGCCGTCGGCTTCATGCCCAAGCCGCATCTCGTCTCCTACACCGAACGCATCCAGATCGATGGGATGCCGATCACCGAACGCGACTTCGCACAGACGCTCGAGGACCTCAAGCCAACGCTGGACGCGGTCGCCGATGAAATGGGACCGGCGACGGAGTTCGAGATGCTCACCGCGATGGCGCTCGCCTACCTGGCGCCTCGCGTCGATCGCCTCGTTTGCGAGGTCGGACTCGGTGGCCGGCTCGATGCCACCAACGCCCTCGACCTCGGCGTCGCGGTCATCACGAACGTTGACCTCGACCATCAGAAATACCTAGGCGATACGATCGAGGAAATCGCCAGAGAGAAAGCCGCGATCATCAAACCCGGCAACCGCGTGGTCACCGGCTGCGAGGGCGCTGCACTGCCAATCGTCGAGGACTTCGCGCGCAAGGCACGAGCCACCTTATGGCGCCTCGGCGATGAGATCCAGGTGGAATCGACGTCCAGGGGCTGGGATGGCCATATCGTCACCGTCGCCGGTCCCGGCTTCGAGCATCAACGGCTCGCTGTCACTCTGGTGGGCGACTACCAGCCCGCCAACGCCGCCCTGGCGGTCGCGACCGCGCACGTGCTCGACGATGTCAGTGAAGATGCCGTACGCCAGGGCCTGGCGCACACCACCTGGCCCGGGCGCTTGCAAGTGATCGCCACTAGACCGCGAGTAATTCTCGACGGGGGGCACAATCCTGCGGCGATGACCAAATCAGGGATTTCGCTGCGACGCCTGATCGGCTCCGAGCGACTGGTCACCGTCTTTTCGATGCTGAGCGAGCGCGATCCCGCAGCACTCCTGGCCGCGCTACAAACTCTCCGGCCTGACCGTGCAGTGTTCACTGAGGCCACGAGCGCGGGCGGCCACTCGGTTCCGGCTGCGGAGCTGGCTTCGATATTCGGTAACGATGCCGAGGCAGTCCTACCTCCGCAGACGGCACTCGCTCGTGCCAGGGAGCTTGCCGGCGAGGACGGCAACGTGCTCGTTTGCGGCTCGCTGTACCTCGTGGGTGAGATCCTGGCTCTACGCGAGTGATGGGCCCGACGGGTTGTCAATTGCCCGTGAAGGGGCGAACATGCACCACGTGAACGGCCAGAGGTTCTTTCGCAGCAGCAACCGGATCCTTGGCGGTGTATGCGCGGGACTCGCCGAAGAGTTTCACGTCGACGCGCTGTGGGTGCGCATCGCATTTCTGTTTTTGGTATTCCTCCAGGGTCTCGGACTATTCATTTACGTAGTCCTATGGCTGGTGATGCCGGAGCGCCTGGAGGGCGCCGGTCAACGGAGCGGCTTCGACGCGATGATGGTCGACGTCCAGCGCATCTGGGGTGAGCTCAAGCAACAGCTTGGAAACCCAACACGACCGACCGCGTCCACGCCCGGCAGTGCGCCCGGGTCGGCACCGGCGTCAACCGATTCGCCGCCGCAGTCAGGGGGACCCGCGGCGACCCACGCCGGCTGGCGAGACCCGACGTTGTTGTTCGGCGTGATCCTCGTGATCATCGGTCTCGGTGTCCTGGGCAACAACATCGGGATCATCAACTGGTCGGTGGTATGGCCCGCCGGATTGATCACCCTTGGCATCGTGATCATGGTTCGCAACCTCGAAAGGCGGCCCTGACCCGAACCAGCACCGCCCGGCGACACTCCGGTTTTCGATCACCGATTGCTCATCAGCTTCTTAGGGTCGATCTTCCAGTCGCGACGCGGCGCGCGAGCGAATGTGAAACAGAGGTAGATGCAGCCCGCGATCATCGGCAAGAGCAGGATCGAACCGAGCAGGACCCACAAACCGCCCGCTGTGACAGCGATGCCGCCGAGCAGAATCGCCGCCAGCACCAGGCCGGCCGCACCGACGAGCAACTCGCCGGCGTTGTGAACCTTCTCGGGCAGTGGAGTCACGACCGGCGGCGCAGGCGTCGTGGGTCGTGAGTGGCTGAACGTCGCGACCAGCCCATAGAGCAAGAGACTGACGCCGGCCAGGCCGGCGAGGAGAGTGACCACCTCGTAGATGAGGCCCTCACGCGTATCGGCGACGCGGGTCGCGGCCGCGAAGGCGACAACAATGAGAACCGCGCCAGCTCCCAGCGCCGGCCAGCGCACCTACTTGGAGCCGGCGATGAGGTTTGCCCGCAGCCTGCGCATGCCTTTTAGCCACCGGTCGTAGTCCTGGGCCTTGCGGCCGAAGTATTCCGCGACCTCAGGGTGAGGAAGGATCAAGAAACTCTCGTTTCTGAGGCCATCGACCACAACGTCGGCCACCTGCTCGGGCTCCAGGGCGCCGCTGGTCAGGAAGTCGGTGCCGAGCAGGCGGCGCTCAGCGGCGAGCATGTCAGTCCTCACGCCTTGCGGGCACAGGCAGGACACCCGGATCCCCTCGTCGCCATGGGCGATGGCCAGCCACTCGAAGAATGAGAGCGCAGCGGCCTTCGTCACCCCATAAGGAGCGGCGAAGACATGGTTGAGGAGACCGGCTGCGGATACGGTGCCCAGCAGATAGCCCTCCTTGCGATCGAGCATCCCGGGCAGGACGTGGCGCGCCACGAACACGTGCGACATCAGGTTCACGTCCCAGATGCGCTGCCAGTCGGCCGTGGCCGCTTCGGGTCCTCCCGCGACCGCGATGCCGGCGTTGGAGCAGAAGATGTCGATGCGGCCCTGCGCGCTCTGGACTTTTTCCACAAGGTCGGCGACCTCGTCCTCGTGCGAAACATCGCAAGTGATCGCCGTGCCGCCGATCTCCCGCGCGACCGTCAGAGCGCCGTGCGCATCGGTGTCGGCCACGATCACCGCCTTGGCTCTCGCACCCGCGAATCTCCGCGAAAGTGCGCGGCCGATGCCTCGAGCGCCGCCCGTGACGACGACGACGCGGTCAGCTACTTCCACGCCGCACCCCCGCTCGTGTCCGACTGAGAGCGATCATCGCTCTTGCGAGTCTATCCCTCGAGCCTTCCGCGGAGGTTGCGGTGTGATGCTCCGGCGACCCTGAAATATTTTTTTTGAAATTAGGGTGGAGGGGTGGTTTCCGAGACGAGCGATAGCGCATAGAATCACTCCCCATGGTCGGTGGGGGCCTCGACTACAGCGCGCCCTTTCAGCGCGCCATCGAGCTGATTGGGAAACGCTGGACCGGGGCGGTCGTCAAGGCCTTGCTCCCTGGACCGGCACGCTTCAATCAGCTACTCGCCGGCATACCCGGCATCAGTGATCGAGTCCTCACCGAGAGATTGCGCGAGCTGGAGACCGAAGGCATCGTGGAGCGGCTCGTGGACCCTGGGCCGCCCGTGCGCGTGAGCTATCGACTCACGTCGCGGGGCCGCGCGCTGCAACCGGTGCTGGCCGCTGTAGCGGATTGGGCCGAAAGCTGGCTGGCGACCGCCGCGGCCGCCGTCGGCTGATAGGGCATACCTCTCGGAGCCTCTCGGAGCTTTCCAAACCCCCCTCCCAGCGGCCCGCACCCTGGCTGATAGGCTTTACCGAATGCCGATTGGCGACTTCCTCCGGCGCCGGCCGGACGCCCTGAACTGCCAAGCCTGCGGCTCGCCTCTACCTCCGGGCGCGATCTTCTGTCCCGCCTGCGGGGTCAAGGTCGACGACCCGATGGCCGAGCCGCTCCACATCGTCGACCGCACGACTGGGCTGTTCAACGATCGTTTCGTGCGCCCCGTGCTCGAGGACGAGCTCGCTCGCGCGCACCGCTACCAGCGCAACCTGGGTGTTCTGCTCATCGAAGCCAACGGAGTCGGCACCCCCGAAGAGGCTTTGAAGACAATGGCCGCGGCCCTCGCCGGCACCGTGCGCGACGTCGACACGCCCGGAGTCCTGGGCCGCACCCCGCCGCAGCTCCTAGCCATCTTGCCCGACACCGATGTCGCCGGCACGGCGCACGCGGCCAATCGCGTTCTTTCCGCGGTCAACGAGGCGCTCAAGTCAACCGGCGGTGCCGCAGCGGTCGGGCTCGTCTGCATCCGCCCTGGCCAGCGCGTTCGTGCCGGCGCCGTCATCGAGAGCGCGAGCCGCTCGCTGCGGTCCGGCCGGCCTGAGATGATGGGCAAGCCCGCCTGACGCTCGAGATCTATCTCGCTCGCCATGGCGAGACCGAATGGAGCCGCTCGGGCCAGCACACCGGCAGCACCGACCTCCCCCTTCTGCCCGAGGGCGAAGACCAGGCCCGTGCCTTACGCAAGAGGGTGAGTGGACTGACCTTCGACGCTGTGTTCTCCAGCCCGCTTCAGCGCGCTGTACGCACCGCTGTGATCGCCGGATTCGCGAATCCTCATATGACGTCTCTGCTGCGCGAGGTCGATTACGGCCAGTACGAGGGCATCACCACCACGCAGATTCACCAGCAGCATCCCGGCTGGGAGCTGTACCGAGACGGCTCACCAGGCGGGGAGACGCCCGCCCAGGTCTACGCCCGTGCCCTCGAGTTCATCAGGTTGTGCGAGACCGTCGACGGTCGAGTGCTCGCGTTTGCCCACGGCCACATCCTCCGTGCCGTGGCGGTGGCATGGCTGCGTCTTGACATCGCCGCCGCGGCGGGCCTGCAGCTCGATGTCGGCACGCTGAGCCGGCTGCGCAAGGACCCGGACCACGGCCGCGTGCTGGTGATGTGGAACGCGCCATGAAGCCGGCGCGTCAGCCTTTCTGGCGCAGGCTCCACGTGCGGCTGCGCACCCCTGGCAGCCCGGCGAACACCAGATAGGCCGAGGTTTCGACGTCGGCACGATATGTATGGCGCTCGCCGGGGTTGATGAGGAGCATCTCGCCCGCGACGACCTCGCCTTGCCCGGACCCATCATCGAAATGAAGACGGCCCACAGTCACGATCAGGGCCACCGGAATCGCGTTGCGATGCTCCGGCACGTTCTGGCCTGATTCCAGACGAAGTCCGACCACGCGCATCGATCCGCAGTCGGCGATCTGCTCGAAACCAAAGGCGCGATGCGATCCACCCGAGCCCGGCGATGACACTCTGATTGATATCATGCGGCCCGACGCGAGGCCTCAACATCGAGGCATGGAAATCGTTCACGCGATCGGAATCGACGGCGCTCGCGAAGCCCGCGGGGTCGTGGTCGTCATCGACGTCCTGCGCTCATTCACCGTCAGCGCTTACGCGTTCGCGGGCGGCGCGCGTGAGTGTCTCCTCGTCTCGACGATCGATGAGGCGCTCGCTCTGGCGCAGCAGACCCCGGACGCGATCATCTGCGCCGAGGAGCACGGCCTGCCCGTGCCCGGGATTGCCATCAGCAACTCCCCAACCCAGATCCGAGCGGCGCACCTCCGGGGGAGGACGCTTATCCAACGTTCGAGCGCCGGCACGCCGGTGATGGGAGCGGTGCAGTCAAGCGACGGCATGTTCGCGGGGAGTCTGGTCGTGGCGAGCGCAACCGCGCAAGCCTGCCTGTTAAGGCGGCCGCCCGCGGTCACGCTGGTCGCCTCGGGCGACTTTCCCGAGGACCACGCCTGCGCGCTTTACATCGAGGCGGTCCTACGTGGCACGTCCGCCGACCTGGCTGCGCTGCTCCGGCCGCTGCGGGAGAGCGAGCGCTATCGCAAGTTCACGGCCGGCGAGTGGCCAGGTTTCGCTCCGAGCGACATCGAACTGTCTCTCGCAGTCGATCGCTTTGATTTCGCGATGCCCGCGACCAGGCACGAGGGCAACATCGCGTTGACAGCGGTCACAGCGCGTTAGGACTCATGGCCCCCGAGCGCAAGAGTTCGGAGGGCACGACCGTCTTGCTCAATGGGGGCCGTGCGCAATCACTACTTCGCCGGCATCGTCTTGGTTTTTCTGGTTGCCGCTTGCAGCTCGCCTCGGGCGACCTCATCGGCGGCTCAGGTCACGTCGTGCATCAACATCGGTGCGCCGCACCACGCATATGTGGTGGTTCAACACCTTTCCGGTGCATCCCTGCAGCGCTGCGTCGGCTTCAACAGCGCGATGATCGACGGGCAGGCGCTCATGGATCAGTCCGGCTTGCAGTACGGAGCTCATGAGCTGGGCGCAGGCAAGGCCATGTGCCAGGTGGACAACGAGCCCGCGCAGTACGGCCAGTGCTTCCCACCCAAACAGCCCTATTGGGCGCTGTTCGTCGAACAACATGGAGTTTGGAGCAGCTCGCCGGGCGGCTTCACCGACGCGAAGCTGCATGACGGCGAGGCGCTGGGATGGCACTACGTCCCCGCCGCCGAGTCCACCCCAGCACCTCCCCCGCTGCCTCGGACGTTGCCTGGTGCGGGCGCCTAGACGATCAGAAATCGATGCCGCGGATGGCCCGGACGCCGCGGTCGAAAGCGTGCTTCACCTTCCTCATCTCGGTCACCGTGTCTGCGAGCTCGACCAACTCCGCCGGCGCATCGCGGCCCGTGGCGATGACGTTGACCGAGCGCGGCCGCTTCTTGATCACGTCGACGACCTCCGAGGTCGGGATCCAGCCCCAGTTCATCGGATACGTGATCTCGTCGAGGACGACGAGCCCGTAGTCACCTGACTGGATCTTTTCCTTGCTTACAGTCCAGGCATGCCGGGCGACAGCCTCCGTGCGGTCCATGTTTTTGCTGTCCCACGTGAAGCCGTCTCCGATCGTCAACCACTCGATGCCCAGCCTGGCGGCCGAGGTCTCCTCGCCCACCTTCCACTTCCCCGACTTGACGAACTGGATGACGCACACCTTCCAGCCGCGCGCCGCCGCGCGCATCGCCGTACCGAAGGCCGCGGTCGACTTTCCCTTTCCGTCCCCGGTATTCACCATCACGACCGAGGGCGCCTTCTTCGTGGCGAGTGCGGGACCCTTGGTGGGAATTTCCTTCGGCTTCATCTGGAGCGCGAATGCTAGGTGAACGCGCTCACGGCGCGCGTTTGGGCTACCGCTCTCTCCCTAGGCCTCGTGCCTACGGCCGAAGCCGAGCATCCTCAGGATGAACAGCAGAATCACCGCGCCGACAAACGCGACCACCATCGCGGTGATGATCGGGTGCCCGTTGATGGCAAAGTTGATCTTGAAGACCTGGGCCAGGATGCCGCCGATGAACGCGCCCAGCACGCCGGCGATGAGGTCGCCCAGCAGGCCCAGGCCATGCCCGAGCGCGACCCGGCTCGCGAGCGCTCCGGCGACGAGACCCACCAGGATCCAGATAAGGATCGTGTCGACGTCGAGGCGGATGTCAATCACTTCACCGACTCCCTTCTAAACCAGACCGACGCTTGCCGTAGATCATGCGGCTTTGGACGCCAGTTCCTGCAGAACTGCGCCCAGGACCCGGTTGAACGCCGGAAACGGGTGGATCACGTCGGCGAGGGTGCGTAGGGGAGTGCCGGCCCGCAAGGCGAGCACCAGCTCGCCCAGGATCTCTCCCGCTCGCGGCGTGACCATGGTCGCCCCGACCAGCACGCCGCGGTCCCGGTCGCCGATGAGCTTCAGCATCCCGCCGTGGAAATCGTGGATGTAGCCGCGCGCCGTCTCGGCCGGGTCGGTCGACGCGGTCACGACCTCGAGCCCGCGCTCGCGCGCCACCGCTTCCGACAGTCCGACCGAGGCGACCTCGGGGTCCGTGAACGTGACCCTCGGCACCGCCGTATGATCGGCGCGCGCATCTTCTCCGCGCAGGCGGCGAGCAACGATCTGGCCGTGGTAGTGGGCGAGATGCGTGAAACCGCCAAGGCCGGTCACATCGCCGGCGCCATACACGTTGACGCGGGCCTCGAGGGTGGCAGGGTCGACTTTGAGCCAGCCGCGGTCGGTTTGCGCCAGCCCCGCTCCCTGCCAGGCCTCGAAGTTCGGCCGTCTTCCCGTCGCCACGAGCAGGCGGTCGGCGTGGACGGTGGCCCCTGACTTGAGGGTGACAATGACGCCGACGGTCGCGTTCTCGACCCCGGTGCAAGGGTCGCCCACCAGCAGGGTCATGCCGTCAGCCAGGAGATGAGGACGGAGCGCGACGCCGGCTTCGGGCTCCTCGGCACCGAGGAAGCGAGGTCCGGCTTCGATGATGGTCACCTTCGACCCGAACCGCGCGAACGCCTGCCCGATCTCGACGCCGACGGCGCCGCCGCCGAGGACAGCGAGCGAGCCGGGGAGCTCACGCGGCAGCACCGCCTGGCGGTTGGTCCAGAATTTCACGGCGTCGAGCCCCGGGATGGGAGGAATCAAGGCGGTGCCCCCGTTGGCGACCACGACCGCTTTACGGGCGACGAGCCGCTCGCCGCCGACCTCGACCGTTCGCAGGTCGATGAGCCTTCCCTCTCCACGCACGAGCTTCGCGCCAGTCCCCTCCATGGCCGCCGCGGGCCGGGTGTCGTCGAGGTCCCGCGCCATCCAGTAGACGCGCTTGGAGACCTTGGGGAAATCCAGCTCCCAGTCCACGCGTGAGGCTGCCAGCGTGCGTGCGCGTGCCGCCTCTTCGAGCGTCTCGCCGGACCGGAGCAGGGTCTTCGACGGGATGCACCCCCAATATGGACACTCGCCCCCTACCAGCTCGCGCTCGACGACCGCGAGGGTGAGTCCGCTGCCCTCCAGTCCCCCCGCGATCGCCTCACCTGCCACGCCGCCGCCCAGGCACACCACGTCAAATTCCTGTGGCAACCTCATCACCTCCCACCGCGCTCGCGCGGCGCAACGATTCCAACAGCGAAGTGGCCGTGAACGCACCCAGGTACCGCTCGTTTTCGAATATTGCGGCGCGTTCCGTGGGGCTCGTGAGGGCGGCCGCGAAAGCCTCGGCGAGGCTGCTGCCGAGCGGAATCCGCGGCTCGTCCGGCCGCGGCCCCCCGGGTGGATGGTCGAGGGTAAGCGGGTCGATGGTGACCACCGACATCCGCCTCACGAGCCGCTCGCGACCAAGGAACTCGGCGACATACGGGCTCGCAGGCCGAGTGAGGATGGCGTCGGGTGTGTCGTACTGCGCGACCTTCGCCTGCATCTCGAAAAGGCAGATGCGGTCGCCGATCATGACCGCTTCGTCGATGTCGTGCGTCACGAAGACGACCGTCTTGCGCACCGAGCGCTGGATGTTGATGAACTCGTGCTGCAGGCGCTCACGAGTGATCCGATCCACCGCCCCGAACGGTTCGTCCATGAGCAGGATCGGCGGATCGGCGCCGAGCGCGCGTGCGAAACCGACGCGCTGACGCTGACCGCCGGACAGCTGGTGCGGGTAGCGGCGGCGGTACTCGCGCGGCTCCAGGCCGACGAGGGTGAGCAGCTCGTCCACCCTTGCGTCGATGCGGGCCTTGTCCCAGTTCCACAGCCGAGGCACCGTGCCGACGTTCTCACCCACGGTCATGTGCGGGAACAACCCGGTGCTCTGGATGACGTAACCCATCTTCAGCCGCAGCTGCGCGGGATCGACGCCATGCGTGTCTTGACCGTCGACGAGGATGCGGCCGGCGTCAGGTTCGATGAGCCGGTTGATCATGCGCAGCGTCGTGGTCTTGCCACATCCGGACGGACCGATGAGCACGCATGTCTGGCCGTCGGGAATGTCCAACGAAAGGTCACTCACCGCGTTGGCGCCGCCGGGAAAACCCTTGCTGACGTTCTCCAACCGGATCACGGCGTCGTTTACCGTAATCGAATGCCGTCCGCCGCATTCCTCGACTACGTCGATCCCTGGGTCAACTGGACGTGGCTCGGCGGCCACGTCCCGCTCTTCATCGACGCGCTTCAGCAGCACCTGACGCTGACCGCGATCGCGGTTGGGGCCGGGCTTGTTCTCTCGATCCCGCTCGGGATCGCGGCCCATCGATGGCGGGCGCTGCGCAATCCGCTGCTGGGATTCTTCGGCGTCGTCTACACGATCCCCTCGCTTGCCCTCTTCGCCCTGCTGGTGCCGTACACAGGGCTGGGCGTCGTCACGGCCGAGATCGGCCTCATCGGCTACACATTGCTCATCCTCATGCGTAACCTGCTCGTGGGACTCGAGTCGGTGCCGCCGGATGTCCTCGACGCCGCCGACGGCATGGGGTACCGGCCGCTGGCGAAGCTCCTTTTCGTGGAGCTGCCCCTGGCGCTCCCGGCCATGTTCGCGGGGGTCCGCATCGCCACGGTCACCACGATCGGGCTCGTGACCATCACGGCTCTGATCGGCCTCGGCGGCCTGGGTCAGCTGATCAACAGGGGCTTGATCGAAAACTTCCACACCCCGCTCGTGGTCGCGACCGCGCTTTCGATCGCGCTGGCCCTGGTTGCGGACCTGGCGCTGGTTGGACTCCAGCGCGTCGCCGTCCCCTGGTCGCGGGACACGGCGTCATGACGGTCCTGTCGACTGTCGTGAAGTGGTTCGCGGATCCTGCCCATTGGAGCGGGCCGGACGGGATCCCCAATCGGCTGGTGGAACACGTGCAGATATCCGCCGAGTCGGTCGTCATCGGCGCCTTGATCGCTTTGCCCATCGGGATCGCGCTGGGCCACTACGGGCGCTTCGGCAACCTCGCCATCAACATCTCCAACGTCGGACGCGCCCTTCCGTCCTTCGGTCTTCTGGTCATCGCGTTCCAGGTTTTCGGCCTGGGCAATCTGCCCATCCTGGTCGCACTGGTCGCGCTCGCAATCCCGCCGATGGTCACCAACAGCTACGTCGGCCTGCGCGAGGTCGATCCCGACGTCAAGGAGGCGGCTCGCGGGATGGGCTATCGTGAGCTGGCCCAGCTCGTGCGCGTGGAGTTACCCCTGGCGGTACCCCTCGTGATGGCCGGCATCAGGACCTCGGCAGTGCAGGTGGTGGCCACGGCGACGCTGGCGGCGCTCATCGCCGGCGGCGGCTTCGGCCGGTACGTCATCGACGGGTTCGCCCAGCAGGACTACACAAAATTGTTCGCCGGCGCCGTGCTGGTGGCGGCCCTGGCGATGGCCACAGAACTGTCGCTTTCCGGTGTGGAACAGCTCCTGGTCCCCCGAGGCATCCGCCTACTCCAGGCGCGGGTGGTGCAGCGCGCCACAACCTTCAAGACCGCATAAATGGAAGAATCAGTCCACGCCGGAGGTTGGATCGGCAAACCCGGGGGTGGCAAGGAGAAGAGTTCGATGAATCCAAGGTTCGATTCCAGTCGGTTCGTGGCGGCCCTCGCCGCCCTGGTCTTCGTCGCGACCGCATGTGGCAGCACGGGCTCTGGGACGCCGAGTGCGTCCAAGGGCACGCTCACGGTCGCCGGCTTCAACTTCCCCGAGAGCAGCATCCTGGCCGAGATCTACGGCCAGGCGCTCGCCCACGACGGTTACACGATCAACTACAAGCTGCTGCTCGGTAACCGGGAGGTCGTAGCTCCCGCGCTCGAGTCGGGGCAGATCGACCTCTATCCGGGCTACGCTGCGACGGACCTGGAGTACTACAACAAGAGCGCGGGCGAAGCCAATGGAGACGCTACGGCCACCACCGCGAAGCTCAACAGTCACCTCCAGCCGCTGGGCCTGACCGCCCTGACCCCCTCCGCGGCCGTGGACCAGAACGCCTTTGCCGTGACCACGGCGACGCAGAAGAAGTACAACCTCTCGAAGCTTTCCGACCTCGCGCCCATCGGGGGCCAGCTGACCCTCGGCGCCGGCCCGGAGTGCCCGACGCGGCCCTTCTGCCAGCCAGGCCTCAAGACGACTTACGGAATCACCTTCAAGGCGTTCAAGCCGCTCGACACCGACGGGCCCCTGACCCGCGCCGCCTTCAAGAACGGAAGCATCGACGTTGGTCTGGTTTTCAGCAGCGACGGCGACCTCAACTCGCTGGGCCTGGTCGTGCTGCAGGACGACAAGCACCTCGAGAACGCGGACAACGTGGTGCCGATCCTGCGCCAGGCTGCAGCGAGCGCCGAGGTCACCAATGTGCTCAACGCCATCGACGGCAAGCTGACCACCGCGGACCTGTTGACCATGAACTCACAGGTCTCGCTTCAGCACCAGGACGCCGACGCCGTTGCGACGGCCTGGCTGCAGCAGCACAACTACAGCAGCTGAAGCTAGGCGGCCTTCAGCGTTTCCTCGGGCTGCTTGCGGGCGATCCCGACCGCGTTGGCGGCGGCCCCCGCCATCAGCAGGCCGGCAGCGATGAGCGTCGAGGCATGAAACGCGTCGGCTGACGCGTAGCGAGCCTGCGCGGTCACATCGGCGGGCGCGCTCGCCGTGGGCCGGTTGAGCGGGCTCACCTCTGCGCGCAGCGTGACCGAGTTGGGGTCGGTGCCCAGAACCCGCGAAGCCAACGACGTGTAGAAGACCGCAGTCACGGCCACGAATATCAAAGCCCCGGCGAGCTGCGGACCGATGCGCGACACCGCGTTGTTGATCGACGACGCGAGGCCCGCGTTGGCGACCGGGACCGACGCCATCAGCGCCGCGGTGAGCGGCGCGACCATCATCCCGAGCCCCAGGCCGAAGACGAGCGTGGCCGGCAAGAAGTCGATGAGGTAAGAGGCGGGGGGAACCAGGCTAGACGGTGTGTCTGGCCGCAGCTGCCACGCCGTGCTCGTGGCGGGCACCCGGGCGTACAGCAGGCACGCAGCAGCCATAAGCAGCGGCCCGACGATGAGGAAGGGGCGGGCTCCATACCGGCCGGCCAGGGTCCCAAAGCGAGGCGACAGGAGCGTGAGCAGCAATCCGCCCGGGACGAACATAAGCCCTGCCGCGGCGGCGGTGTAGCCGAGCGTCCCCTGCACGAACAGCGCCTGGTTGTAGCCGGACGCGAACAGGGCGCCGTAGATCAGCAGCGTCGACATGTTGATGGTGGTGAAGGCGCGCGACTTGAACAGCGACAGGGGGATGAGGGGGTTGCGCGCGCGAGCCATGTAGAAGGGGATTCCGACCGTGGCCAGCGCGCCGACCGCAAGCATCGCGTAGGCAACGGGGTCACGCCATTCGCGCTGCTGGCCGTAGACCGTGCCGAAGGCCAGGCCGCCGACCGCGACCCCGACGATGATCGCGCCCAGCCAGTCGAAACCGGCGGGGTGCGCGTCCGCCCGGCTCTCGGGCACGTGCCGCCACGTCGCGTACAGCGCGAGAGCCGTGATTGGGATGTTGATCAAGAACGCGGCGCGCCACGACAGCGTGTCCACGAGTACGCCGCCCACCGCCGGACCGAGCAGCGTGGTGCCCGACGCCGCACCGGACCAGATCCCGAAGGCGCGGCCCTGGAGCGGGCCGCTGAAGTTGGCGGTGATGAGCGCCAGCGAACCCGGGACCAGGAAGGCTCCAGCGACCCCCTGCAGGACCCGCAGCACCACCAGCGTCTCGAGGTTGGGCGCGAGGCCACAAAGAGCTGATGTGAGGCCGAATCCAGCCAGCCCGAGCATGAACATGCGCCGCCGGCCGTAGACGTCGGTCAGGGCGCCGGCCAGGATCAGCAAGGTGCTCAGGGACAGCAGGTAGCCGGTGTAGATGTAGGTTTGGCCCTCGAGGACTCCCACCAGCGAGTGGGGCAGGTCGCGGCCGATTCGCGGCAGGGCCACGTTGACGACGGTGCCGTCGAGGAAGACCGTGGCGGACGCGAGCACGGTCGCGACCAGAATCCACTTTTGTGTACGGCCCATTCCGCTGTACCTTAGCCTCCGTGGATCGCGAAGCCGCGCTCTCGGATCTCGATGCCGCCCGCGCGGAATGGGAGGCCGCCTTCGCCCAGGTGCCTGATGGCGCGCTGGCTTACCTGAAGCCCGGCGACGACTATGCGCTGGGCGGTCTCCAGGTCCACGTCAACTGGGTCCTGGTCCACTACGGTCGCGTGCTCGACGCCATCAAGGCCAACCCCTATCAGGCATTGCAACCGCTCGACAAGCCAGGAGAGTCCGGGGACGCGAACAGAAGGGCGAAGGCGGGCCTCACCGCAGCCGAGCGAAAGCCGTCTCTCGAGGAGATGTCCGGGCTGCATCGATTCGTGAAGGATGCCGCCGCGGGCCTCTCGGAGGCGGACTGGCAGCATAAGACTCCCGTCGTCTTTGGAGAGGGACAGGATCCGTATCCGACCAGCCCGGACGACGTCGTCGGCTGGCTGCGCGACCACTATCGCGAGCACGTGCAGCAGTGTCCTGAGCTGATCGCCTCGTGGCGTGCGATGAGTTGAGAGGTCCGGCCAGAAGGCCGACGGCGGATCTTCGGCGCCCATGCGGCCGATCTCCGTTGTTGCGGCCTCCGCTCCTCGCTTGCGCATAGACGAATGCGCGCGCTCCGGTGCTCGGCCGCGCCTAGGATCTCGGCCACCTGGATCACCGAATCTCTCGCCGAGGGTTCTGGCCGGACCTCTAGGGCAGCCGGCTGATCCAATCGGACGTCGCGTACTTCGTCCTGACGAGCTCGCGCGCGGCGTCGAGCTCCTCGCGAGATACCTCGCGGTCGTGGGCGTGGAACTCGGCCGTGAAAGAGCGGCCCATGTGGTGCGCGACGCCGGCGCAGTCCATCGAGGTGAACTCCGACAGGGGCGACACGGCTTTGTCTGCGCTGCGTACCCCCCGCTCCGACAATCGCTCGCGCCCGATGCGGATCAGCGTTGGCAGCAGGTTCGGGGCCATCGAGTGCGCGATCGTCGTGTGGTGGAGGACGAAACCGCGCCGCCGCGCCTGCGCCGCGCCCCCGATCTTTCCGCGCGGCGAGATGATGTCGTTGATCTCTCGATAAGCGGCGGGCACGCCAAGCGCGACCAAGGAACGCACCGCCCAAGCGTCGAGGGCAGCGTACGACTGGCGGAACGATAACCCGCTCACGATGGTCGCCGGCACGTACAGCGAGTAGGTGATCGTGCGACCCGGCTCGCAAAGCATGGTGCCGCCGCCACTCATGCGACGCGTCACCGTGAAACCGAGCTCGCGGGCCGCGATCGAGTCGACCTCGTTGGCCACCGACTGGTGCGAACCGATGACCAGGGCGGGCTCGATCCATTCCCAAAAGCGCACGGTCGGGCGACGCACACCCGTGATGACACGCTGCAAGAGCACCTCGTCCACCGCCATGTGCATATGGGCGGAATGCGGTGTGTATGGAACGAGGTCCCAGTCGAGCTGGGCCAAGGGGTCGGCGGTCACGGCTCTGCCAGTATTCAGGAAGATGCCGCGACGAACGTTATCGACCCTCTACGCGTGCAACCTGCTCGCGTCCGTCGGGTTCTGGTTCTTCCTGCCCCTGCTGCCGATATTCCTGTCGCGACGAGGCGGTTCCGCGGCGCTGGTGGGCGCTGTTTTTGCGGCGGGACTCCTCGCCAGCGCGGCGATTCGCTACCCGGCTGGTTGGGCCGCGGACCGATTTGGCACCCGGCCGGTGATGATCGCGGCGCTGGGCCTCGAAGCCCTGTTCTTTCTCGCCTACCTCCCGCACCTGCCGCTCTACGCCTTCGTCGCGGTGCGGTTCCTGCACGGCGCGGCGGCGGGGGCCTTCTGGCCGGCGGCCAACGGCCTGATCGCGGAGGCGGCGCCGCCGAAGGAGCTGGGCAAGGCCTTCGGGCTTATGCAGTCGACGAACATGGTCGGCATCATTATCGGTCCGGCCATCGGCGGCCTCATCGCGCTGGTCGACCTCAGCGTGGTGGTCGTTGTCGCCGCGCTGGTTTCAGGCCTCGCCGCCCTGGCCATCGTCACGATTCCCAACGTCCGGGTGGAGCCGACGACTGAACCTCCGGTCGGCGCCCTTTCGATGGCCCGGGCACTGCTGCCTCTCATCATCCTCGGCGCCGGGACGTCCTACATGATCGGCACGTTCGACACGATCTGGTCGCTCTACATGACATCTCGCGGCGCGACGACGCTCGCGGTCGGGATCTCGTTCGCCACCTTCGGCATTCCCGCCCTGCTCGTCAGCGCGCGTGCAGGTGCGCTCGGCGATCGCTTCGGCGGGCAACGGCTGATCGTTGGCTCGCTACTCGTGACCGCTTTGTTCTCGTCGATCTATCCCTTCATCGCATCGGTGCCCTGGCTGATCGGCCTGGGGCTGATCGAGGGCGCGTTCACAATCTCAGGCTCGCCCAGCCTCATCGCCGAGGTGAGCCGCCGCGCTGAACCGGGCCACCAGGGCCGCACACAAGGCTTGTTCCAGACCATCCAGACCGCGATCCAGATCCTCGGCGCGCTGGCGGGCGGCTATCTGTTCACCTTCAGCGCGGCGTGGGCGTTCCTGGCCATCGCCGCGGTTTGCCTGCTGGGGGCTGCGAGCCCGCTGCTCCCAGGGCGGGCGCGCCCACCTCAGGGCGCCTCAGTAGCGCACGTCATCGAGCCGCCGCCATCCATATGACACCTCCTCGAGCGTGGCGGACCCGATCGTGATCGGTTGCGAGCGAATATAGATGCCGCCGAGCCGCTCGTAGAAGTCGCGCGCCGGGCGGTTGTCGCGCAGGACCCAGATGATCATGTCGGTGAGGCGGAGCTCGCGCAGGCCCTCGACGCTCGCCCGCACCAGCTCGCGTCCGAAACCGCGTCGCTGGGCGGCGTCGAGCACATAGATCGCGTAGAGCTCGCCTTCATAGCCCGGCTCGCCGGCGCGCTCGCGGCCGCCCGACGCGAAGCCGACCACGTCCGCGGCATCCTCGGCGACGACAACCTTCGAAGTCCCCTCGGTGATGACGCGTTTCCATCGCTCGGTGTAGTTCGTCTCGCTCAGCGATGCCAGGAAGTCGTCCGGCAGCAGGCCGCGATACGTAGACAGCCAGCTCGATACATGCACTCGGGCGATCGCCGGGGCATCGCTCAGAGTCGCCGTCCGGACCATGACGGCAGGCCGGCCGCGCCTCACGCCCTTACGTACGCGATCAAGGCGCGCGCTTCGGCTATCACCTCGCCGCTCTCCTGCTCGACGGTGGCCTCGCAGAACGCTAGACGGCGCGTACGGTGGCGAACCTCCGCACGGCAGATGAGCCGGCCGGGCTTCGCCGGCCGGTAGTAGTCGACCTTGAGGTCCGCGGTGGTGGTCGTCTCACCCTCGTCGGCAAGGGTATAAGCAACAGTGGCGAGTGTCTCGTCGGCGAGGGTCGCGATCGCGCCGCCATGGACGATCGGTCCCCTGCTGGTCGGAAACCCATGTGCATCCGCGGTCAAGTTGCCCTCGATCACGAGCGTGCCGGATCCCGCCTCGATGAGCCTCGCCCCGATGTTGGCGATCATGCCGCTCGCGGTCCACTTCTTGTAGAGCTCAGGCAGCGTCCGCAGGCCGTAGGGCGCCTCGCTCACGACGTGAGCTCGCGGTGCAGCTCGAGCACCGGGTCGATGGGCTCGTAGCCCATCTGAGCGTTGATGTGAAGGATCGGCGCGTTCTCGCCGTCGTTCTGCGTGCGGATCCGCTCCACGCCGAGGCCGATCGCCTGCGCGATGGTCTCGTACTTCAAGGCTCGCGCGATTCCGCGGCCGCGGACGCTTCGGGCCGTCGTGGTGAAAGCCGTCCACGGGGCGCCCCGCGTCGGCGGGTACTCGATCGCCGACAGGCCCACGATCGCATCGCCCTCGCGGGCGATCCAGAAGCGATCCGCCCGGGTGCCGGGATTGTCGAACCACAGGTAGTGCCACTCGTCGTAGGACATCTTGTGCATGGGCACGGTGGTCGGTATGTCCCGCTCTCCCATGGTCGACAGCTCATACAGCTTGGGCAGCCGATCCGGGTCGGGGTCGCGGTCCAGGGTCAGCAGGCGGACGCCCTGTTTCCGCATGCGCTCGCGGCCCTCCTCAGCACCCGCCAGCAGGGGCGCGCGATGCGCGATCAGGTCGAGCTCCCATTGCCGGCCGCGTCGCGCTTCGCGGTAACCCCGGCGCTCCAGGATCCGGATCTCTTTCTTGATGTTCTCTCGAACTCGAACCACGCCGATCTCCCCGCCCTCTGCACGCACCCACGCCTCGCCCGCGTCTACGAGCTGCTCGTAGTGCCCGTCGGCCCAGCTCTTTGGATGCAAGACGAAACGCATCGAGCCGAAGCGCTCGGGACTCTTTTCCCACGCCATGTGGGCCGCATGTAGGAATGCAATCGCTGAGCCGTCGCGTTCGGCCAGCCTCCTCGTGAACACCTCGCCCGCCGGAGTGAATCCCCATCGGAACTGGAGCATTTCTGGGTCGCGGGGGTCATCGGGGGTCCGCGCTGTCTCCAGATCCGCGACTTTCATGGCGTCGGCGATGGTCGCAGGCCGTAAATCGAGAACGGCTTGGGCTTTGGCCATCAGCGCCAGACCAGCCTAGCATTGAGCATCCGGTTAATCTCTGCGCCGTGTTTGGGCGCGCGCTGCAGAGCGTCTCGGGGCGAGGAAGGTCAACGCGATCGGCTTTGCGCATCGCGCTCTCGCCGTCATCGTGGGGCGTGAGCGACGTTCCTGAATGGGGGGCACAGCTCGAAGCCGAACGTGTCCTGTCTGAGGTCTGGTCGCTGGGCATCTCCGCGATCGAGGCCGGACCGCCCGGTTTCCTTCCGGATCGCAGCGACATGGCCAAGCTTCTCCTGCGCCGGCACTGGCTGCGCGTCGTCTCGGGCCAGGCGCACGCTGTCCTCCATCATCACGACATTCGTGGACCAGAGCTGGCCCATATCGACGGCCACGCCAGCTGGCTCGCCGCCGTTGGCGCTGAGACGCTGGTGTTGTCCGCGATCGCGCCGCGCGGCGCGAGCACGGCGCACGGCATCGTGCTCGACAGCGAAGGCTGGGCGCATCTACTCCACTCGATCGGATCTGTCGAGCATGTCTGCGCGCGCCATCGGATGCGGCTTGCCGTGCTGCCCCGATTCGGCAGCATGATCCAGGGGCCGTCCGATATCGAGAGGCTCCTGGTCGGCACCGAAGCCGGCCTCTGCTTTGATCCCTGTCACCTGATGATGGTCGGAGCGGACCCGCTCGAGGTGCTCGAGCTCGCGGCGGGCCGGATCCGTCACGTGCGTCTCAACGATGTCGATGCCGACCTGGCGCGGCAGGTTCGAGAGCATCGCATCGACTACGCGCAGGCGGTGAGCCGGGGGTTGTACAAGGCGTTGGGCGCTGGAGATGGGCGCGTGGAGAGCGTGATCGAAAGCCTGCGAGGGTCGAAATACAAGGGCTGGTACGCGATCGACGAAGAGGTCCGGCTCACGGCAGCGGACGACAAGCCGCTGCCCGACATCAAGCGCGCTCTCGACTACGCGCGCCGCCTCATCGCCGCGTGAATGGCCCCTACACGCGGCGACTCATCCCGGCCCAGTAGGGTTCGCGGAGCTTCCGTTTCAGGAGCTTGCCGGCGGCGTCGCGCGGCAGCTCGTCCACGAAATCGACGGTGCGCGGTTTCTTGTAGCCGGCCAGGCGCCGATCGCAAAACGCAATCAGGTCGTCGGCGGACGCGCTCATGCCCGGACGCAGCTCGACCACCGCCTTGAGAGACTCGCCCCACTGGTCGTCCGGCACCCCGATGACGGCCGCATCCATCACTGCCGGGTGGGCGTGGAGGACCGCCTCGACCTCCGCGGGGTAGATGTTCACGCCCGCCGAGATGACCATGTCGACCATGCGGTCGCAGATGAAGTAGTAGCCCTCATCGTCTCGATAGGCGACGTCGCCCACCGAGAAGAAGCCGTCGTGCAGGCTCTTGCCGGTGGCCTCGGGACGGTTGTAGTACTCGGCCAGCCATGAGTTGCGGACCATGAACTCGCCTGGCGTGCCGTCAGGAACCTCGCGGCCATCAGGGCCGGCCAGCCTGATCTCCTGGCCCGGGACGGGGGTCCCGCAGGATCCGGGCTTCCGCAGCTGGTCCTCGGGCCGCAGCACCGTGTTGATGCCGGTCTCGGTCGCTCCGTAGAACTCCCAGAGCACCTGGCCCAGCACCGCCTCGGCGCGCACCTTGAGTGCATGTGGGCAGGGTGCGGCGCCCAGGATCAGCGCGCGCAGCGATGACAGGTCGCGAGGCCGGCGCTCCTGCGCATCGACCAGCCGCTGCAGCAATGTCGGCGCCATGAACGTGGTCGTCACCCGGTGACGCTCGATGAGGTCCAGCGCGCCCTCAGCCTCGAATTTGCGCTGGATGACGTTGGTGGCTCCAAGCACCCCGTGCAAGGTGGCGAAGAACGCGACAGCGCTGTGATATCCGGGCCCGCACACCAGGTGGACGTCGGACTGGTTGAGCCCGAAGATCGAGATCACCTGTAGGACGTTCTCGACGTTCACTCCGTTCGGACGCCAGGCGCCCTTGGGATGGCCGGTCGTGCCCGACGTGTAGATCATCGACGCGCCCAGCCCGCCTGAGCCCGTCGCGCTTGGGGCCGCGTCGGGCGTTGCATCCATGAGCTCGCGGTACGACAGCCACCCTGCGAGCTTGGTGCTTCCGGTCGCGACATAGTGCCGTTCGCCTTTCACCTCTGGCCTCGCCGCTTCGACCACCTCCATGTGGTCGTCGTCCGCACACACGACCCTCGCGCCCGAATCGTTCAGCAGGTACGCCACCTCGGAACCCCGCAGCCTGTAGTTGACCGGGACCGCCACGAGGCTCACACGACGGAGGCCGCTGGAGATCTCGAACCCAGGGATCGAGTTGAAGGACATAATGGCGACGCGGTCACGGGGCTCGCATCTGAGCTCGCTGAATAAATGGGCAGCCTTGTTGGCGCGCCGGTTCAACATCGAGAAGTCGACGACGGCGTCACCGAGGATCAGGGCGGGCTTGTTCGGAGTGCCTTCAGCGTGAACCTTGAGAAAGTCGATGTCGGCCACGAAACAATCGTAGAACCGCTACTTGCTCGGAGATCCTTTCGCTGTAGGACTCGGCGTCGGAGTCACACCCGGCGCGTTGCAAGCCGTGTTCGACCCCAACCCGAAAGTCGACGCGGTCGGAGTCACGCTGCCTGTGATCACCACGCGATACCGAATGCACCCACCCAGCAGCGCCCACGTTCCCGACGCCGCCCAGTGATGGAATGCGACCGCGGCCGGGAGCGGCGGGTACTGCTGCAGCACCGCGGCCGTGGGATCCGTGATCGCCGCAATTGGCGACGAATTCGATGAATCGAACTGCCATAGGTAAACCTTGGTCAGCGGCCGAGCCTCCGGGCTATCAGCAGCGGCAGGCAGCTTGGTGGCGTCGAGAAGCGCGTCGACGATGGCTTGCGGCCCGTGGTTCGGCTTGACGAGGGCCAGGCTCTCGCGAGTCAACGGCCCCGACCAGTCGACGCCGATGATGTTGCCTGCGGCAGGGTATCGATTCACGGGCGGCGCGCCGTCGGCGGCGGTCGCGCTGTAGATCTCGACCTCGCCGCCGACCGCCAGCGCGAGCTGCTTGGCATCGGGGCTCCATGCCAGTGCATCTGCGTGGGGCAGCTTGGAGTTCACATGGCGGGGCGCGGCGGATGGAGCAGGGCTCCCGTGTGTGGGCGTTGCCGCCGGTGCCGACGGCGCGCCCGACGCGGGCGAAGGCGAGGCGATCGGGGCCGCCACGTTGATGGGCTCGATCACCGGCCCCTGATCGGGCAGGGAGATCGCGGCCAGGGTGCCGTCGGCGCTGATGGCGATGGGTCCGTCCTCCGGTCCCAGCGCCAACGGGAACGGGTTGAGGACGCCGGCGGACGGGTTCAACCAGTACCACAAGCCCGTGCCGACGGATCGCACTGCGATCAGACCGTCATTCCCCGGAGCGGCCCCCTCTGTGAAGAGCGCCGCCTGGGCCGGCGGCTTCGCCAGCACCTTGGCGGGTGAGGACGCGCGGGTCAGGTCGAACGCGTCGGCCTCGTAATTGGCGCAGCAGCCGACCGTCAAAGCCAGGTAGTGGGAATTGGCGACGAGGCCGAACGGTCCCTCGCTCTGGAGGTCGGCCGACGCCGCCACCGGCTCGATGGTGCCCCTGAATGGATCGGCCCGGAAGAGCCAGTCGTACGGAACGACACCCGCAGTGGTCCTGCGCTCGGCGGGTCTATCGTCGTGGATCGTGAAGTAGAGGACCGGGTACTCAAGGCCGGGCGCCGGGGCCCATACCGGCCCGGAGGCCCGGAAAGCGCCGCCGGCCGGAAGCGGCGCGACGAGCACCGACTTGCCGGTGGTTGGGTCGAGCACGCCGACGCCCTGGTCCCCGAGGTAGGCGATGAGCCCGCCCGTGAGCGCGCCCTGGACCGGCGACGGCGAATGGGTTCCAACGCCGGGCGTGCCTCCGGTGCATGCGGTCGCGAGAATCAGGGCCAGCGCCGGGCCAATGCGCCACGACATGGGAAGTCGCACGTGAATCGCCGATGTTAACGGGCGCAACCGCTCTGGTGTTACCCGGCTCGAGCGGAGTACGTTGCGTGTTCATGGCCAAAATGGCGCTGACCGCGGCCCTGGGCGCGGTTCTCTTCATGGCCTGTGGTTACAGTCCCTGCGCCTGCGACGGCTCGGGAACCCTTCCAGTCCAGACCAGTCCTTCCCCGGGGCTCGGCTTCGATGCGGTGGTCACCGAGACCGACAAGGCGATCACCGTCCAAAGCGGCCAGAAGCTGGAGGTCGTGCTGCACGCCCGATCGGGCATGACCAACTGGAGCAACGTCAGATCCAGCGATACGTCGGTGCTGTCTCCGATCGTGAATCCAGCGGCCGCGGCCGCCCGCGGCGTCACCCTGGCGGCGTTTCAGGCCCTTACTCCCGGTCGGTCGGACATCACGGCTACGGCCGGGGCTGCGTGCTCTCCTGGTCAGGCGTGCCCGATGTACGTGATGCTGTACTCGGTGACGGTGACTGTTTTACCCAGCCGTTAGGAGCCCGCGGCGCGGATCGCGTTGGCCACAGCTTCCAGCTCCGCCCGACCGGGCGGGTGCTCGTAGGTTTTCGGGAAGGTGAGGCTGAAACCGTCTCCGGGGTAACGCGGGATCACGTGCACGTGGAAGTGGGGCACGTCCTGGAAGGCGGCTTCGCCGTCCATGACGAGCAGATTCACGCCGCTCGCTCCCAATGTCTGCCGCGCGAGCGCGGCCATCCGGCGCGCGACCTTGAAGGCGCGCATCGCCACGGTGTCGTTGAGGTCGCCCATGAGCACCGCGTGCTCGCGTGGCACCACCAGCATGTGGCCGTGCGTGATGGGCTGGATGTCCATGAACGCGATGACGGTGTCGTCCTCATGGGTGAGGCTCGCGGGCGATTCTCCCCGAACGATGGCGCAGAAAACGCAGTCACTCATGGCTGCCACAGCTTAAGTGACTCTGAAGCCGGCGCAGCCGTCACTCGCCCTGGACCGCGGGCTCGATGGCGTCGGAGGCGGGGACGTCATCGCGCTCGCCGCTGGATCCGTTCGCGTCGTTGAGGCCCGCGTCGACCGGCAGGGCGGTCTCGCCGTCGAGGACGATCTCCCCGTTGCTGCCAGCCTCCAGCGGCACGCGCTGGCCGCGCCGCCGCCTCCGTGCCCGACGGTCGCCGCGATGCGGTCGCGACAGCCGCTGTACCTGGGAGCGGATGCCCACGCGCTGGCAGGCGGTCACGACGGCGCCCACGCCCGCGACCAGCCCCTCCTCCCTGGCGTGCTCGAAGAGCGGTCCGAACAGGTCGGGCGCGCCGGGGATCACGGTCTTCGAGTCCCCGACGATCACGAGCAGCTTCTTGGCGCGTGAGATCGCGACGTTGACGCGGTTGGGGTCGTTCAAGAAGCCGATGGCGGCCCGATCGTTCGAGCGCACCAAGGAAAGGATGACCGCGTCCGACTCGCGGCCCTCGAATGCGTCGACCGACTCGATGTCGTCCGGCGGCACGATGCCCTTGAGAGCGCCCTGCAGGCGGTTGACCTGCGAGTTGTACATGGCGATCACGGCCAAGTGGGCCTTGCGGACGCGCCTGCGGATGATCGAAGTGATGTCCTTGCAGAGCGCGACCTCGAATTCGTTGGCGACCGAGCGCTGGGCGTCGCGGTACTCGTCTTGGGCGCCGGTGTCAACCCAGACGAGCTCGCGGTCGAAAGGCCACGGCAGCGGCATGCGCGGGTGGGGCGCCTCGTGGATGAGCTTGCCTTCATAGAAGAGGTCGGAGACGACGCGCCCGATCGGCTCGCGCATCCGGTACTGCCTGGGCAGCATGATCTTGGAGCTCGCGGGCACCTTGTCCCACATCCACCCATAGAAGCTGTCGTCGCGGACGAACTCATCGAGCGGCTGCTCGATCTTGAACGTGGACGCGGCCTCCTCCATCACCGGCGGCAACTGCTTGAGGTCGCCGATCATCACCCAGCGCTTGGCCAGCGGGAAGAGCGCCAGCGCCTCGTTGGCCCGAACTTTGTTGGCCTCGTCGAGGATCAACCAGTCGAACACCTTGAACCGCAACCTCGAATCGATCGCCAGCCGGTTGCACGTGCCGGCGACGAGGTTGTACGGCTCGAGGTCGTCGCCCTCGACCAACGTGGGTCGGAGGCGGCGCGGCACCTTGCCCGGCTCGGCGATTCGTGCCTGCCGCACGTGCGAGAAACCCAACAGGCGCTCCTGGCCGGTGTCGACCGCGTCGTTGGAGTGCGAGGACAGGAGGATCGAGGCGCCTGGGGTGCGGCCGAGGATGCGGCGGATCGATTCCACGATGGCCGTGGTCTTGCCGGTCCCAGGTGGCCCCTGGATCATGTACAGCTGGCCTGGGCGCATCCCCATCACGCGGGCGACCGCCTCGGCCTGCTCCTCGTTCGGGTCGGGCAGGTGGTGGGCGCGCTTGCCGTCGAGCGGGACCCGTGGCGGGCTCCCCAGCCAGCCGGTGTCGGCCAGCTCCGCCGCCAGTGCGCCCGTGCGGGGGCTTCCGATCTGCAGCTGGCGGATCACCGACCGCTGCGCCTCGAACATCTCCACGCTCGCGGTCGGCAGCACGATGCCCTCGTCAGGCAGCGGGTCGTAGCGACGGAAGCTCACCCATAGGTTGGAGCCCTGGACGCGGTCCAACGACATGCCGCGGTACTCAGGAAACCCGGCCGAGCGGACCGTCAGGGAGTCGATGCCGCGATAGATCCGACCATCCGCGTCGTCGACCAGGTGGAGGATCGCGCGGACGTACTCGCCTCCGCGCATGTCCTCGCCGCACTCGGGGCAATGGATTCCGGTCGAGGTCGGCACCTCAGTCTCGCATTTGGGGCATTCGATCCACTGCTCGGTGGCCTCGTAGCGCCGTACCGCCGCCTCGGCGAGCTTCTCGCGATAGTCGCGTAGGTGCTCGATGAAGCGCAGGGTCGAGTCGAGGATCGGCAGCGTCTTGGCCGTCTCGCGCAGGACGATCGCCGTGAACCCTTCCAGGTCGCCGTCCCACTCCTTGACGAGCTGCAGCTCCTGGTAGCCGATCCGGAGGCGGTTCTTCTCCATCTCGAACTCGCCGTCGAGCTCCTGCCAGTCGGTGATCTCGAGCGCAAGCCCCGTCGGCGTCCGGCCCAGCCTCCCGGTCAGGAGCGTCTGCCGGACCTGGCCGATGAACTCCAGGGGCTTTTCGGGCTTGACGATGGTGTAGGTGCCGTCGATGCTCCGCTGCTCCTCGAGGACCTGCCGGAGCAGCTCGGCGCCGCCGGCAGCCTCCAGGGCCGTGACCTTGGCCGCCGCGGGCGTGCCCGGGCGGACGCGGATTCCAAGCCGGCCGGCCTGCACCTCTTCGCCCGGAATATCGGGGTTCCAGAGCATGAGGACGTCGCCGGGGTTGGGCGTGCTCAAGTCAAGCAGACCTGCGGGTCGAGACGCGGGTTGGACATGAAATAGGGTTCAACTGAGTTCAAAAAAGGGGTCCCCAGGCGGGACCTAGCACCCCAATGGGCAGTGCCTACGTTAGCACATAGCCCGCGTATTGCACTATTGACGCGCCGTGTGGAAGAACCGCCTCGAGCCGTACGACATCCTGACCGAGGACGACGTAGAGGCGATCCACGGCCAGGCGATGAACATCCTCGAGGAGATCGGCGTCGACTTCCTCGACGGACAGGCGCGGGAGATATTCGGCAAGGCCGGGATGAAGATCGAAGACATGCGGGTGAGGTTCGACCGCGACTTCATCCTGGAAACGGTCGCCAAGACGCCGGCCACCTTCGAGCTCCAGGCTCGCAACGCCTCCCGCTCGGTCGTCCTGGGCGGCGACAACGTCGTGACGGCCCCGGTCTACGGGCCGCCCTTCATCACGGACCTGGAGCGCGGGCGCCGCGGGGCGACGATCGAGGACTTCAACAATTTCGACAAGATGGCGCAGGCGATCGACCAGATCCACTGCGCCGGGGGCACGACCGTCGAGCCGGAGGACCTGCCGCTGGGCTCGCGGCACCTCGACATGGTGTATTCCCACCTCCGCTGGACCGATAAACCTTTCATGGGCAGCGTCATCTCGCGTGAGAACGCCCGCGACACGATCGAGATGGCCGCGATCGTCTTCGGTGGACGGGATCGCATCGAGAAGACGCCGGCGGTGATCAGCCTCATCAACGTCAACAGCCCGCTGCGTTACGACGACCGCATGCTCGGTGCGCTGCTGGAGTACTCCGAGGTCGGCCAGCCGGTGATCGTCACGCCCTTCCTGATGGCGGGCGCGATGTCGCCGATGGGGCTCGCGGGCACGGTGGCGCAGCAGACCGCCGAGGCCCTGGCGGGCATTGCGCTCGTCCAGCTGATCCGCCCAGGGACGCCGAGCGTGTACGGATCTTTCCTCACCAACACGGACATGCAGTCCGGCAGCCCGGCGTTCGGCACGCCGGAGTCGGCGATGGGAATCCTCGCGAGCGCGCAGATGGCGCGGCACTACAACCTCCCCTTCCGTGGCGGAGGAGCGCTGACCTCGTCCAAGGCACCCGACGCACAGGCCGCCTACGAATCGATGATGTGCATGTGGCCGACCATCCTCGGCCGCGTGAATTTCGTGTTGCACGCCGCCGGCTGGCTGGAAAGCGCGTTGCTCGCCTCGTACGAGAAATTCATCATCGACGTCGAGGCGCTGAGGATGTTCGAATGGATCCTGGGCCACGGCATCTCCGTGGACGCCGAGGGCCTGGCGATGGACGCCATCCGTGAGGTCGGCCCGGGCGGGCATTTCCTGGGCGCCGAGCACACTCTCCGCAACTACCGCACCGGCTTCTACCGCCCGTGGATCTCGTCGACCGAGAACTTCGACCGCTGGAACCGATTTGGCGCGAGGACGGCGGACGTCGTGGCGGCCGAGAAGTGGAAGCAGGTGCTGGCGGAATATCCCGACCCAGGCATCGATCCGGGGGTTGACGAGCAGCTGCGCGAGTTCATCGCCAGGCGCAAGCAGGAGCTGGGCGACGACTAGGCTTTTCCGAATTGATCCTCCCCCACTTGGTCTCCCCCGCGAGCGGGGGAGGCAATAGTGAGGCTAGAAAAGCTAATCGCCGGGATCGCCTCACCGGCGCCGGCACCTGCCAGCGGATCTGCGACGGCGGCCGTCGTCGCAGCCGCGGCGGCTCTCGTGCAGAAGGTAACCAAGCTTTCGGGCAAGCAATGGCCTGAGGCGGCCGAGATGCACGGGCGCGCCGAACGGCTGCGCCTGCAGAGCGAGGAGCTCATCGAGCAAGACTCGTTGGCGTACCTGGACTATGTCGAAGCGGTCCGCTCGGGACAAGGCGTTGCCGGCGCCCAGTCCAGAACGATCCAGATCCCGCTCGAGATCGCAAGGGCCGCCGCCGAGGTCGCTGACCTGGCCGAGCAGTCGGCATCTTTGGGGAACCCGAAGCTGCGTGCCGACGCGGTGGTGGCGGCGATGCTTGCTGCTGCAGCGGCGGAAGCGGCGGCGTACCTGGTCGGTGTCAACGCGGGCGAGACCGCCGACGTCCGGCTGGACGAGGCGCGCAGACTGGCGCGCGAGGCTAGCGCGAGGCTTCGGCCGCCAGGCGCTCGAGGCTCCGCAGGTGGTCCCGGTCGTGGTCGAGCGCGACCCGCAGGTAGCCGTCGACGGTGAGCTCTCCAAATTTGGCGTGCACGCCCACGCGACTGCGCTCCTCTTCGCTCAATGCGCGCACGAAGTCGATGAGCCGGTTGCGCGTGCCGGCCCATTCCGTCAGCGCCTTCTCCAACGAGATGCCGTCGAAGTCCCTGTCGTCGTTGCTGTAGAACTCGAACTCCGGGCGCTCGCCCGCGGCCATCGCCCGGATGCGCGGCTCGAAGCATTCTTTCTCGGTGGTCGCCAGGTGGGCGGCGATGTCACGCAGCGTCCAGGCGCCGACGCGACCCGGATGGTCGTCCGCGACGAGCTGCGTCATCGCGACCATCAACTGCTGGCTGGCTTTCAGCTCCTCCAGCAAGGTGTCGGTCACGCGGACGTCTCCGGCTTCATGAGCCGATCGCGAGGGTTGGCGGCGTCGAGCTCTGCCACCACGGCCGCCAGCACCTCGTCCGGAGTGCCCTCACTTGCCTCGACCGGGCCCCAGCGCCAGCCGTCGAGGTAGGCGTCCATGTCGGTCGAGCCATCCTTCATGGCGTAGGCGTCGATGGCGACCTGGAAGCGGTCGGGCATCATGCGCTTGATCTGTGCGTCGCCCTCCCACGCCTTGACCTGGGAAGGAATGTGCTTCCAATACATCACTTGATATGACGCCATAACGCTCTCAGACGGCCATCAGGTCGGCCAATCTTGTCTCCAGCTCGCCCAATCCCACATCGTTGATCTCGAGCGGCAGGCCGAGGTAGGCGGCGATCCCCTCGGCTTTGTCCGCGAGGCGGGCGTTCGGCACCTGGCGCAGGTACAGCAGCGCCTCGTAGTTGCCGAACAGCATCTCTTTCAGCTCGGGATGCCGGTCGAGTCCCAGGCCGCGCACGACCGCGCGCTCGAAGTTGCGGACCAGCCAGTCGGTGAGGAAGAACGTCGCGGGGCGCTCCTCGCTGACGCGCTGGAACAGATCGGCGCCGGCCAGCATCTCATAGCAGTGAGGGCCGCGCACGCGCGAAGCGCCGACCTCATCGAGGATCGGCTCCAGCTTTCCATTCATGCCGCAGTCGCCGTACACGACGACGAGGTGCTCGTAGCGAGGGCGCAGCTCATGCAGCTTCTCGCGAAGCTCCTCGACGATGCGATTCGGGTACAGGTGCAGAAGCGCCGAGACGCCATAGATGTCGACGTCCCAGCCGCGCCGGTCGACGATGTCCTTCACCTCTTTGCCGAGGGCGCCGCAGATGACGAAGGCTGTCGTCATCCCACGAGCTCCAGGTCTGGGAAGCGAAGGACCTCGACGAATGCGTCGTTGAAGTCCGTGCGGCCGGAGAGCTCGATGTACTCGATGCGCGACGGGAGCTCAAAGGCCACCTGCCGCTCGCGATATGAAAGCAGCGCGATCTTGGCGCCTTCGCCGGCGGAGTTGCCGACGGCGATGATCCGGTCGACGTCGACCTCCGGCACCAGCCCGATGATCTTGGCGCTCTCGGGGTTGAGGTACGACCCGAATGATCCGCCCAGGTAGATCTCATCGAGGTCGGAGGCGGTGACGCCCAGGATGCCCATCAGGATCTTGATCCCGGTCGCGATCGAGCCTTTGGCGAACTGCAGCTCGCGCACGTCGCGCTGGCTCAGGTAGACCCCTTCGGCGAGCAGGAAGGCGCGGACGCCGTCGACCTCGATCAGGCGGTCGGCCAGCGGATGGCTGGGGACATCTGCGGCGGACAGCATCCGGCCAGAGTGCTCGAGCAGGCCCACGTTCAGCAGCTGCGCGACCGCGTCGACCAGCCCCGAGCCACACAAGCCGAGCGGCGGCACGTCCCCTCCGATCACCTGGAGCTCGACGCCTTCGCCGAGCTGAACTCCTTCGATGGCGCCGTCCGTTGCGCGCATGCCGCACTTGATCTGGCTGCCTTCGAACGCAGGGCCTGCTGGCGCAGCGGTTGCCAGCGTGCGCTGGCTGCTCCCGATCACGATCTCCCCGTTCGTGCCCACGTCGACGAACACGCGCAGCTTGTCCTCGCGCGCGATGTTGGTCGCGAGCACGCCCGACACGATGTCGGCGCCGACGTAAGCGCCGAGCGCGGGCAGCGTCTGGATGAAGCCGGCCGGATGAATGCGGAGACCCACCTCGCTTGCGGGGACGCTCAGCGCATCCATGAACGTGGGCGTGAACGGCATCATCGATATCGGGGTCGGGTCGATGCCGAGCAGGAGGTGGAGCATCGTCACATTTCCGACCACAACAGCCTCATATGTGCGCTCGGGCGAGACACCCGAGTCGCGATAGAGGTCGTCGAGGATCCCGTTCATAGTCTTCACGACCGCGGCCTTCAGCTCGTCGATGCTGTCGGTCCCGTTCATCGCGTGGCTGATCCGCGAGATGACGTCGGCGCCGAAGGGCGCCTGGCCGTTGAGCGTCGAGCTGACCGCGGCGGCCATGCCGGTGCGCAGGTTCATCAGCGTCCCGACCAGCGTGGTCGTGCCGACGTCGAACGCGACCCCGAAGCATTCCTCCGTGGTGTCACCCGGCTCGACCGCGACCAGGTGCTCGCCCGCGAGCACCGCCGTGACCTTGAAGGCGGCCTCCCGCAGCGTTTTGGGCAGCGTGCGAAGAACCGGAACGCTCGCGGACATGTCGTGCCCTTCCGCGGTGAGGGCGTCGCGCAGACGGCTGACGTCGCTGCGCTGGTCGTGGAGGTCCGGCTCCGTCAGCTCCAGGTAAACCTTGCGGACGTTGGGGTCGATGATGACCAGGCGGCTGAGGCCCATCGTTGCCGCCTTCGGGACGCGCAGCAGCTGCGGAACCTCGCACGTCATGTCTTCGTAGATCCGCGCCTGGCACGAGAGGCGCCAGCCGTTCTCCACCTCGTCCTTGCGAAGGAGGCGATGGTCGGCGGTGGTGACCTCGCCGGCGCCCTCGAGCACTCGAACCTTGCACTTGCCGCAAGTACCGCGCCCACCGCAGGTGGAATCGATGGGCAAGCCGATCCAGTGCGCCGCGCTGAACAGGGTCGTTCCGGGCGGCACTCGGGTGGTCCGGTCGAAGGGCTGGTAGGTCACCTCCAGCTTGCGCTGGATCATTGAGCCGACGCCTGGGCCAGATCTGCCCGATAGGTCGCGATCCAGCGCATCGCGTACTCGTCGTGGCCGAGCAACAGGTCGCCTGCGAGCACAGCCCTGCGCACCTCGGGCACGAGCGGGTTGGTGATCGCACATGTCAAACCCGCATGCATCGCCAGCGGCAGGAAAGCGGCGTTGACGGTGGCCCGATCGGGCAACCCGAAAGAAACGTTCGAGGCCCCGCACGTCATGTTGTTGCCGAGTTCGTTGCGGATCAGGCGCATCGTCTCCAGCGTGATGAGGCCGCACGTCGGGTCGGCCGCGACGGTCATCGCGATGGGGTCGATGATCACGTCCTCCCGAGGGATGCCGTACTCGGCCGCGCGCTCGATGATCCGGCGCGCGATCGCGAGCCTCTCCTCCGGCACCATCGAGATCCCGGTTTCGTCGTTGGCCATGCCGATCACTGCCGCGCCGTGCTTCTTGACCAGCGGCAGGATGCGATCCATTCGCTCGTCCTCGGCCGTCACCGAGTTGACCAGGGCCTTGCCTTCGTATGCGGCCAGCGCGGCCTCCAGCGCCTCCATCACCGACGAATCGATGCAGATCGGGAGGTCGCTGACCTCGGTCACCGCCTTGATCGCAGCCACCAGCAGCGCCGGCTCGTCGATGGCGGGGATGCCTGCGTTGACGTCCAGCATGTGCGCGCCGGCGGCGGCCTGCGCGATCGCATCGGCCCGGACCCGGTCCATGCGGCCTTCCTTCATCTCGGCCGCGAGGACCTTGCGGCCGGTCGGGTTGATGCGCTCGCCGATCATGACGAAGGGCCGGTCGATCGAGATGACGACCTCGCGGGTGCGCGAGCGGAGGACCGTGTCCAAGGACGTCTAGTGTCCTGACCCCGAGGTCCGCCGCATATTTCGCGGCATCGGCGGCCGGAGCCAAGGAGACGACGAGCACGCGAGGGAGCGCATCGCGTAGATGCGTGACCGAGCGCGCACAGGAGGCGACGCCGGCTTCAGCGCCTCTCTCGGGGTCCCCGCGGAATCGCAAGATTCCGTGGGGTGAGTCGGCGCCCGGCCGCCTAGGACGCGAAGATGCAAGGAACTTCGGGGGCGGGACACTTATCCCTTTTTGAGCGTCTCGTCGATCAGCTTGACGGCCTGCTCCAATGCCTGTGCGCCGTGCGAGGTCTCGCTCCTGTCGCCCACGATCTCCTTGGCCATCCGCGTTGCCATCGAGGCATCGGGCGCGTAGCTGTCCGCGCCCACGTGCTTGGCATACTCCGCGGTCACGGGCGCGCCGCCGACCGCGATGTGGACCTTCTCTCGAAGCCCGGCCTTCGTGATGGCGTCGATGTTGACCTTGAACATCGGCATCGTTGTGGTCAGGAAGGCGGAGAAGCCGATGACGTCCGGACTGTGCTGCTCGATCGCGGCGACGAACTTCTCCGGGGGCGTGTTGACGCCGAGGTCGAACACCTCGAAGCCCGCGCCCTCGAGCATGATCACACACAGGTTCTTGCCGATGTCGTGGATGTCGCCCTTGACGGTCCCGATGACATAGCGGCCGACCGGCTGGGCGCCGGTCTCCGCGATCAGCGGCCGGAGGATGACCAGGGCGCCCTGCATGGCGCGGGCGGCGATGAGCATCTCGGGGACGAAGAAGTCGCCCTTCTCGAAGCGCCTGCCAACTTCTTCCAGAGAAGGGATGAGGGCCTTGAAGAGGATGTCCATCGGGTCCATGCCCAGCTTCAGCCCCTCTTCGGTGAGGGCCTTCACCTCCGCAGCGTGTCCGTTCAGCGTGTGGTCGAACAGGCCGGCTCGGATCTCTTCTTCTCGGCTCATCGGGCCTCCTTCCTGTTGCGCATCGCCCAACTGATGCTCAGAGTCCAACAAGAATACCCCTATCGTATTATGTTGCGCAGTGAGCAACGACCCCCGCGACGCGGCGGTGATCCGCTCGGTGGATCGAGCGGTCGCGATCCTGGACCTGCTCGCCCACGGCGCCCGGCCGCAAAACGGCGGGTCGCGCGAACTCCCGGTTTTCGGGGGGTTGTCCGGCGCCGAGGTGGCGCGCGAGCTGGGCGTCCACCGCTCCACTGCGCTCCGCCTGCTCGGCACGCTCGAGCGCCACGCCCTCGTCGAGCGGGACCCCAGGACCGCGAAGTACCGGCTCGGCCGCCGGCTGCCGCAGCTGGCCAGGGTCGTCACCGGCGAGCTCGACCTCCGTTCTGTCGCGCGCCCTGTGTGCGAGAGCCTGTCCGCCTCGACCGGCGAGACCGTGACGCTGGATGTGCTCGACGGCGACGAGATCGTCCCCATCGAGCAGTGCACGGCGTCGACCGCCTTCGTCAGCGTGAACTGGCTTGGGCGCCGGACGCCGGTTCACTGCACCGCGAGCGGCAAGGTCGTGCTTGCTTTCGCCGCCGAACCGATCCGGCAGCGGTTGCTGGCCCGCCCTCTCGAAGCGCGGACGCCGAGAACGATCGTCGACGTGGCGGAGCTCGAAAAGCAGCTCGCAGCTACGCGCGAAAGCGGCTATGCGCGGACGTTCGAGGAGCTCGAGGTGGGCCTGGACGCGATCGCCGCGCCGGTCTACTCGGCGGAAGGCGAGGTCCTTGCCGCGATCGACGTCTCGGGGCCTGCCCACCGGCTGCAGGCCGGCGGAGGCCGGGACTTCGTGGCCCTCACGCGCGACGCTGCGGCGGACCTTTCGCGGCGCCTCGGCTACCGCGGCCGCGCCTCCCGGTAAGGCACCGCCGTTTAACCAACGCTTAACGCAAAAGCACCCATCCGGCGCTGATTCACTCCTTGCAATGTCTCCGTGGCAGGTGCATCCTTGAGGGCGATATATCGGTTGTCGCGGCGCCTGGCACAGGTGCATGTCATCCGTCATTTGGGGAGAGTGGAATGAACTGGCGATATCAAATCCGTGGTCTTGGCGTGGCCGTCGCGACGCTGTTGGTGGTGGCCGCGTGCGGCTCTTCGGGCGGCGGCGCCGCGGCGTGCACGACCGCCAAGACGGCGACCTCAGTGTCCGCCTGTGGCGGCATGGACAGCCTCGTCGCCGCCGCGAACGCTGAAGGCAAGCTCAACGTCATCGCGCTGCCGCGCGACTGGGCCAACTACGGCGCCGTCCTCGACGCATTTGCGGCGAAGTACCCCAGCATCAAGATCACGTCGGACAACCCGACCGGTAGCAGCCAGGACGAGGTGAACGCTGTTCAGCAGCTCGGCACGAGCAGCCGAGCCCCGGATGTGCTCGACATCGGGATGTCCGTGGCGCTGGCCAACCTAAGCCTGTTCGCTCCGTACAAGGTCGCGACTTGGGGCGACATCCTCGACGCCCAGAAGGAGCCGACCGGCCTGTGGTTCCAGGATTACGGCGGCTACATGTCGATCGGATACGACTCGAACAAGGTGCCTGCGGTCAGCGCGGTGTCGGACCTGCTCGGCCCCGCCTTCAAAGGCAAGGTGGCGCTGAACGGTGACCCGACGAAGGCCAATGCCGCACTGAACGGCGTGATGATGGCGTCGCTCGCGAACGGTGGCACGGTCGATGACATCAGCAAGGGTGTCGACTTCTTCCACCAGCTCAAGCTGAAGGGCAACTTCGTCCCGGTCCAGGCGACCACCGCCACGGTCAAGAACGGGACCACGCCGGTGGTATTCGACTGGGACTACCTGTCCGCGACGCACGGCACCGACGTTCCGACCTGGAAGGTGTTCGTCCCGTCGAGCGCAATCCTCCTCGACTTCTATGCGCAGGCGATCAGCAAGACTGCGCCTCACCCGGCTGCGGCGCGCTTGTGGGAAGAGTTCCTGTACTCCGACGCTGGCCAGAACCTGTGGCTCAAGGGTCTCGCGCGACCCGTCCGCCAGGCGGCGATGACGAAGTCTGGAACGGTCGATACGGCCGCGGCGGCGGCGCTTCCGTCCGCGAACGGCACGCCGATCCGCCTCACCCCCGACCAGGCCACGGCGGCGAAGGCGTACCTGGCCAGCCACTGGGCGGCGGCGATTTCTTGACAGCTGCCGGCAATCCGGCTGTAACCGGCGTCGGCCGCTCGATGGTGGGCGGCCGGCGCCTCTCGCTTACCTGGCTCGGCGCAGTGCCGTTCCTCGGCTACGTCTCGATCTTCCTGTTTCTGCCCGCGGCGATCATCGTCGCGGGTGCCTTTGCAAGCGAAGGCGGCCTGACCCTCTCCAACTTCGCGAACCTGTCCCGGCCCTACATCGTCAGCGCCATCGTCGGCAGCGTCATCCTGTCCGCGGTCACAGCAGTCGCGGGCGCGGTGCTGGGAGCGCTCCTCACGTACGCGATCGCCACGGGCAACCCGCGGGGCACCTTCCGCCGCGTGGTGACGTCTGCGTGCGGCGTGCTTGCCCAGTTCGGGGGCGTGACCCTTGCATTCGCTTTCATCGCAGCCATCGGTCCCGCCAGCGCCGTCTACGTTTACCTGTCCCAGCATCACATCGATTACTACGCGAGCGGCTACTGGCTCTACGACCTGCGCGGCCTGGAGGTCGTTTACATGTACTTCCAGATCCCGCTGATGGTCCTGATCTTCCTGCCCGCCGTCGACGGCATCAAGCCGCAAT
>Ga0209590_10000006_pt1 | contig 37713 bp, 40 predicted proteins | sample CZO8metaG_FD_188353 | JGI IMG/M metagenome (GOLD analysis project Ga0209590, IMG submission 188353) | Vadose zone soil microbial communities from the Eel River Critical Zone Observatory, Northern California, USA - CZOApr15con1.8 metaG... | ecosystem: Environmental > Terrestrial > Soil > Vadose...
CGGGAATATCGACAGCCCCGTTCCGGCCGGCCCCGTCACGTTCAACATCACGAACATCGGCGACGTGACGCATGACTTCCAGGTCAGCAACGGGATGCAGGACTTCACCACGCCGACGCTGTCAAAGGGCGACACCGTCTCGCTGACGGTCAACTTCCCGAACGGCGGTCAGTTCAACTTTCTGTGCACGATCGGCGAGCACGCCATCTACGGCATGCAGGGATTTGTCTATGTGACGGGCGGGACGACGACCACGACCACGAGGGCGACCACGACCACCACGACGCCGCCCCCGACCTTTAACACGAACGCCTCGGAGAGCGAGTTCAAGATCGGGCTCTCCGGCGACGTCAAGGTCGTCAAGAAGTACAAGACCGTCAAGCACCGCGTGCGGGTCAAGGTCAAGGGCAAGTACAAGTGGGTGGTCAAGACGAAGAAGGTGCTCGTCAGCACCACGCAAACGATCCCCGCCGGCGACATCAAGTTCACCGTCACGAACGACGGCAAGATCGCCCACAACTTCGTGATCGCGGGGCATCAGACCCTTGTCCTCGCGGCCGGCAAGAGCGAAACTCTCGATGTCGTGCTGACGCCGGGCAGTTATCCATACGAATGTTCGATCACCGGCCACGCCGCAGCCGGAATGAAGGGCGTCCTCGTAGTCACGTAAGCTTCGAGCCGAAGAGGAGGGCATACGACACCATGAATCCCCGCATCCTCGCTCTGGCGGTCGTTTCGGCCGTGGCGCTGGTGCCTTCGGCACACGGCGTTACCCGGCCGCAGACGACCGAGCCGGACGTCTACGTCGACTACGACGTCGCGATCACGGATTCCAGGATCACACTCAGCGACCACAGCGCCGAGCGAGGCAACGGCGGCGCCTTCCACGTCAAGAACACGGGCAACAAGGCCCACAACTTCGCCTTCGTGGGACGGGGTTTGATCGGACTCTCCAACGCGGGTCTGTCCACGCCGGTGCTTAGGCCCGGCCAGACGTTCGTGCTGCAAATCTACATGGACTACCGCGGAACCTTGACGTACAGAAGCACCCAGAGGTACGACCTGAACAAGATCGGCATGAAGGGGCGGTTCACGGTCACCTGATCCGCCTGCGCGCGGCCGTAACGGTGCGAAGAAGCCCGGTCGTCGCGGGAGCGGCGGCCGGGCTTCTGCTTTGCGGCTGCGGCGGCCATGCCGGCCCCCGGGGTTCATGGCCGCTGCCGAACCGGGACGTTGCGGGGACGCGTGCCGCCGCAGACTCAAGGATCGACGCCCGAAACGTCGCGACACTGCGGGCGCGCTGGCGGTTCCGCTTCACGGCGAAGCCGAGCTTCTCGGGGATCTTCGCGTCGACGCCGATCGTCGATGCCGACACGGTCTACGTCGAGGACTTGAGGAGCAGCGTCTTCGCGCTCGACCGTTCAACGGGTGCGACGCGCTGGACGCGTCGCTACCGCGCCAGGAACGATGGGCCGAACGGCCTCGCGGTGGCCGGCGGCCGGGTGTACGGCGCGACCGACTCGGACGCGTTCGCGCTCTCGGCGTCCACGGGCGAGCAGCTGTGGCTGCGGCACCTGACCGGGCCGACGGAGCAGTTCGTGGACGTCGCCCCCGTCGTCCGCGGGGACCTCGTCTACCTCAGCACGGTCGGTTATCCGCGGGGCGGACGCGGCGCCGTCTACGGCCTCGACGCCGCGAACGGCGCCGTCCGCTGGAAGTTCGTCACGATTCGCGATCCGTGGCGGTTTCCCGAGGCCGGGGGCGGCGGACTCTGGGACCCCGTCTCGGTCGACGCCGGCGGGCGCGTGTACGGCGGCAATTCGAACCCGGCGCCGTGGGGCGGGACGCCGAAGCACCCGAACGGCGGCGCCTATCCCGGCCCCGTGCCCTACACGGACTCGCTACTCGTCCTCGACGGCCGGAGCGGCCGCCTGCTCTGGCACGACCAGGTGACACCGCACGACATCCGCGACTACGACTTCCAGGACACGCCGGTGCTGGCGCGCGTGGGACCCAGGAACGTCGTGTTCGGCGCCGGCAAGGCCGGCCGCGTCGTCGCTTGGGACCGCGACACGCAGCAGAGGCTCTGGCTCGCCGTCGTCGGGTTGCACCTCAACGACCTAGGGCCGTTGCCGCGCCGGTGGGTGCCCGTCTGCCCCGGCCTGCTCGGCGGCGTGGAGACGCCGCTTGCCTATGCCGATGGCCGGCTCTTCGTGCCCGTCGTCGATCTCTGTGCGCGCGGCAACGCGGTCGCGCGTCAGGAGATCACGAGCATCGACCCGACGAAGGGGAGAGGCCTCTTCATCGCGCTCGACGGCCGGACCGGTCGCCGGCTGTGGGCGCGGCGCTTTCCGTCGCCGGACTTCGGCTGTGCCACCGTCTCCAACGACGTCGTCTTCACGTCGACGTACGACGGAATGGTCTATGCGCTCGCCGTGCGCGACGGACGCGTCCTCTGGCACCTCCGCATGCGGGCGGGAGTGAACGCGTGCCCGGCGGTCGCGGGCGACCTGCTGCTCGTCGGCGCAGGCGTGCCGCGGCCGGGCGGTGTGCCCGAGCTCGTCGCGTTCGGTCTCTAGTGACGGGGGACTAGCTCGCCCGCACCGAGAGGTGGCCGAGGTTGCTCCAGTGGAGGTTGCCCGCGAACGGCGACGTGCGCTTGCCGACCTCGTGCGGGAAGCTCAGGGCGGCCGAGCCGCGCGGCAGCAGCTTGCTGGAGAGGACGATCACGGCGGTGGTGGAGCTGAACTGGCCGTGGTCCAGGATGTTGTCGCGGAAGAGCCATGCCGGCTCGAAATGGGTTGGGCCGCGGTCGCCGTACCCCGTGCTGCAGGAGACCGTGGCGCCGTTGGTCTTTGCGGCGAAAAACCCGTCCTCGCTCTTTGGATGCAGCACGAGCCAGATGGCGCCGCGCACCTGCCCGTTCGTGAGCTGCGCGGTCACTTTCCCGGGAACGTTCGCGCCCTTGTACGCGCAGTGGTACGGGCCGAAATAAGGCTCGGAGAGCTTGTTTCCGACGAAGTCGCCGACCCAGCTCGCGCGCAGCGTCGTCGCACCGCGGGAGGAGAACTTCGCGTGCGCCGGATCCTTCAGCACCTCGGGCCGAATCCCGAATCGCAGCGTTCCGTGCCAGCTGTAGTTCAGCGCCAGCGAGCCCTTGTCCGCGTCGCTCGAGACGCTCCACCTCGCCGTGCCGTGTCCGCTGATCGTGACGGTCACCACCCGGAGCGCGGCGCGGGCGCCGGCAGCGGGCGTGGCGGCCGGACAGAAGACCGACAGCCACGCCGCGGTGCCGAGCAGGGCGACGCCGGTAACGATTCGGCTTCGCGGAACCAGCATCAGGTGACCTTCAGGACGCCCTTCATGCCGGCGGCCGCGTGAGCGTCGACCGTGCACTTGTAGGGCTTCTTGCCCTTGGTGAGCGCCACTGTCAGCGAGCCACTCTTGCCCGGGCCGATCTTCTTTGACGTCTTGCCCGAGATGCTGAAGTCGTGCGCAATCTTGCCCTTGTTCACGAGCTTGAAGACGACCGTGCCGTGCGGAACGGTGGTCTTCGAGAGGAGGAAGTGGAACTCGGTCGGCTTGCCGATCGTCACGGTGACGGTCGTCGATGTCGTCGCCTTCGTCAGCGGCGCGGCAATCGGAGCGATTGTCAGGCCCACGGCCGCGACGAAAAGCGACAGAACGAGGACACGCAACTTCATCTGGAATCTCCCTCGGAAGTAGTTGATTGGGATGACCAGAATAGCCTGGCTACGGATAGACGGCAGCCTTGAGGAGGCCGGCGGGCGGATTCCTTAACAACTCGGGCAGCTCGTCGAGTGAGATCCGGTGCGTGATCAGCCGCTCCCACGGGTAGCCGCCGCTCGCGAGGAAGACGAGGGCCGCGCGGACGGTCGCCGGGGTGTGGTGGAAGGCGCCCAGCAGGGTCAGCTCCTCGTAGTGCAGCCGGAACGCGTCGACCGGGACGGAGGCGCCGCGCTCGAGACCGCCGAAGAACAGCACGGTGCCGCCGGGACGCACGAGGTCGAGGGCGTCGAGCCACGCCTGCTCGGTCCCCGCGGCCTCGATCACGACATCGGCGCCGCGGCCGTCGCCCGGCTCGGCGCCGAACTCGCGGGCCAGCTCGCTTCGGCGGCCGACCGCCACGGGCCGTGCACCGGCGTCGGCGATGCACGCGCAGAGCATCAAGCCGATCGCGCCGGTGCCGAGCACTGCGACCGTGTCTTCGGGCCGCATGCCCGCACGCTCGACGCCGTGCAGGCAGCAGGCGAGCGGCTCGACCATCGCCGCGATCTCCGGCGCGAGCCGGTCGGGAACGGGAAGCAAGTTGACGCGCGCAATCCGCTCCGGCACGACGAGCCACTCGGCGTACGCGCCGTTCAGAAGCTGCAGGTCGGCGCGGTCGCCGTCGGAGTTCGCAGCGACGATTCGCCCTCCCTCCTCGGTGAAGCCGCAGAACTCGTGCCCGAACGGCGCGGGCGGCTCGCCGAGCAGGACGGGGTGGCCGCGGCGGAACGCCTTGAGGTCGGTCCCGTCCGTCAACGCGACCTCGACGCGCACCAGCACGTCGCCGTCTCCGGGCTCGGGGCGCGGTACGTCCTCGACGCGGACGTCGCCCGGTGCGTAGAAGCGCGCCGCCCTCACGGCGTGAACACGACCTTGAGCGCGTCGCGGCGGCGGAACAGCTCGAACCCCTCCGCAAAACGGTCGAGCGGCAGGACGACGGGCTCCGGCAGGTCGAGCTCGGGGAGGAGCGCAGCCGCGTCGTGCATGGCTGCCGGAGTTCCCGAGCGCGCTCCGACGAGCGTCAGCTCGCGCCGGTAGATCGGCGCCGCTGGGATCGGGCCCGCGTCGGCGAAGACGAGGATCGTCCCGCCGGGCTCGACCGCGTCGAGCGCCGTTTCGACGCCGCCGCGCGCACAGATCACCGCAGCGCCGACGGCCCCGTCGGGAGGCTTGCCGGCCCGACGCGGATCGACGTCGAAGGCGAACACGTCGTCGCCTCTCCGCTCAAGCACGGCTGAGAACAGCCGGCCGATGAACCCGAAGCCGACGACGAGCACGCGCCCGCGCGGGACACGCTCCACGCCGCGGAGGACGCATGCGAGCGGCTCGACCGCCGTCGCGCGGGCGTCGTCGAGCGCATCGGGCACGGCGACCCACGCTTGTGCGTTCGCGAGTTCGGCAAATCCGCCGGGCCGAATCGTCGGCGCCTCGAACGTCTCGCACGTCGATTCGTGACCCGCGCGGCAGCGCGCGCACTCGCCGCACGCCCGGTGGTGGACGAGCGCGACGCGACGGCCGTCTTTCGTCTCGGCGACGACCTCGTGTCCGAGCACAGCGCCGGCGAACTCGGGGCGCAGCTTCTCGACGTCCGAGCCGCAGAGGCCGCACGCGAGCACGCGCACGAGCTCTCCGGGTCCGTCCGGCTCCGGAACGTCGGCGAGCGCCGGCGCCCCGTGGCCGTCGAGAACGATCGCGCGCATCGGCGTATCGTAGGAGCGGCAATCGAGTGGGAGGGCACCATGGCGGTCAAGCTGCATCGCTGCAAGAACGTGTGGGCGAGGTTCGGTGGGCATCCTTGCTGGAAGGTCCAGAAGGCGCTCAACGACATGGGGATCGATTACGAGGTGGTGCGGTTGCCGTGGCCGGGGCGCGGCAAGCGGGAGAACATCCTCGAGCACACCGGCCAGGAGCAGTACCCGGCGATCGAGTTCGAGGACGGCACGTGGTACCGCGAGGAGTCGAAGGACATGGCGGCCGCGATCCGCAGCGGGAAGCTGAACGAGAAGCGCGGCGTCGTCCCAGGGCAGCAGTCGGCCGCATAACGGCGCCGCTAGACTGAGCCCTTCCCGGGGCTATAGCTCAGTTGGGAGAGCGCCTGGATCGCACCCAGGAGGTCGCCGGTTCGAGTCCGGCTAGCTCCATCTCGACAGTCCGAAGTCGGCGGTTTGTCGCGGCTCAGATCCGTACGCTCCTCACCCGCCGAGCGGCTAGAGTCCGGCCGGCTCGACTCTCCTGACGCCGCCCCCAAGAGGCGTCGGCGCCCAGGGCCGACGAACGGAGAGAAATGCGTGTGACGCACAGCCCTCGCAGTCCCGCCGTGACCCGACTCGATGGGCGCGTGGGTCGCGCGCGAGTTCGATGAGCGCACGGATCACAGCGGTCGACGCGCTCGACATCCGCTTCCCCACATCGCGCTCGCTCGACGGTTCGGACGCGATGAACCCCGATCCCGACTACTCGGCCGCCTACGGGATCGTGCACACTGACGCGGACGATGGCCTCGAGGGGCACGGCTTCACCTTCACGATCGGCCGGGGCAACGAGGTCTGCGTGGCGGCGATCGAGGCGCTGGCGCCGCTCGTCGTCGGGCGACGTCTCGAGGACCTGTTCGCGGACATGGGCGCATTCTGGCGGACCATCGCCGGCGACAGCCAGCTGCGCTGGATCGGCCCGGAGAAGGGCGCGATCCACCTGGCCACGGCGGCGATCGTCAACGCCGTCTGGGACCTGCTCGCCAAGCGGGAGGAGAAGCCGCTTTGGAAGCTCCTCGTCGATATGAGCCCGGAGCAGCTCGTCTCCTGCGTCGACTTCCGCTACATCACCGACGTACTCACGCCCGAGGAAGCGCTCGGGCTCCTCCGCGCCAACGAGCCGACCAAAGCGGAGCGGGAGGTGGAGATGCGCCACGCTGGCTTCCCCGCCTACACGACGTCCGTCGGCTGGCTGGGCTATCCGGACGAGAAAGTGCGGCTCCTCTGCCGCCAAGCCCGCGCTGACGGCTGGACGCACTTCAAGATGAAGGTCGGCGCGAGCCTCGACGACGACCTCCGCCGCGCGGCGCTTATCCGCGAGGAGATCGGGTCCGACTCGAAGCTGATGATGGACGCGAACCAGCGCTGGGACGTGGGCGAGGCGATCGCGAACATGCGGCGGCTGGCAGAGTTCGAGCCGTACTGGATCGAGGAGCCGACGAGCCCGGACGACATCCTCGGCCACGCAGCGATCGCGAGGGCGATCGCGCCAATCCGCGTCGCCACCGGCGAGCACGTACACAACCGCGTCATGTTCAAGCAGCTGATGCAGGCGAACGCGATCGGTTTCTGCCAGGTCGACAGCTGCCGGCTCGGCGGCGTCAACGAGGTGCTCGCCGTGCTCCTCCTCGCGGCCAATTTCGGAGTGCCCGTGTGCCCGCACGCGGGCGGCGTCGGCCTCTGCGAGTACGTCCAGCACCTCTCGCTCTTCGACTACATCTACGTCAGCGCGGACCTGACCGATCGCGTGATCGAGTACGTCGACCACCTGCACGAGCACTTTGTGTCGCCGGTCGTGATGCGCGACGGGCGCTACGTGCCGCCCGAGCAGCCCGGCTACAGCGCCGAGCTGAAGCTGGAGTCGCGTGAGCGGCACCGCTTCCCGACCGGCGCCGCCTGGGTATCCCCGCCCGTTTCCGGCGGGTCTTGACGGTGAAACCGGGGTCTCGTAGGGTGGTCACGTCCTACGAACTCGGAGGCTGCCGTGCTTGGCAACATGAAGGTGCCGGAACGAAAGCGTGCCGCGCGCTTGGTCGCGCTTGGCGCAGTCGTTCTGGTCGCGCTCGGGGCGACCGCTCTCGGCACGGCGGGTTCGAACCACCGCCAGGGGCCAGCTTCGGCAGCCGGGGGAACGCCAGGCTTCGGCGATCTGACGCTCAAGCAGATGATCGCCGCCCGGAAGCGCATCCCGGTACCGAAGAACCTGCCGAACTTCCACGGCCAGACCGTCACCGTGATGGGCGACGGCGGCCACAACATGAACGTCTTCGGCTTCTGGTATCCGGAGTGGCAGAAGGCCGGGATCAAGCTGAAGGCGATCGAGGTCCCGTTCGCCGATGTGTACAGCAAGGAAAAGGCCGAGTTCATCGCCGGCACGAACGCCGTCGACCTCGTGGTGTTCTACCCGGCGTACATCGGCGACTTCGCCTCCAACGGGTACCTGCTCCCGCTCGACAGCTACATCAAGAAGAGCAACCCGCACCTGAACGACGTGATCACGGCGTTCCGGAAGCTCTACCTGGGCTGGGCCGGGCACACCTATGCGCTCCCCGAGGACGGGGACGTCCACATCTTCATCTACCGCAAAGATCTGCTGAACAACCCGGCCGAGCAGGCCGCGTTCAAGAAGAAGTACGGGCACGCCCTCACAGTCCCGAAGACCTGGGACGAGTACCTCAGGGTCGGCCAGTTCTTCACCCGCAAGGCCGGTGAGACGCTCGCGGGGAAGACGCTCAGCCGGCCGTTCTACGGCTGCGCCGAGTACGGACAGCGCGGCTTCTCGTTCGCGTGGTTCGTCGATCGCTGGGCGAGCAGCGGGCAGGTCTACTTCGACCAGAACATGAAGCCGCAGATCAACTCTCCGCAGGCCGTCGCGGCGCTCAAGAACATGGTCGCCTCGGTGAAGACGTGTTCGCCGCCGGACGTGCTCAACTTCGGGTACGACCAGCTGCGCGATTCGCTGCTGAAGAACCAGACGTTCATGGTGGTGCAGTGGAGCGACGTCCCGAAGAAGGGCGCCGATCCCACGCAGAGCCAGGTCGTCGGCAAGCTCGGCTACTCGCTCCTGCCGGGCACCGTCGTCAACGGCAAGCTCGTCACCCGCTCGATGATGCCTGTCGGCCGCGTGCTCGCGATCCCGAAGACGAGCAAGCACGCCGACGCGGCGTACTTCATGGCGAAGTACATCAGCGACGACGTGAGCCGGTTCAACGTCTCGACGCCGCTCGACGGCCTCGACCCGTACCGGTACAGCCAGCTGAAGCCGCAGTACTACAAGGAGTTCAAGCTGGCTGACGCGAAGAGCTACCTCGCGACCGTGAAGGGCGCCCTCGAGCACGGCTACCCGGAGATCTACATCCCGGGCGCCGCGCAGTACGAGGACGCGCTCGACCTTGCCGTGAACAAGGCGATCTCCGGCCAGGAGGATCCCGCGAAGGCGCTGAACGACGCGGCGAAGGCCTGGGACGACATCACGAACAAGTTGAACAAGAAGCATCAGATCGAGCTCTGGCGCGCTGCGCTCAAGCAGTACAAGTCGCTCGGCCTGATCAAGTAGGAGACCAGTGTTCCTCCGCCGGCCCCGCGCGGGGCCGGCGGAGGGGCGCCGCGTGAATTGAGAACGACGAAGAGCCGACACGCGGGGGCCGGGGCCGCGGCCCTCGTTGCCCGTGTGCAGCGGCGCAGCCGCGCGCCTCTCTTCGCCTGGCTGATGGTCCTGCCGGCTGTAGCCGTCCTGCTCGCGGTCACGGTCTACCCGCTGATCTACTCGCTGCGTGAGAGCTTCTACCGGCTCGAGCTCACGTACTCGCCGATCCCGCATTGGGTCGGGCTCCAGAACTACGTCGACGCGTTCACGAACGACCCGCGCTTCTGGCCGGCGCTTGGCCGAAGCCTCTACCTCGTCGGGTTCGGAGTTGCGATCGAACTCGTGCTCGGCTTCGCGCTCGCGCTCGCGCTCAACCGGCTCGGACGTCCGCGCACGCTCGTCACCGCGCTCCTGCTCGTGCCCGTCATGATCGCGCCGGTCGCGGTCGCGATCGAGGGCGTGGTCGTCTTCAACGAGTCGTGGGGGCCTCTCAACTACCTGCTGTCGCTGATCGGCCTCAACGGGCCGATCTGGCTGGGAAACCGCACGGTGGCGCTCAAGACGATCCTCCTCGCCGACATCTGGCAGTGGACCCCGTTCGTTGCGATCATCGTGGCCGCAGGCCTGCGGACGCTGCCCGGGGAGGTCTATGAGGCCGCCGCGGTCGACGGGGCGAGCCGCTGGCAGACCTTCAGGACGCTGACCCTGCCGCTGCTCCAACCGCTGCTCATCGTCACCGTCCTGATCCGGGCGATGGACATCTTCAAGACGTTCGACACGATCTTTGTTATGACCGGCGGCGGGCCCGGCTCGGCGACCGAGACCGCCAGCTTCTACACCTACCTTCAGGGGCTGCGCTTCTTCAGCTTCGGATACGCGGCCGCGATCAGCTACATCCAGCTGATCGTCATCAGCGTCGCCGCCACAATCCTCGTGCGGCGGATCCGAAAGGGGCTCGGGTGATGAGCCGGCGCGGGAGGCTGCTCGGCGACGCCGCCAACTGGATCGTCGTCCTCGGCGCGCTCGCCTTCTTCCTGCTGCCGGTGATCTGGATCTTCCTCACCTCGTTCAAGTCGCAGGGCGAGGTGTTCCGCTACCCGCCCGTCTTCTGGCCGAAGCAGATCGACTTCCGTCACTACTCGGAGGCGCTCGGAGGCGCGGGCGGCAAGGCGCTCAAGGACAGCCTCGTGGTCGCCTCGGGGAGCACCGCGATCTCGCTCCTCGTCGGCGTGCCGACCGCCTACAGCATCAGCCGCTTCCGCGTCGGCGGGCAGCACCTCGCCTTCTGGATCCTGAGCATCCGCATGTTCCCGCCTGTGGCGTCGGCGATCCCGTTCTTCCTCTTGTTCCAGAAGTTCCACATGCTCGACACCCACTCGGCGCTGATCATCGCCTACCTCACCTTTAACGTCCCCTTCGTCGTGTGGTTCGTGAAGGGCTTCTTCGACGATCTGCCGCGCGACCTCGAGGAAGCCGCGCTGGTGGACGGGGCTACCCGCTGGCGCGCCTTCACCGGCATCGCCGTGCGGCTCGCGGTCCCGGGAATCGTGACGAGCGCGCTACTCGCCTTCGTCTTCTCGTGGAACGAGTTCCTGCTCGCGCTCTTCCTCACGCGCTCGCAGGTGCGGACACTGCCCGTCGCGCTCGCGAACCTGGTCGGCGGGCACGAGATCCTCTGGGGCGAGATCGGCGCGCTGACCGTGATTGCGATCATCCCGGTGGTCGTGCTGGCACTCGTGCTGCAGCGGTACGTCGTGCGCGGCCTCACCTTCGGTGCAGTCAAAGGCTGAAAGGAGCGAGATGGCAAAGCCCGTGAAGCTGATCGCGCTGCTCAAGGCGAAGCCGGGGCTCAGCCGCGAGGAGTTCGCGCGCCGCTGGGTCGAGGGCCACGCGCCGCTGACTCTCCGGTTCGGGAACCTGAAGGGGTACCGGATCAACGTCGCGATCGACGAGTACCAGGAGCTCGAGGGCGAGCTCCCGTACGACGGCACCGCCGAGCTGTGGTGGGACTCGCTCGAGGAGATGCAGGCGGACTTCGCCTCCGACGAGGCGGCGACCGCGGTCGCCGACGCGGACACGTTCACGACCGTCCGGACGCACATCTACACCGAAGAGTTCGTGCTGAAGTAGCCATGGCGGCCCCGGTTGTCTGCGTCGTCGGCGCGGCGAACATCGACCTGATCAGCTACGTGCCGCGCCTGCCCCGGCTGGGCGAGACCCTGCACGGGACGCGCTTCCACATGGGCTACGGCGGCAAGGGCGCGAACCAGGCCGTGATGGCGGCGAAGCTCGGCGCCTCGGTGTCGATGGTCTGCAAGCTCGGGCGCGACGTCTTCGGCGAGGGCACGCTCGCCAACTTCCGCGAGCAGGGCGTGGACGTCGAGCACGTCACCTTCACCGAGGATGCGTTCTCCGGCGTCGCGCCGATCGCCGTCGACCCCGACGGCAACAACTCGATCATCATCGTCACCGGCGCGAACGACCTTCTCTCGGCCGAGGACGTCGAGCGGGCGCGGCCGGCGATTCGGGCCGCCGGCGTCGTCGTCTGCCAGCTCGAGATCACGCTCGAGACCTCGCTCTCGGCGCTGCGCGTCGCGCGCGAGGAGGGCGTGCGGACGATCTTCAACCCCGCGCCGGCACGCGAGGAGCTGCCGGAGGAGCTGTGCCGGCTGAGCGACGTCTTCTGCCCGAACGAGCCGGAGACGGAGCTGCTCACCGGCGGCCCCGCGGGCGAGGAGGCGGCGCGCGAGCTGCTTGCTCGAGGCGCGGGCGCGGTCATCCTCACGCTCGGGGAGCGCGGCTGCCTCGTCGTCGAGGAGGGCTCGGCCCGGCACGTCCCGGTCGAGCCCGTGCAGGCGGTGGACACGACCGGGGCGGGGGACGCGTTCGTCGGCGCGCTCGCCTACTTCCTCGCCGCCGGCCGCCCGCTCATCGACGCGGCCGACCGCGCGAACCGAATCGCGGCGGTCAGCGTCCAGGGCAGCGGCACGCAAACGAGCTTCCCGGCCGCCGCCGAGCTGCCGGCCGGCGTCCTCGGGTGAACGAGCGCGTCGCGTTCGGCAGGACGGCGCTCACCGTCACCCGGCTCGGACTCGGGACCGCGGCCCTCGGCGGCCTGTACGCCCCGGTCGACGAGGCGCAGGCGCTCGAGACCGTTCGCGCCGCGTACGACGCCGGCCTGCGCTTCTTCGACGCGGCGCCGCTGTACGGGCACGGCAACTCCGAGCGGCGGCTCGGTCGCGGCCTCGCTGACGTCCCGCGCGAGGAGTACGTGCTCACGACGAAGGTCGGGCGGCTGCTGCGTCCCGACGCGCCGCCCGACAAGAGCCAGCTCTCCGGCGGGTTCGAGCGCTGGCCCGAAGTGCCGCCCGTGAACCCGCTCTTCGACTACAGCTACGACGGCGTCATGCGCTCGTTCGCGGAGAGCCTCGAGCGGCTCGGGCTCGACCGCGTCGACGTCCTCCACATCCACGATCCCGACGAGCACGAGGAGGAGGCGCTCGCCGGCGCCTACCGGGCGCTCGACCGGCTGCGAAGCGAGGGCACGATCGGCGCCGTCGGCGCCGGCATGAACCAGGCGGAGATGCTCACCCGCTTCGCGCGCGCGGCTGACTTCGACTGCTTCCTCGTCGCCGGCCGTTACACGCTGCTCGACCAAGTCGCGGCGCGGGAGCTCTTCCCCCTCTGTCTCGAGCAGGGGATCGCGATCGTCCTCGGCGGCGTCTTCAACAGCGGCGTCCTCGCCGACCCGCGGCCGGGCGCGATGTTCGACTATGCGCCGGCCCCGCCTGCGCTCATCGAGCGCGCGCGGCGCCTGGACGCCGTCTGCCGCCGCCACGGAGTGCCGTTGAAGGCGGCGGCGCTCCAGTTCCCCCTCGCGCATCCGGCGGTGACGGTGCTCCTCCTCGGTGCCCGCTCGCAGGCAGAGCTCACGGAGAACCTCGAGCTGCTGAAGACGCCGATTCCCGCCGAGGTCTGGGACGAGCTCCGTCGCGAGCGGCTGCTTGCGGAGGAGGCGCCCACGCCGTGAGGATCGACGCGCACGTCCACTTCTGGGGCCGCCCCCAGCTCGAGCTCTACGACTGGATGACGGCCGAGATGGAGGCGATTCGCCGGCCGTTCGCGCCGGAGGAGCTGCGACCCCTGCTCGCGGCGCAGGGCTTCGACCGCGCCGTCCTCGTCCAAACGCACTCGAGCGTAGAGGAGACGCGGGACTTCCTCGCGCTCGCCGCCGAGGTCGACGTCGTCGCCGGCGTCGTCGGTTGGGTCGACCTGACGAGCCCGAAGGTGCCGGACACGCTCGCAGAGCTCCGGGCGCGCCCGGGCGGCGGCTACCTCGTCGGCATCCGACACCAGGTGCACGACGAGCCGGATCCCGACTGGCTGCGCCGTGACGATGTGCGGCGTGGGCTGCGCACGCTCGAGGAGGCCGGCCTGGCCTACGACGTGCTCGTGCGCACCCGGGAGCTGCCGGCCGCGCTCGACACGGCCCGTGCCTTCCCGGGGCTGCGGCTCGTGATCGATCACCTCGCCAAGCCCCCGATCGCGTCGGGCGAGCTCGAGCCGTGGGCGGAGCGGATGGCGCCGCTCGCCGGGCTCGAGCACGTCTCGTGCAAGGTGTCCGGGCTCGTAACAGAGGCCGACTGGGAGCGCTGGACGATCGGCGACCTCGTCGGGTACGTGCAGCGGGTGGTCGACTGGTTCGGGGAGGAGCGGCTCCTGTTCGGGTCGGACTGGCCGGTGTGCACGCTCGCCGCCTCCTACGGCGAGGTAGTGCGCGCGTGCGAGCTCGCCCTCGGCGAGCTGACCGCGCCGGTGCGCGAGAAGGTCTTCGGCGGGAACGCGGCGCGGTTCTACCGGCTGCCTCTCCAGGGCTGAGGCGCAGTTATCCTCTGCGCCGTGGCCGAGATCGCCCTCGAAGACGTGCTGAAGGTGTTCCCCGGCGGCGTCACGGCCGTCGATCGGGTCAGCCTGACGATCGAGGACGGCGAGTTCGTCGTCCTCGTCGGCCCCTCGGGCTGCGGCAAGTCCACGCTCCTGCGGATGTTGGCCGGTCTCGAGGACGTCACCGCCGGCTCGATCTGCATCGGCAACCGCGACGTGACACACGTGGCACCGCGTGAGCGTGACGTTGCGATGGTCTTCCAGAACTACGCCCTCTACCCGCACATGACCGTGCGTCGCAACCTCGGCTACGGGCTGCGGATGCGCAAGACGCCCTGGGCGGAGATCGAGGGCCGGGTCGCGGACGTCGCGCGCATGCTCGGCCTCGAGGAGCTGCTCGAGCGCCGTCCGGCCGCGCTCTCCGGCGGCCAGCGCCAGCGCGTCGCGATGGGACGGGCGATCGTGCGCGAGCCGACGGCGTTCCTGATGGACGAGCCGCTCTCGAACCTCGACGCGAAGCTCCGCGTCGGCATGCGCGCGGAGCTCACCCGCCTGCACGAGCGGCTCGGCACGACGACGGTCTACGTCACGCACGACCAAGTCGAGGCGATGACGCTCGGCCAGCGCGTCGCCGTGATGCGCGACGGCCGCATCCAGCAGATCGACGAGCCGCAGGCCCTCTATCGGGACCCGGCGAACCTCTTCGTCGCGGCCTTCATCGGCTCGCCGGCGATGAACCTCGTCGAGGCGACGATCGACGGCGACTCGCTGGAGTTCGGCGGCTTCCGGATCCCGCTCGACCGCGGGCGACGTCCCGCGCGCGCGCCATCGGGCCGAGTCATCCTCGGAATCCGGCCTGAGAGCTTCGAGGACGCGGCGTTCGCGGATGGCCGGCTGCCGCAGGTCGAGGTATCCGTCGCCGTGCTCGAGGAGCTCGGCGCGGACGCGCACGTCATCTTCACGGTCGACGCACCCCGCGTCGAGGCCGAAGACGTGAGCGCAGCCGTCGAGGACGAGGATGAAGCTCTGCTCGCGGACGAACGCACGGCGCTCTTCAACGCGCGGGTCAACCCCTCGACGAGCGCGCGCCCCGGAAGACGCATCCGGCTGGCGGTTGATCCGCGTACGTTCCACTTCTTCGACGCCTCGAGCGGCGAGAACCTGGCTCCGGCGGCGGCGGCCCCGGTCGTCTAGCCCGATGGCGCGCCTCGTCCGCGCGACCGGCCCCGGCGACGCGGCGCGTTGCGGCTGGCTCACCGGCACCGCCGTTCGCTGGGCGGACGTCGATGCCCTCACGGCGCTCGAGCGCGGCGGCCCGGACGGCGGCAACGGCGGCGACCCGCTCGGGCTCGAGGGGCTGCTCGCCCCGATTGACGCGCCGGAGGTCTGGGCCGCCGGGGTGACCTACGAGCGCAGCCGGCAGGCTCGGGTCGAGGAGACCGAGGTGGCCGACGTGTACAGCCTCGTCTACGAAGCCGATCGGCCCGAGCTCTTCCTCAAGGACGCGGGCGGGCGCCGCACCGTCGGCCCCGGCGCCGCGATCGGCGTCCGTTCGGACGGGCACTGGAGCGTCCCCGAGCCCGAGCTCGCGCTCGTACTGGGCCGCGGCCGCGCGATCCTCGGCGCGACGATCGGCAATGACGTCACCGCACGCGACATCGAGGGTACGAACCCGCTCTACCTGCCGCAGGCGAAGGTCTTCGCCGGCGCCTGCGCGATCGGGCCGGCGATCCTGCCGCGGGACGAATGGCCGGCGTCGTTCGCGATCCACTGCCGGATCCGCGATCCCGACGGCTCGATCGTCTGGGAGGACGAGACCTCGACCGCGCGCATGCGCCGTTCGTTCGACGAGCTCGTGGAGTGGCTCCTCCGCGAGAACCCGGTCCCGCCCGGCAGCATCCTCCTCACCGGCACCGGCCTCGTGCCCCCCGACGGAGTCGCGCTCCGGCCGGGCCAGTCGGTCGAGGTCGAGATCCCGCCGATCGGCAGGCTCGTCAACCCGGTCGAGGCCGCCGCAGACCTGCTCGCCAAGGAAAGGAGCACGACCGATGGCTGACACCTTCCAGGCTCCGTCCCGCCTGGCCGGCGCGAACTTCGTCGGCGGCGAGTGGCGGCGGAGCAGCTCCGGCGAGACCTACGAGAAGCGCAACCCCGCGCGCCCGTCGGAGCTCGTCGGCGAGTTCGCCGCCTCGAGCGAGGCCGACGCGCTCGAGCGCCGAGCCGAGCAGGTCGCCCGCGACATGACGCGCGAGATGGGAAAGCCGCTACGGGAGTCGCAGGTCGAGGCGGCCCGCGGCGCCGCGATCCTCCGCTACTTCGCGGGAGAGGCGCTGCGGCCGGTTGGCGAGCTCTACCAGCAGTCGCTGAGCGGAAACGCGGTCTACACGATCCGCCGGCCGCTCGGCGTCGTCGGACTGATCACGACGTGGAACTTCCCGGCTGCGATCCCGCTCTGGAAGGCGTCGCCCGCCCTCATCTTCGGGAACACGGCCGTCCTCAAGCTCGCCCAGGACGCGCCGCTCACCGGGCTCCACATCGCCGAGTGCTTCGCCGAGGCGGGACTGGCCCCCGGCGTCCTGAACGTCCTCACCGGCGCCGGCTCCACCGCCGGGGCTGCGCTCGTCCGCGACCCGCGCGTGCGCGCTATCTTGTTCACCGGCTCGGTGCCGGTCGGCGTCTCCGTGCGCGAGGAGGCGACGCGGCTCGGCAAGCGCGTCCAGCTCGAGCTAGGCGGCCACAACCCTCTGATCGTCATGGCCGACGCGAAGCTCGACGCCGCTGTCGAAGCCGCCTACGCCGGCGCGTTCTGGTCGGCCGGCCAGAAGTGCACTGCGACGCGCCGGATCTACGTCCAGGACGCCGTCTACGACGAGTTCCGGCGGAGGCTGCTCGACCGGATCGCGCGCGGCAAGGTCGGCGACCCCGCCGACCCCGAGACCGAGGTCGGCCGATCGTGAACGAGAAGCAGCTCGAGGACGTCCTCGCGGCGATCGAGCGCGGACGGAGCGAGGGCGGGACGGTCGTCGCCGGCGGCGAGCGCGCCGGTGGCGAGGCCTACCTGGTCTTGCCGACCGTGTTCGAGGGCGTCTCCGACGACGCCTACCTCTCCTGCGAGGAGGTCTTTGAGCCCGTGACCACGCTCTATCGGTTCGCCGACCTCGACGAGGCCCTGCGGCGTGCGAACGCCGTCGAGTTCGGCCTGTCGGCGTCGATGTTCACGCAGAGTCTCGAGGTGGCCCAGCGGTTCGTGAGCGAGCTACAGGCGGGGATCCTGCACGTGAACTCGCAGACCGCCGGTGCCGAGCTGCACGTCCCCTTCGGGGGAATCAAGTCTTCGGGCTTCGGCCCGCACGAGCAGGGGCGCGCCGCGCTCGAGTTCTACACCGGGGTCGTGACGGTCTACCAGGATGCGTGACACCTTCCTGGTCACCGGCGCTCTCGGCTGCATCGGCGCGTGGATCGCTCGCACGCTCGTCGAGGAGGGGGTCCCGGTCGTCGGCTACGACGTCGGCAGCGACCGGCGGCGGCTCGAGCTGATCATGTCGCCCGAACAGCTCGTGGGCGTCACGCTCGTGCGCGGCGACGTGACCGATCTCGAGCGGCTCGAGCGCGTGCTCGACGAGCACGAGGCGACGCACGTGATCCACCTCGCCGCACTGCTTGTCCCGCTCGCACGGGCAAACCCGCCGCTCGGCGCCGCCATCAACGTGGTCGGCGCGACGAACGTATTCGAGGCGGTGAAGCGGCAACGGGAGCGGGTGCGCGGACTCGCCTACGCGAGCTCGGCCGCCGTCTACGACGCCGTCGACGTCGACGCGACACGCGCCGAGAACGCGCTCGGCCATCCGGTGACCCTCTACGGCGTCCACAAGCAGGCGAACGAAGGAACGGCGCGCGTGTACTGGATCGAGCACGGGCTTCCCAGCATCGGTCTGCGCCCGTACGTCGTCTACGGTCCGGGCCGTGATCAGGGGATGACCGCGGGGCCGACGCTTGCTATGGCGGCGGCGGCTCATGGCGAGAGCTACACGATCCCGTGGTCGAGCCGATGCACGTTCACGCTGGCGCGCGACGTGGCGCGGGCGTTCGTCGACGCCGCGCGCGCGGCCGCCGACGGGGAGGGCGCGCCTGTCTACAACATCCCCGGCGCGAACGTGGGGATGAACGAGGTGGTGGCCGCGATCGAGGCGGCCGCGCCCGACGCAGCCGGGAAGATCGAGTTTCAGGACGCGACTCTCCCGTTCCCGAAGGAGTTCGCCACCGGCGGCTTCCCGATGCTGGTCACCCCGCTCGCCGACGGCGTCCGGGAGACGATCGAGCTCTTCCGTGCGCACCGCGGCAGCTACTAGTGCGACTGATGCTTCCCGTGGCGATCCGGCAAGAGCAGCTCTTTCAGCGGAGCCGAAAGGTTGTGAAGCGGTCCGGTTAGGTCCATCCGTTGTTCTACTAGACACAACGATGTTGCTGCTCGGCGGAACGTTTGGGTGTCCGGTCGCTAGAGGAGCAAACCTCGCTTACTCAAACCGGAGTCGCTGCGCGACGAGGTCGAGCGGGGTGACGTAGTCGCCTGCTCGGTTGTGGAGCGCTCGGCGGAGGAAGCGGTTGAGGAAGAAGGTGTCGGGGCGATTGATTCCGCCCATCGCTTCGATCCTGTAGCGGGCGTGGAGAGCTGCGTCGTTCATGACGCCGAGGACGCTGCGGCTCGCGGTCTTCGCGAGGTGGACGCCGTCCGGGTCGAGCCGCCCGAGTGTGTCGGCTGCGAGTCCCTCGGAGCGGAGGTGTTCCTCGACGAGGCTCACGACGTACGGCCCGATCAGGCGGAGGTCGGCCTTCCGGATGTCGGCGACGAAGATGGGGAAGAGCGTCCCGACGTGGGTGAGCAGAAGGCACTTCCGGCGCTCGATCCACAGCAGGTTCAGGTACCAGTCGTCGTCGGACGGCGGCACGTCGGCGAGAGCCATGGCCCGGACGCCGAGGAGGGTGAGCATCTTTGCCGTGCAGCGCAGGATCATTGGCGAAGCACGTTTGCCGGGCGGCTTCTCTGCCGCGCGCGTTAGGCGACGCTCAAGGTGAGCGTCTCGCGCGTCGCTTCGGCCCCGATCGTGGCCCGCTCAGGCGAGGTCAGCGCCTGGAGCCACTCGTCGAGCGCGTCGCGGACGAGCTCGCGTGCCTCGTCGCGGGTCGGGGCGCAGGTGATCACACCAGGCAGCTCCTCGATGGTCGCGCGCACCCACCCCTGCTCGTCCGGCTCGAAGACGACGTGCAGCTCCATGCCGCATAGGGTACTGCGACCGCCCAGCGCGCGGGATACTCCGTGTCGTGACGGCGCTTCGCGAGCTCGAGCGGCACCTGATCGAGCAGGGTTGCGACCGCGTCCGGCACGGAGCGCGTCACGATGTCTGGCGCAGTTCAGTCTGCGGAGCGTCACGTCACCATCCCGCGCCATCGCGAGATCCTGTTCGGAACCGCGCGGGCGATCTGCCGTCAGCTCGGGATACCCGACCCGCCTCGATGAGCCCGAGCAAGTCGAGCAGGCGCTCGCTGAGGTTTGAAAGCTGTCCGGTTAGGTCCATCTTTACTTCATTGAACGTGCAGCGGTTTCCGGCACGCGAGGCGTATGAGGCATTGCGCGAACCGCTTCCCTCGCGGTGATCGCGATGGAGGTTCGTGTCAGATCGCGGGAGGCGCTTGCGTCTCGACGACGTCTGAGATTAGGGCGAAGTCCTTCGGATTCCGTGTCAGGAGCGGGACCTGGTGGACGTTCGCGGTAGCGGCGATCACGAGATCGACCGCGCGCCTCCGCGGCTTTCCCCCGCGGCTGACAACGGCAGCTGCAAGACGTCCCCATTCGCGCGCGACCGCCGCGTCGACGGGCAGGGGATCGAATGTGGCCTCGATCACACCGAGCCGTTGCGATCTACGGGCTCGCTCGTCTTCCGAGTCGGCAACGAGGACGCCGAAGTGCAGCTCGGCGAGTGATGCGGCGCTGATCGCACCGTTGAGCTCGCCCGGGCTTTCTGCTCCGATGAGGACGGAGGTATCAAGGAGGGCTCGCACCTTATTCGGCGAGGAGATCTGTGATCTCGGCCGGAAACTTCGCGAGATCGTCGTTCAGCGTTTGCGGCGCGGGCGTGTTCCAGACTTGCTGTAATGCGGGCCCGTCGACCCACTGGTGTGGGCGTGCGGGTCCGAGGCGGGCGACCGGACGGCCCGCGACGGTGACAGTGAATTCCTCGCCGGCCTCGGCTCGCCGTAGCACCTCGCCGACGTTGTTTCGGAGCTCCTTCTGCGGGATCGTGGTCACGATCGTAGAGTAGCACTTCTGCTACCGGATCGCTTTCGGCCCATATTCCCGCTGCAAGCGGCGTGGCAGGAGCGCGCGGTGGCGCCCGCGTGAAGAGTTCGATCTCGAAAGCCGGGGACCTCTCGCGGGTGCGGCGAAATCGATGTCCGCGCGGTTCGCGCAATACCCGGTTCGGCCATGCTGATCAAAGGGGAAACCTTGGGTTTCCCCTTCAGAATCCCGCTCCACCTTGCGAAAGAAGATGTCGTGCCATCGCTTCGGACATGGAACGCTCGTAGGCTGTCGGGTGCATGAGTGATGTGGGTCGCTCGTGAAGCGGCTGGTCGGCGCAGTGTTGCTCGTCTGCGCGCTCGTCGGGGTGGCGTGCGCGTTGGTGGCTGCCGCCGGCGGACAAGGGGCGGTTGGCCGACCGTGTCTGTCGCGAATCTCATTCGGCGTTTTGCCGGTGTGGGCGCGGGCGGGATTCTCGGACCCACAGCCGCGGCTGCCGCACGTCGTCGGTCGGGCGGGCCGGATCGCGGCGCTCGTGTTCGGCTATCCGCTGCTATCGCCTCCGTCACGGGTTCGCGCAAACAAGATTCTCTGGGTCGCGCGCATATCTCCGCTGTCGCCTTCCAGCCTGCGGATCAGCGCGCAGCGGATGAAGGGCACAGGAAAGCTCGGTCGTCCTGTTGAGAGGCTGGTCGTCGGAGGGCCGGGGCCATCGATCATGGACCTTCCCGCCGCTGGTTGTTGGCGGTTCACGTTGACCTGGTCTGGACGCGCCGACAGTCTCGACCTCAACTACCAAGCGAACGGATGAATCGTCGGGCGCCGGAGCGCCTTGCGATCGATCCACGGACGACGGCGGTAATCGTCGTCGACATGCAGAACGACTTCGGCGCTGAGGGAGGGATGTTCGCGCGTGCCGGCATTCCAATCGCGGACATCAAGACCGTCGTCGACCCGATCGCGCACGTCCTGCGCGCCGCGCGTCGCGTCAGGATGAAGGTGATCTACCTGACAATGCAGTTCGAGCCGGATCTTTCGAATGCCCCGAGTCTTTGCCACGGACGAGCTGCTCTCGGTGCTGCCGCCGCAAAACGCACTACGAGAGTCCCTGATGAGCGTACCTGCCGCGACACCCGGCCGCGGCGAGGCTCTCGTAGTCACCCTACACTCGTCTTTGTGACGATTTGCGCGAGCTGTGGGGTCGACAATCCGGAGCGCGCGAAGTTCTGTCTGGAGTGCGGAACGGCGCTGACCGAGGTGGAACGGCCGGAGCGGTTCCGCCGAACTGTGACGGTTCTTTTCTCAGACGTCGTCGGCTCGACTGCGCTCGGCGAGCGGCTCGACCCCGAGACGCTCTCGCAGGTGATGACCGACTACTTCGCTGCGGTGAGGCCTGCTGTCGAGCACCACGGCGGAACGCTCGCCAAGTTCATCGGCGACGCGATGATGGCGGTGTTCGGCCTCGTCCAGCTGCACGAAGACGACGCCCTGCGCGCCGCGCGCGCGGCAGTGGAGATGCGCGCGACGCTCGCGCGGCTGAACCCGGAGTTGGAGCGGCGTTATGGCGTCGAGCTCACCACCCGCACCGGGATCAATACGGGGCCGGTGGCGGGGCGGGGGCTCGTCCCGGACCAGAACTTCGTGGCCGGCGACACGGCGAACACGGCGGCGCGCCTGCAGACAGCGGCCGGCGAAGACGAGATCCTGCTCGGCCAGGCGACGTACCGACTCGTACGGGATGCCGTCGAGGCGGACCTGCTGCCGCCCCTGCAGGCGAAGGGCAAGGCTGCGCCGCTCACGGTCTATCGGCTGATTGCCGTGCTACCGGAGGAGGAGCGGACGGCGCGGGGACCGCGGACGTCTCTCGTCGGGCGTGAAGGAGAGCTTGCCGCGCTGCGGGAGGTCTTTCGTCGGTGCGTGCGCGAACGGGTCTGCGGGCTCGTCACGCTGATCGCCCCACCAGGCGTGGGGAAGTCGAGGCTCGTCCGCGAGTTCCTTACAGAGATCGGCTCCGATGCGGAGGTACTCGAGGGGCGCTGCCTGCCGTACGGAGAGGGCATCACGTACTGGCCGCTCGCCCAGATGGTGCGGCGGGCTGCCGCGATCAAGGAGGTCGACTCGGCGGAGCAAGCCCTGGCGAAGCTGCGGGCGCTGGCGCCGGACGCGGCCGTGGCGGCCGGCGTCGCGCAGGCCGTCGGCCTTCGGGACGCGGGCCTGCCGGCCGCCGAGATCGCATGGGCGGCGCGGCGGCTGCTCGAGTCGGCGGCGGCGCGGCGGCCCCTGGTCTGCGTTTGCGACGACGTGCAGTGGGCCGAGCCCGCGCTGCTCGACCTGCTCGAGCAGGTGGCGGAGCGCGCGCGGGACGCACCGGTCCTCCTCTGTTGCCTCGGCAGGCCGGAGCTGCTCGAGTCGCGTCCGGCCTGGCCGGGCGTGATGGAGCTTCTGCCGCTGACGGCGGATGAGAGTGAGCGGCTGCTCGACGTGCTGCTGGACCATGCCCGTATCGGTCCGAGCGACCGCGAACGGATCGCGCACGCGGCGGAGGGGAACCCGCTCTTCATCGAGCAGTTGGTGTCCATGCTCGTCGACGAGGGCCTGCTCGGCGACCGGTCCGCGCTCGAACCGTTGCCGGTGCCGCCGACGATCCAGGCTCTGCTTGCTTCACGACTCGAGCGGCTGGAGCTGCCCGAGCGGCATGTGCTGACACGGGCCGCCGTCATCGGTCAGGCGTTCGACCGCGGCACGCTCGCCGACCTCGTCTCGGACAGGGCGCGCCCCGGCCTCGACCAAATGATCGCGGCGCTCGTCCGGAAGGACTTTCTCTTGCCGGCGGGTTCGGATCTCGGCTCGAAGCAGTCGTTCGCCTTCCGACACCTCCTGATCCGGGACGCCGCCTACGAGGCACTGACGAAGGAGGACCGGGCGCAACTGCACGAGCAGCTCGCCGACCGGCTGGACTCGACGATGGGCGACCGCATCCAGGAGGTCGAGGAGGTGATCGGTTACCACCTCGAGCAGGCGCACCAGCTCCTGAGTCGGCTTCGCCCGCTCGACGATCATGGGCGCGGCCTTGCAGTGCGGGCCGCTCAGCGGCTCGCGTCGGCGGGGAAGCGCGCATACGGGCGCGCCGACGCGCGAGCCGCCGTCGGACTGCTCGAGCGGGCCCTCGCGCTCCTGCCGCCGGAACCCGGCCGCCGTGCCGAGCTCGTCCACGAGCTCGGACGCTCCTACCACCTTCTCTATGACCCGAGGGCGGCGGAGGCCCACCGACAGGCCGCCGAGCTCGCGCGGGCGGCCGGCGACCGCGGTCTCGAGCTCCTGATCGAGCTCGAAGTGCTCGCGAACCGTGCGTCGACCGAGCCGGAGGAGTACCACCCGCGGATGCGCCGCGCGGCGGAGCGGGCGATCCCGGTTTTCGCCGCACTCGGCGACGAACGCGGCCTCGCCCGAGCGTACCGCCGGATCGGCGACAACGCCCTCGTGAGCGGCAGGCTCGACGAGGCGTGCGAGGCCTACGAGGGTTCCCTCGTCCATGCGGCGCACACAGACGACGTGGGGCTGCGCTCGATCACGAAGGTGCTCCTCGCAGGCGCCCTCACCTACGGGCGGCTTCCCGCGTCCGAGGCCGAGGTGCGGGTGCGACCCGTGCTCGGCCGCCTCGAGGGGCATCGGGTCGCCGAGATCGGCGTCAGGGACAGCCTGGCGTGGCTCGAGGCGATTCGTGGGCGGTTCGAAGCGGCCCGGCGGCTGTGCGCGCAGAACCTGGCGCTGGCGCATGAGGAGGAACCTGACTTGGCGATGATGAGCGCGACCGTCGCGCTTCTCGCCGGCGATGCTGCGGACGCGGAGCGAATCCTGCGTCCGGTCTGCAGGCAGCTCGACCAGCTCGGCGACCACGGCACCCTGTGCTACGCGGCGCCGTTGCTTGCAGAGGCACTGCTCCTCCAGGGGAAGAACGACGAAGCGCTCGAGCTGACGCGGCTGGCCGAGCGGATCACCGCAACCTTCAACCTCGAGTGCGGGGCGCAGTGGCGAAAGGCCCGCGCGAAGCTGCTCGCGCGAAACGCCCAGCACGACGCCGCCGAGAAGCTGGCCCGCGAGGCAGTCGAGCTCGTCCGCCGAACCGACCTGCTGGCACTCCAGGCCGAGGTGACCGAGGACCTCGCGGAGGTACTGGCGAGCGGCGGACGCGTCGACGAGGCTCGGGCGGCGGCGAACGATGCGCTCATGATGTTCGAGCGCAAGGAGCATGTCATCGGCGCAGCGCGAACGCGCGGGCTGCTCGCCCGGCTCGACGCGTGGGTCGCGACGCGCTAACTCAGCGCACGATCTCGAAGGCGCGCCTGCGGTCGCGGCCCAAGCGAAAGATCGCGAAATGCTCGTCGAGGGTGGCGGCGCGGAAGACGCCGAGCCGTTGCATGACCGCGAAGCTCGTTCGGTCGACGATCGAGAAGTCCTGGTCGTGAAAGCCCTCGCCGATGGCGAACGCGACCTCGAGGTCGGCGAGGGTGACCGGCTCGACAGAGGCGGCGCCGCTCCGGATCGCGCCCCAGTACTGCTCGGCCGCGTTTCTCCCCAAGCGGTGAGCGAGCAGCAACCACGTCTCGACAAGGATGTGATCGCTCGTTACGAGCCGCTCGCCGCTGGCGAGGATCTGCTTCGCGCGCTCGTTGCTTCGGTCTCCCCCGATAGGCCGCGTAGAAGATCGAGCCGTCGACGAAGAAGGTCAGCGCTTGGACTCGACCGCTTCGCCGAGGTAGCGCTCCTTGTCCCGAGCGACGTCGGAGCCACCGGAATCGCCGAGATCGAAGAGCGCCTGCGGGCCGGATACGCCTCGGTCTTCGCCGAGATCGCGCGAGACGAGCCGGCGTATGTATTCGGCGAAGGAGATCCCGAGTTCCGCGGCGCGTGCTCGCGCGCGTCGATGGTCTTCTGGTGGGAGGGAGACCTGCAAACGTGCCATCAGGATGGCAACGTCATAACACACGCCTGAGCGGTCCAGACTGAGCGCTGCTCGCGGCGTGTGGAGTCAGCTCGTCCGAACGAGGCGATCACGCGCGTGGCCGACGCTAGGCTGCCGCCTACGGCTCGCACGACGCCGACCCGCTCGAGATGCTGCTGCGGCTGCGCCGGTGTCACATTGGTAGTACGACGCCGGGAACCGACGACGGCGCGACGACGATCAGTATTCCAAGGCCGGCGATCGCCAGCGCTACCGGGACGTCGATGGAGGCTCTCGGCGGCAGCAGCTTCTGGGCGAGGACGAGGGCGGCGACGACGGACATCCAGGTGACGCTCATCACGCCGAGCGCGACCAGCATCACCATCAGTCCGATGCTCGAGCCAACGCAGTAGACCCCGAACTGGAATCCAGAGCGGACGCTCTTGCCGCAGCGCCGGCGGCAGTCGTGCTTGAGTGGCGTCAGCTCGTACACGCCTGCCGCGATCGTCAGCGCGCCGGCGGCGGAAGAGCCGTGCGGCTGGTACAGCGCGTACACCGCGAGGCCGACCAGGGTCCAGACGGCGAGGTACGACCCTGCGAACAGCGGTGCGGCGAGCGCACGACCGTCGGCGCGAATGAATCTCGAGACTGCCGGAACCGCGCCCGGGAGCATCATCGCCGCCATCATCGGCACCCAGACAGCGATGAAGAACGCGAACGAGCCGAGCTCGGTCGCAGCTCCCATGTCCATGCCGCTCATCTGCTGAACCGCAACAACCCAGGACGCGCCGGCGAGGCCGAGCGTCGCGGTAAGCGCGGCTGCCGTCCTCGATGCCTTAGTACTCGTCATGGCGGCGCAGCGGGAAGTCGGCGTCGCGCCCGTTCGGGACTTGGTCGAGCAGCTGGTCGTAATAGGCGGAAAGGAAGCGGTCGGGAGCAGTCCGCGAGTACGTGTGGTAGACGACGCCGTCCTCCAATGCGAAGACATTCCATCCGGGGGACTCGGCCATCCCGGAGGCCAGATCGGTTCCGACGTTCTCGGCCCAGTCTTTGAGCCAGTCGGATGCTTCCGCAACCATCTTCGCGAGCTCCCCGGTCGCCATCTGCTCCTGGGTGAACGCGAAGTCGAAGTCGAAGTTGAAGTCGCTCTCGAACGACGACACATAGGGGAACTGCCAGCCCATCCGCCGCTTGTAGTCCTGCAGCTTCTCGATCGGCACGCGCGAGATGCAGATCAACGTGACGTCGCGGTTGTTCAGGTGGACGAGAGCCGCGTCGAGGTGGTCGGCCAGGCCCGTGCACCCGGGGCAGGCCGCCGCATACGTCGGACCGAACATCAGGTGGTAGATGAGGAGCTGCGACCGCCCGTCGAACAACTCGGCGAGCGTCTTCTTCCCTTCCTCGCTGTCGAAGGTGTACTCCTTCTCGACCGGGACCCAGGGCAGCTCCTGTCGCTGCTTTGCCAACTCCTCGTCGAGGTTGCCCAGCTCCTGCTCCCGCTCGAGCAGCTCCTTGCGTACCGCGGACCATTCCTCCCGCGTTCCGACCTTGTGCTTGGGCATCGCGTTCCCCTCCTTCGACGGTGTCTGAGGGTAGACCGGCGGGAGGCTCGAAACTCATCGGTCGCCGGAAGGATGGCGGGCAAGGCCCGCGGAGGCTCAGTCAATGCGGAAGAATCGTGCGACGGCATGCGACGTAAGCCCAAGGAGGACCCATGGCGATCAGCATCTACTTCAGCCCCGAGTCGATGAGCGGCGAGCAGTTCGACGAGGTCCACCGCCGGCTCGACGCAGCGGGCGCGGCCGCGCCCCCCGGACGCACGTACCACTGCGGCATGCAGATGGGGCCGAATGTCCATGTGTTCGATGTCTGGGAGTCCCAGGAGGACTTCGAACGCTTCGGTGAGGTGTTGATGCCGATTTTGCAGGAACTCGGCATCGACCCGGGCGAGCCGCACATCGCTCCCGTCCGCCTCGAGATCCGTGCCTAGAGGCCAGGGCGGTCCAGGCTAGTTCCGCTCCCGGCCGAAACCGGCCGGTCAAGCAAGAGAGTCTGGCCCCGCAGCGAGCTCCGTTCGCCTTAGAGCTCCTCGCCTCGCGCGCATCGCGCGTTGGTGGGTTGCGGGCTCGGGCCGGAACTTGAGTGCAGGGCCAGTTCAGGACATGCTACGCCGTTCGGGGCGTGAGAGCGGTTAAGGCTTCTTCCCGATCCCAAACCACTTGCGGATCTTTGCGATGAGGCTGTTCATGGGGCGAGTCTACGCCTGGTGGGTAGGTCGCAACAGCTTGCCGCCCCGGGTGGAACGCGGCGGACGGGAGATGGCGTCAGACCCGGAAGTCTCCTCGTGGCGGCGGCTCGCTGTCGGGCGCGCGGAGACGGCGTCGGCGAAACTGCCGCAGCCGCTCTTGGATTCCCTCCAGATCGTCGTGCACGCGGTTTGCCAGCACCGACGGATCCTCCGGCTCGCGCTGGCGCGCGAGTCGCTCGCGCAGCTGCTCTAGCCCCTTCGTGAGCCCGTCGGGCTCGTTCCCGCTGCCGTGGCGGTTCGTCACGGTTGGCGCCTCCCTGTCTCTTGCCGACGGCCGGCCGCAGTTCCCATTGGCCGTGGCTGTCCAATCTTCCCACGGAGCGGCGAGTCTGTCTACTGCGGCTCGGGTTCACGCCGCGTCCGCGACGTACTCGTGCCCTCGCGTCGTTTCCACGACGTGGAGGACCGGAAGCTCGAATCGGGCTCGCGCCCGGCCGATGACGTTTCGCGCGAGCCAGTGCGAGCGCGGCTCGGGATGCGTGGCGATCACGAGCTCGTCGGCCGGAAAGAGATGCAGCGCGTCGGCGATCGCCTGCAGAGGGTCCGCGTCGCCGATCCGGCCGCGTGCGGGGATCCCCGCTCGCTTGAGCTGCTCGAGGCAGCTCGCGAGGCGCTCTTCGGCCGCTCGGCGCGCACCGTCCTCGTCCGAGACCCAGTGGCGCACGCGCGAGTTGAGCGCGGGCGCGACGACGAGCACGTCGGCGTCGACGTTCCTGCCGCGGTAGCGGATCGCCTCGCGCAGCACGGCTCCCTCGACCGTCTCGTTGGCGATCACGAGGATGCTTCTCCAGCCGCTCATTGCGCGTACGCCTCCCTCGCCGTCCGGGGGATGGGCATCCGCTCGAGCAGCGCGAGCGCGCTGACCGCGGCGACGGAGCCCTCGACGAACAGCGACGCGATGCCGAGCGGCTCGCCCCAGTTGCCGATGTCGCCGCTCGACTGAGGGAGCCCGGTCGTGCGGCTGAGGGCGTAGCCGGCGATCACGCTGAGCGCGAGCGCGCCTGCGGCGGCCCACGCGCGCGGGTCGCTGTCGCGGATCAGCGCGCCGGCGAGCGCGACGCTGCCGAGGATCAGGCCGACGTACATCCAGCCGAGGTACGGCGTCTCGTCGAACGTGCTCGGCGCGTTGAGCATGTGGATCAATGCGATCCCGGCCAGTCCGACGACCGCGATCGCCCGCGTGATGCCGTCGCGGACTGCCTCTTGAATGGTTGCGGCGTTCATTGCCACTCCTTTCGGTTGATTGCCTGCATCGAACCGCGGCCGCCTAAAGCAGCCGTGAAAGGGGGCTGAGAAGTTCCTAAGAGTTCGGGCGATTCGCGAGCGTCAGCTTCACGGTCGCGCTCTTGCCGCCGCGCGTGTACGTGACGGTGATCGTGTCGCCCGGGCGCCTCGCGTCGATCGCGCCGCGCAGCTCAGTTCCGTTGGTGATCTTCCTGCCGTCGAGCGCAGTGATCGCGTCACCCGCGCGGAGGCCGGCGTGCGCGGCAGGCGTGTTGGGTCGCACGAGGGTGATCTCCGCGCTGGTGCCGACTTTCACCCCGAGGTAAGCGTGCTCGACGTGTCCCTTCGCGAGCAACTGCGACACGATCGAGCGAACGGTGTTGGACGGGATCGCGAAGCCGACGCCGTCGTTGCCGCCGGAGTCGCTCTCGATTTGCGCGGTGACGCCGATCAGCTGTCCCTGCATGTTCAGGAGCGCGCCGCCGGAGTTGCCGTGGTTGATCGCGGCGTCGGTCTGGATCGAGTCGTTGATCGTGAAGCCGTTCGGGGAAGTCATCTGCCGGTGCAGCGCGCTGACGATGCCGGTCGTGACGGTCTCGGCGAGCCCGAACGGGCTGCCGATCGCGACGACGCCGTCGCCGACCTGGACTTTGCTCGAGTCGGCAAGCGTGAGCGGAGCCAGAAGCGAAGCGGGCGCGTCGACCTTGATCACCGCGAGGTCCGTGGACGCGTCGGTGCCGACAACCTTCGCCTTGTACGTCGCGCCGTTCCAGAACTTGACCGAGAGCGATTGCGCATCGGCCACGACGTGCTGGTCGGTGACGATGTCGCCCTTGTCGTCGTAGACGAAGCCCGAACCCTGGGCCTGCTGGGTGTTCGAGCCGCCGAAGGGGAACGGCGAGGACGAGCTCGTCGTCACCGTGATCTGGACGACGCTCTTGTAGGAGCGGCGGTAGATCTCGTTCACGGAGAGCGCGCTCGTGTTCGCCGCCGGTTGCGAGCCCGTCACCGTCACCTGGCGGACGACCGTCTTCGAGCCGCCGGGGGAGAGGGCGGCGTGGGTGGCGGCGCCGAGGCCGGCGGCCGCGACGAGCGCGGCGGCGAACGCGAGCATGCGGCTCATAGCCCACATCAGACCAGGTATCCCTAAGAGCCGCGTGAGATCGAGCTAAGAACTGCTTAAGAGACGCGTTCAGAAACTTCTTACACGCGTCTTAGCCGCTTCTTAGTTCGCGCTGCCACCGTGGCGAGGTGACACCGAAGCGGGAGCTCCAATCGACCCTCTCCTTCGGGAGTCGCCACACCCTGCTCCAGCGCGTGCGGTCCGGGACGCCCCGCAAGCCCCGGCCGCGCGCGCTGGTGGTTCTCGTCGTCGTCCCGGTCGCGCTCGCCGCCGCGGTGACCGCGGCCGGTGCGCAGCCGACCGCGCGGCTGAAGACGCCGAGCGTCGCCGACATCGCGCGCGGGCCCGCCGCGATCCGCGACGCCGTTCTGTCGCGGGCGTCGCTCGAGCACCTGCAGAAGGTGAGCTCTGCGTGGGGCGGGCCATACACGGCGTCCACCGGCGAGACCGTCACCGTCTACGCGTCGAGCTCGTATCCACAGGATCCCGCGCTCGGCCAGCACTGGGCCGACTTCCTCGCCGGCCTCGTCCACGGCAGCGAGCTTTTGCTGCTCACCGTCTACCTCGCGCCGCTCGCCGAGGTGCAGTCGATCTGCGGGCAGCAGGCGATCGGCTGCTACAGCCCCGACCAGAACCTGCTCGTCGCGCCCGGCGACGACCCTGCGACCGACACGTCGGCCGAGGCCGTCGTCACGCACGAGTACGGACACCATGTCGCGGCGCACCGCTCCGACGCGCCGTGGGCCGCGATCGACTACGGCACCAAGCGCTGGGCCTCGTACGAGCAGGTCTGCTCGAAGGCGGCCGCGGGCACGCTCTATCCCGGCGCCGAGACCGAGCCCGACTACGTGCTGAACCCCGGCGAGGCGTTCGCCGAGAGCTACCGCGTCCTCAACGAGCGCAAGGCAGGGTTGCCGGAGGCGCCGTGGGACGTCGTCTCGCAGTCGCTGTATCCCGACGACACGGCGCTGTCGCTCGTCGAGCAGGACGTCATCACGCCGTGGACTGCGAACACGACGCAGACGCGGAGCGGCTCGTTCGCGAAGAAGGGCGTCGCGACGCGGAGCTACACGATCGCCACGCCGCTCGACGGGACGCTGAAGGTCACGTTGAAGGCGGCGCGCGGCGAGCGGCTCACGCTGTCGCGCTCGGCTTCGGCGACCACCGTCTGCGGCTGGCGCACGCTGAAGATCTCCGTGACGAGGAAGAGCGGCAGCGGCGCCTTCAAGCTGACCGTCTCGACGCCGTAGTCACGCCGCCGAACCTCTGGTTCGGCGGCTATCAGGGGGAACCGGAAGGTTCCCCCTGGGAACCCCTTCCTCGCAATTGCTTTGGCTCCCGCCGGGCCAAGCCCGGCTCCGCCCGCCGACGACCATCTGAGTCCTAGCTCTTAGTCCCCTTTCAGACTCAACGCGCACAATACGGCCATGAAGATCCTGATCGTCGACGACGAGCCCGCTGTGCGCGACTCGCTGCGCCGCGCGCTCGAGCTCGAGGGCTACGACATCGACCTCGCCGAGAACGGCAGCGAGGCGCTCGAGCGGCTCGAGTCGAACGGGCAGCACGACGCCGTCATCCTCGACGTGCTCATGCCGGGGCTGGACGGGCTCGAGGTCTGCCGGCGGATCCGTCGCGCGGGGAACCACGTGCCCGTGCTGATGCTGACCGCTCGCGACGAGGTCGAGAACCGCGTCGCGGGACTCGACGCGGGCGCTGACGACTACGTCACGAAGCCGTTCGCGCTCGAGGAGCTGCTCGCCCGCGTGCGCGCGTTGCTGCGGCGGACAGCGGACGACTCCGGCGAGGCGCTCCGCTTCGCCGACATCGAGCTCGATCTCGGTACGCGTGAGGTTCTTCGCGGCGGCGATTCGATCGAGCTGACGCGCACGGAGTTCGCGCTGCTCGAGCTGTTCCTGCGCAACCCGCGCCAGGTGCTGACCCGCTCGATCATCTTCGAGCGCGTCTGGGGATACGACTTCGGCTTCGCGTCGAATTCACTCGACGTGTACATCGGCTACCTGCGCCGCAAGACCGAAGCGGGCGACAAGGCGCGGCTGATCCACACGGTGCGCGGCGTCGGCTACGCCCTCCGCGAGCAATGAGCTTTCGCGCCCGGCTGGCGCTGGTCGCCGCGGCCGCTGTCGCGCTCGCGGTTCTCGCGGCGTCCGTCGTCGTCTACTTCGTCGTACGGGGTCAGCTCTACGGCGACCTCGACGCGAGGCTCACCGAGCAGGCCGTCGCGCTCGCCCAGCCCCCGGGGATGCACCTCGAGCCTTATCCGAACGGAAACGGCTTTTACCTGGACCTGGGCCACGGGCCCGGGTTTGAGTCGGGCGGCTATGTGCAGGCGGTCGCGGCGAACGGCAAGTCGTACAGCACCTTCGGCCAGTCCGTCGCGCTGCCGGTGGACAAGCGCGTGCTCGACGTCGCGAATGGAAAGAAGAACCAGTTCAAGACGGACATGACGGTTGCCGGGACGCGGCTGCGCGTGCTGACCGTCCCAGCCCGCGGCTTTGCGGTCCAGATCGCCCGCAACCTCGGCGAGGTCGACCACACACTGAGTCGAATCAGGCTCTTCTTGATCCTGATCGCCGGCGGCGGCATCGCCGTCGCCGCCGCGCTCGGCCTCGCCGTGTCGCGCGCCGCGCTCGCGCCGGTCCGGCGCCTCACGACGGCGACCGAGAAGGTGACCGAGACCGGCGACCTTTCCGAGCGCATCGACGCCGGCGGACGCGACGAGCTCAGCCGGCTCGCCGGGAGCTTCAACACGATGCTCGGCGCGCTCGAGGAATCCACGCGCGCCCAGCGCCAGCTCGTCGCGGACGCATCCCACGAGCTGCGCACGCCGCTGACGAGCCTGCGGACAAATATCGAGGTGCTCGCGAGCGAGCGAACGCTTCCCGCCGGCGAGCGCGAGCGCCTGCTCACGGACGTCGTCGACCAGCTCAGCGAGATGACGACGCTGATCGCGGAGCTGATCGAGCTCGCGCGCGGCGAGCAGCAGTTGTACGAGCCCGAAGACGTGCGGCTCGACGTCGTCGCGGCGGACGCCGTCGAACGGACGCGGCGCAACCGGCCGGGGGTCACGTTCACGACGGAGCTCAAGGAATCGCTCGTGCACGGAGTCCCGGCGACGATCGAGCGCGCCGTGGCGAACCTGCTCGACAACGCCGCGAAGTGGAGCCCGCCGGGAGGCAAGGTCGAAGTCAAGGTGCAGGACGGCGCGATCGTCGTCCGCGACCACGGGCCGAGCATCGACGAGGCGGACTTGCCGTACGTCTTCGACCGCTTCTACCGCGCGTCGTCCGCGCGCGGCCTGCCGGGCTCGGGGCTGGGCCTCGCGATCGTCCGCCAGGTCGCGGAGGCACACGGCGGCGAGGTGGTCGCCGAGCGCGCCGAGGGCGGCGGCACCCGCATGACGCTACGGCTCGACGGTCCGCTCTAGGGACCGGCGCTAACGCTTTGCCGCCGCTTTGCCGCCGCTTAACCGGCGCCGCGCATCCTGTCTCCAATACGACCGGGAGGACATGATGAACAGGCTTACGGCATGGCTCGCAATGACAGTCGTCGCGTGCGTGGTTGCGTCCCAGGCAGCCGGCGCGGCGAAGACGGTGCAGGCGCGCTGGGCGATCACCGACCTCGGCGTCCTCGGCACCGCATACAGGGACGGCAGCGCGTCTGGGATCAACGGGCTCGGCCAGATCGTCGGCGGCAACGGCACCGCGGGCGGCAAGCAGCACGCCTTTCTCTGGCAGAACGGCAAGCTGACCGATCTCCGCACCCTCGGCGGGCGCGACAGCGGCGCTTCGGCGATCAACGGGCGCGGCCAGATCGTCGGGACGAGCCTCACCGCGAAGCCGGAGCGACTGCACGCCTTCCTGTGGCAGGACGGGAAGATGACCGACCTCGGCACGCTCGGCGGGCGGAGCAGTCGACCCCGCGCGATCAACGATCAGGGTCAGGTCGTCGGGGAAAGCATCACCGCGAGCGGCAAGCCGCATGCCTTCCTGTGGCAGAACGGGAAGCTGACCGACCTCGGCACGCTCGGCGGGCCGACCAGCGACGCGCTCGCGATCAACGGGCACGGCCAGGTCGTCGGGGAAAGCGCCACCGCGAACGGGAGGACGCACGCCTTCCTGTGGCAGCACGGAAAGATGCTCGACCTCGGCACGCTCGGCCGCAGATACACGGACAGCGGCGCCGTCGCGATCAACGACCGGGGCCAGGTCGTCGGGACGAGCTTCGAAGCGACCGTCACTCAGACCGGTCGGCATGGCCATGCCTTCCTGTGGCAGAACGGAAAGATCAGGGACCTCGGCACCCTCGGCGGCGCCTACATCGACAGCGACGCTGTCGCGATCAACGAGCGCGGCCAGATCGTCGGGACGAGCCACGCCGCGAGCGGCAAGCGGCGTCCCGTCCTGTGGCGGAACGGCAAGATCGTCGACCTCCGTGGGCTGGGCGGCGGCTATAGCGAAGCCGTTGCGATCGACGAGCGCGGCCAGGTGATCGGAAACAGCGTTCCCGCAGGCGGCGCGCTCGTGCATGCCTTCTTGTGGCAGAACGGGAAGGTCACCGACCTGGGCACGCTCGGCGGGCAAGAGAGCGAGGCCGCAGCGATCAACGAGCACGACCAGATCGTCGGAGTCAGCAATACAAAGAAAGGCATCCGGCGCGCCGTCCTGTGGGCGCTCCCGAATTCTTAGTGCCCTCTTAGCGCGGCGCGCTACCGTCGTCGCATGGACGAACACGGATTCACTCGACGCGGCGCGCTCGCCAGGCTCGGCGGGCTCGCCGCGGTCGCGCTCGGCGTGGAGGCGTGGCAGGGGGACGCCGAGGCGGGAGCGGGTCCTGCAGCTGTCGCCGCCGGCCTGGTCACGTGCGTGCTCACGCCGGAGCAGACCGAAGGTCCGTACTACGTCGCGAACGAGCACGTTCGCCGCAACATCACCGAGGGCCGGCCGGGGAGGCCGCTGATGCTGCACGCGACGGTTGTCAGCGCCTCGAGCTGCAAGGCGATCAAGGGCGCCGCCGTCGACATCTGGCACGCGGACGCGTCGGGGACGTATTCGGGCGTGCTCGGGAACACGGGCACCTTCATGCGCGGGATTCAGAAGACGAACGCGAAAGGGCTCGCGCTTTTCCAGACCGTGTACCCCGGCTGGTACCAGGGCCGGACCGTGCACATCCACGTCAAGGTGCACATCGGCGGCAACGTCGTGCACACCGGGCAGCTCTACTTCCCCGACACGCTGACGGACGCCGTGTACCTGAAGGCGCCGTATTCCAGCCGCCCCGCACGCGACACGCGCAACGCGAACGACTCGGTCTACCGCAACGGCGGCAGCAAGTCGATGCTGAGCCTGCACAAGAGCGGCTCCGGCTACGTAGCGTCGATCATGATGGGCGTCCAGCGCTCGTAGAGCTCCCTTCAGAATGTCCTTCGTTGCCGGGGTGCGCTGGGCGTCGCGAGGCAAGGACGCAGGGAGCGCTCATATGCAGTGCATATGGGCGCGACCGAGGACGCCGCATCGCGGCGTTCAGCGCGGCCTGGCGACACAAGGTTCATTTTGAAGGGAGCTCTTAGGAAGTTCTTAGACGCCTCTTAGTGCGCTCTCACCGGCGCCTGGTTCCGTAAGGCGCAGATGTTCTACGCGACCTACATGTTCTCGGAGCTGCGCCGGCGCAAGGGACGGACGTTCCTGACCGCGCTCGGGCTCGCGATCGGCGTCGGCCTCGTCGTGACGGTGAACGCGCTTTCGACGGGCCTCGACCGCGCGCAGGCGAAGGTGCTGAAGCCGCTCACCGGCGTCGGCACGGACATGACGGTCTCGCGGCCGATCAACATCTCGTCCGGCTCGAGCTCGGGCCCCGGCGGCTTTGCGAACCTCTCGCCGAAGGAGCGCACGCAGCTGCAGAAGGAGAACGGCTCGACCCGCTTCGGGCTGCGCAACCTCGGCAAGCCGGGAAGCCACTTCTCCAGCGATCAGTTCGTCACGGCCGCGCAGCTGAGCTTCGCCGCGTCGGAGGTCACGACCATCGGCAACCTCGCCGGCGTGAGCTCGGCTGCGGGCGGTCTGACGCTGAACGCCGTCCACGTCGAAGGGACGGTGCCGAAGCAGACGCAGACGCAGGGCACGTTCGGTGGTCCGTCGCAGCAGACGCAGGGTCCCAGAGCCGTCAACTTCAACTCGCTGACGGTCTCCGGCGTCGATCAGCACCACCCGGAGCTTGGAGCGATCACGTCCGGGCAGATCACGAAGGGCCGTTACTTCAGCACGAGCTCGAGCTCGCGCGAGGCGATCCTCAACGTCAGCTACGCGAACCGCAAGAACCTGAAGGTCGGCGACACGATCACGCTCGGCAAGAAGAAGTTCACCGTGATCGGCCTCGCGAAGACGCCGCTCGGCGGGCAGGCCTCGGACATCTACATCAAGCTCTCGCAGCTGCAGGCGATGTCCGGGCGGACGGGTCGCGTCAACACCGTGTACGTCCGCGCAAAGAGCTCCCAGCAGGTCGGCGCGCTCGCGCGGCACATCCGGCAGACGTTCTCCGGCTCGTCGGTGACGACCGCGAAGGACCTCGCCGATCGCGTTTCCGGCTCGCTCGTCGACGCGAAGAACCTCACGAACAGGCTCGGCACCGCGCTCGAGATCGTCGGGCTGCTCGCGGCGTTTCTGATCGCGAGCCTGCTGACGCTCGCGTCGGTGACGAAGCGGATCCGCGAGCTCGGCACGCTCAAGGCGCTCGGCTGGAGGCAGTGGCGCGTCGTGCGCCAGGTGACCGGGGAGTCGCTGCTGCAGGGGCTGCTCGGCGGCGCGCTCGGGGCGGCCGTCGGCGTGGCCGGCGCCGCGCTCGTCGTGGCGTTCGCGCCCAGCCTGAAGGCGACCGTCGCCCAGGCCGCCACTCAGGGCTTCGGGCCGTTCGGCCAGGGCGCGGTCAACGCCGGCTCGACTGCCGTGAAGCTCGACGCCCCGGTCTCCGTCGGCCTGATCGTGCTCGCGGTCGGGCTCGCGCTCGTCGGCGGGCTCGTCTCCGGCGCCGTCGGCGGCCTGCGCGCCGCCCGCCTTCGTCCCGCCGACGCACTCCGCCACATCGACTGAGGAAGGTTGCCGTGACCGTCACGACCCTCAATCCGCAACCGATCTACGCGCTCCACGGCGTCGCGAAGACCTACAACCAGGGCGCGAACGAGATCCGCGCCGTGCGCGACGTCGACCTCACGATCGACGAGGGCGAGTTCCTCGTCGTGGTCGGGCCGAGCGGCTCCGGCAAGACGACCCTTCTGCAGCTGCTCGGCGGGCTCGACCGGCCGACCGCCGGTGAGATCAAGTTCGAGGGCCGCGACATGGCGCGCCTCAAGGACGGCGAGCTCAGCGACCTCCGCCTGCGAACGCTCGGTTTCATCTTCCAGCAGTTCAACCTCATCCCGACGCTGACGGCCGTGCAGAACGTCGAAGTTGCGCTCGCGCCGCGCAAGTTCTCCGCGCACGCGCGGCACGAGCGGGCGCAGTGGCTGCTCGAGTCGGTCGGACTCGCGGCGCGCGCCGACCACGTTCCGGGCCGCCTCTCAGGCGGCGAGCAGCAGCGCGTCGCCATCGCCCGCGCGCTTGCGAACGAGCCGCGCGTCCTGCTCGCGGACGAGCCGACGGGGAACCTCGACTCGACGACCGGCGAAGAGATCATCGCGTTGCTCATGTCGCTGTCGGCGGAGCGGCAACAGACGATCGTCGTGATCACGCACGACACCGCGATCGCGGCGCGCGCAAGGCGTCAGCTGCGCATGCGCGACGGGGAGCTGCTGGTGCCGG
>Ga0209590_10000007_pt1 | contig 37167 bp, 43 predicted proteins | sample CZO8metaG_FD_188353 | JGI IMG/M metagenome (GOLD analysis project Ga0209590, IMG submission 188353) | Vadose zone soil microbial communities from the Eel River Critical Zone Observatory, Northern California, USA - CZOApr15con1.8 metaG... | ecosystem: Environmental > Terrestrial > Soil > Vadose...
AATCGGGGTCGAGCCGATCGACGATGACACGTGCGTGGTCCACGCGACCGCGAACACGATTGAGATGCTTGCCCTCTACCTGGGCATGCTGGACGCCGAGTTCACCGTGACCGAGCCCCCCGAGCTGCTGGCGCGCCTGAGCAAATTGGCCGAACGTTTCTCCGGCGCCTCGAGTCACTAGCCACGACCATCTGGGCTCGTTTGGCGGTATCGATCGGCTCGCGATGCGACCATTTGGGCCCGAATGGCGGGATCCCGTGATCAGCGCTGCGCCGAGTAGATCCACGTAAAGGCGATCACGAGCCCCACCACCAGCAGGAAGAACAGGAGCTCGACCCTGATCGCCAGCCGCACGAGGCGCCGCGCCCTCCGCGTTCGGGTGCCGCAGCGCTCGCAGTAAGCGGCGTTCGGGACCAACTCCGCCCCGCAGACGTCGCACGCGGCCTGAACCTGCTGCATTTCTCCAGCTTAGACGGCCCCTGACGGCGTGCTCAGTCGTGGCAGGTCGGGTTGGCGGTGAAACTAACCGCTTTCGGATCGATCGCCAACCCGAAAAAGAGATTGATGGTGAAGTGGTAGTTGCTGTTGGCAACCACCTTGTTCGTCTGTTGACCGGCGAATGTGTTGACCTGGGAGCCGCCCGTGTCGAAGAACACGTAGTCGAAGGTGAGGTTGTTGCAAGTCGTGGAGCGCCGGTAGTCGAACTCGAATTGCGTCGAGTTGTCGATCTTCCCGTTCGTCACCCCATACGGCGGGGGAGCCGGCTGGGGGATGCTCTTGGCAACGTACCCCGCGACCACCAAGACCATCACGATGATGACGGTCACCGCGATCGGCGGCCGGAAGCGCTGCCTTTTGATCTTCTGCCAGGCGGCGCCGTTCCAGAAGTACTTCCCGTCCTGGGAGACCCACGCGGCGCCGTCGAATCGCGGTGGGAGCCCGTCCGGCCCGACCTCGGCTGCCATGGTCGGCTCATGGTGAGGCATCGGTGCCCCGCTCAGCCACTCGTTATCGTTGGGCTATGGACCTCGAGGAGGAGCTCTCGCCGGCGGACGCCGTGCTGCTCATGAGCTCGGTGCCGGAGCGGATCGCCGATCTCGTCTACGGGCTGGACGAGGCGCGGCTGCGCTACCGCCACGGGCCCGCGTTCCCAACGCTCGGTGGTCTGATCGGGCACCTGGTCGACTCGGGCTCGAAGGTGGATGGGCTGATCCGGCACGCCCACCTCGACGGACTCGCCAGGGCCGATGTACGCGGCACCATCGACCCCACCCACGACCACGAGCTAGACCGCCCGCTGCAGGAGGCGCTCGAGGACTTCGCGCGGGTCCGCCGGCGGACGGTCGATCTGCTGCACGGCTGGGGCAAGAGCGAGTGGGACCGGACCGTGGTCGATCCTCGTGGCGGCGTCGTCACGCTCCTCGAGGTGTGCCGCATGGTGACGCGCCATGAGATGGCCCACATCTCTCAGATCCGCAACCTGACCGTGCTTCTGCCCGAGGCGCAGGATCTGGGGCCGATCCGGCCCGCGGATCCAGTCGCGGACCAGGATCCCGTCGTTGGCTGAAGAGCAGTCAACTCCAGGCCCCGCACCGGCCTCGGACCGGCCGGCGAAGAGCGGCCGCTCGCGACGAAGGCGCAAGTCCGGACGCTCGGAGGGTCGGTCGCTCCAGTACTGGATGGTGGTCACATCGCCCGACAACTTCCGCAAGACACGCGAGCTCGGCTTCACCATCCAGGGCCTGAAGAGCCGCCACCGCCGCCGGGTGGAGACGATGCGCGTCGGCGATCGCGTCCTCTACTACGTCACCGGGCGCATGGCATTCGCCGCGACCGTGACCGTCGCCTCACCCATGTATGAGGACCACACCCCGACGTGGCGCACCGCGCGCCGCGACGAGGACTACCCGTGGCGAGTGCACATCCGGCCGGACCTCGTGCTGGAGGATCCGGATTGGGTGCCCGCGAAAGAGCTCGCCTACCGCCTCGACTACGTTCGCAAGTGGCCACCCGAGCACTGGACGCTCGCGTTCCAGGGCCACATCCACGCCCTGCCGCGTACGGACTTCGGAATCATCGAGGACGAGATCGCGCGCAGCGCGCGCCAGAAGCGATCCCTCGCGGGCTGATGAAGCGGCTGGCGGAGCTCTATACCTTTCATTTTCAGAACGAGCGGCGTGAGCGATTGTTCCTGGCCTCGCTCGGGTTCCTGCTCACGTTCGGCATCGTCCGCGGCATCACCTACCTGATCCGCGCCGGGGTCGGCCCGTTTCACAACGTCACCAGCGGCGGTCTTCACATCCATCACCTGGTGTGGGGCATCCTCATCCTGCTCCTGGTCGGCTATGTGTGGCTGATCGAGCTGGGCGTGGGCTCCAGCTGGGTGGCCAGCCTCACAGCGATCGCCTATGGAATCGGCGCGGCCCTCACGCTGGACGAGTTCGCGCTCTGGCTCAACCTGCAGGACGTCTATTGGGAGCGAGCGGGACGCGAGAGCATCGATGCCGTCATCATCTTCGCCTCCTTGCTCGCGGTTGGCATCTGGGGCGGTCCGTTCCTGCGTGAGTTGGCCAAGGAGTTCATCAAGGTCTTCAGACGAAAGGCAGCGTAGGTGTCACAAACGCTCACGTCCTGGTGCTTGGTGAGTAGTGGGCGTAAACCTCGAAGTGGCCCGTGACGGCTCCAGGCATCTGGTGAAGACTCGCGAAGAGGCATTCGAGGCCCTGTTCAAAAGCGAATACGCGCGGGTGGCCGGCATCGCCAACCGCGTCCTGGGCGATCCGCAGGAGGCCGAAGACGTGGCCCAGGAGGTCTTCATCAGCTTCCACCGGCTGCATTCGGCCAGCGCCCAGTTCGCGCCCGCGTGGCTGCACCGCGCTGCGGCGCACACTGCGCTGAACCGGGTACGAGGCCGCAAGCGCCGCGAGCGTCGCGAGCTGGCTCAGGCCCCAGAAGAAGGCTCGCGCACGGTCGATCCTCAGCGAATGCTCGAGGTTGGTGAGGACCGGCGGATGGTGCGAGCCGCGCTCGCCCGTTTGGCGCCGAAGCCCGCAGCAGTGCTCGTTCTACGCGCCAGCGGCCTCAGCTATGCAGAGGTTGCTCAGGCGATCGGAGTTGGAACCGGACAGATCGGAACTTTGTTGAGACGCGCAGAAGCCGCACTGCGCAAGGAGGTCACTCGTGGCACATCTATCTGAAGGAACTTTGCGCAGGCTCGTGGACGATCCGGACGCGCTCACCGGCTCGGACCGCCGGCATTACATGGACTGCGCCGTCTGCCAGGCCCGCAACAAGGGCATGGCCGACGACGCGCAGGTGGCCGCGACCATGCTTTCCGCGCCGGACCTGCAGGTCGACGTGGCGACTGCGTTCAAGCGGGTCCAGGCCGCGCCGGCTGCGAAGCCACGCTTTGGCTTCAGTCTTCCCATCCTGCGACCGTCCAGGCAGCCGATTTTCGCCGTCGGAGCGGCGGCCATCGTTGTGGCGCTGGCCATCACCGCATTCGTCAACATCCTGCCGCTCTTCCAGCCGAAGACGGTGCAACCGGTCCCTGTGACGTTCGCCGACCTGCAGGCGCTGGAGCAGCTGAGCGCCTACGGAACATTGACCTGGTCGACCCAGCCCAAGCCGCAGATCGTCCTGACCGCGGCCGACGCCAAGGCGATTTCGGGGCTCGACGTCCCGGTCGTCTCCAAGTTGCCCGCCGGCGTGTCCTCCACCGTCACCTACGCGGCCATGCCCGGAGCAGTCGCAGTGTTCACGTTCGACGCCAAGAAGGCCGCGGATGCAGCCGCCGCGACCGGTAAGTCGCTGCCCAAGCTGCCCAGCGGCATGGATGGAGCCAAGCTCACCGTGACCGTGGGGCCCGCGGTCGTGGAGGTGTTCGGCGACATGAATGCCGCCTCTGGCACCGATTCGAGCGCCCAGAACATCAACCTGCCGCAGCTGATCGTCGCCAAGTCGGCCGTGCCCGTGGTCACGTCGACCCAGGTGACCGCCAAGCAGCTCGAGGACTACGTCCTGTCAATGCCCGGCCTGTCGCCCGAGCTCGCGGCGGCCATCCGCTCCATCGGTGACCCCACCACCACGCTTCCGATCCCGGTGCCTGTCGAATATGCGACCTCGAGCAAGGTGAGCATCAACGGCGATCCTGGCGTCGCGCTCGGGGACAACACCGGCCTCGGCTCCGGAGTGATCTGGATCCACAAGACGAACGTCTTCGTGGTCGCCGGCTCCCTCAAGCAGTCGGCCGCGGTGGACATCGCGCGCAATTTGAAGTAGGTCGCGAGTGGGGCGCCGGGAGGAGCGGCGAGAGATTCGGTGACCAGGTGGTCCAGATGCTAGGCGCGGCCGAGCACCGGAGCGAGCGCATTCGTGCATGCGCGAGCGAGGAGCGGAGGCCGCAACAACGCAGATGGGCCGCATGGGCGCCGAAGATCCGTCGATCCCTCCCCGGCGCCTCACTCCTCTAGCCTGCACAGGTGGCTGAACCAGCACGTGTAGCGGTGGCCACTCCGATGGGAGTGGCCGCTGCCGCTCCTGCCATACATACCGTCGATCTGACCAAACGATTCGGCGGCACGGTCGCGCTTACGGGCTTGTCGATGACGGTGCCGCGCGGCGAGATCTTCGGCTTCCTCGGTCCCAACGGCGCGGGCAAGACGACGTCGGTCAAGCTGCTGCTTGGCCTCCTCAAGCCCACCTCGGGTGAAGCCTGGCTGCTCGGTGAGCCCATCGGTGACCTCGGGACGCGCCGGCGCATCGGCTACCTGCCAGAGCTGTTCCGATACCAGGGCTGGCTCGACGCGCGCGAGGTGCTCGCCCTCCACTGCGAGCTGGCGCCGCTGTCCCGCTCGACCTGGAAGGCTGAGATTGCGGCGGCGCTGGACACAGTCGGCCTCACCGACCGCGCCGACGATCGCGTGAGCACGTTCTCGAAAGGCATGCAGCAGCGTCTCGGCCTGGCGGCCGCGCTGGTGGGAAAGCCTGAGCTCGTTTTTCTCGACGAACCCACGTCAGCGCTCGACCCTGTCGGTAGGCATGACGTGCGCGAGATCATTCGCGGCCTCTCCGACCGAGGCACCGCGGTGTTCCTCAACTCGCATCTCCTGAGCGAGGTCGAGCAGGTCTGCGACCGCGTCGCGGTCGTCGACCACGGCCGGGTGATCGCGTCCGGGACGATGGACGAGCTGCTCAGCGGAACTGCGGTGAAGGTGCGCGTGAGCGGCCTCGACGATTCGGCTCGGACCAGGCTTGCGGCGTTCGGCCCGCTGGACGATGAAGGCGAGCACCTGACGTTCACGAAGCTCGATATCGAGCGGGTCCCCGAGCTGGTGTCGACGATCGTCGCGCTGGGCGGCCGGGTTTACGAGGTGTCGCCGCGGCATCAGACGCTGGAGGACCGCTTCCTGCAGCTGCTCCACGAGGAGGAGTCTTAGTAATGCCGCCGGTGTTCGTTTTCGCGCGGCTCACCGTGCAGGAGTCATCGCGTCGCCGTCTGCTCCTGGCCCTCGTGATCCTCACCCTGCTGGTGGTGGGGTTCTCCGCGTGGGGCTTTAACAAGATCACGACTGTGACGCGAAGCGACGGCACGCTCCTGCCGCATGACCAGGTCAGCCTGATCACGTCGCAGCTGCTGATCGTCATCACCTTTATGTACAGCGGCGTGCTTGCGCTCAGCGCGGCCGTGGTCGCCGGCCCACTCATCTCGAGCGAGGTGGAAAGCGGACTGCTGCTCTCGATGCTCGCGCGTCCCGTCAGGCGCAGCGAGGTCGTGATCGGCAAATGGCTCGGGCTGGCGATCCTCGTCACGATCTATGCCGCCGGGTCTGCTCTTCTGGAGCTGACGGCGGTGAACTGGGCCACCGGCTACGAGCCTCCTCACCCGGTCGAGCTCGTGCTCTACGTCGCCGCCGAAGGGCTCGCGCTGCTCTCGCTCGGGCTCGTCCTGTCGACGCGCCTGTCTGGAATTACAGGAGGCGTGATCGCGCTGGTGGCGTGGCTCATGGCCTGGATCGCGGGCGTGGTGGGCGACATCGGGACCGGGCTGCAGAACTCCGCCTTGCAAAACGTCGGCACGATCAGCCACCTGCTCCTGCCCACCGACGGGCTGTGGCGCGGCGCCGTCTACGCGATGGAGCCGGATGTGATCCTGGCTGCGCTCCGTGCGGCCGGAACAGCCGGGCGCGCCAACCCATTCAGCGCCGTCGATCCCCCGCCCACCGCCTTTCTAGCGTGGGTGGTGGTGTGGTTTGGGCTGATGCTGACCTTGAGCATCTGGAGCTTCCGCACCCGCGAGATCTAACGGGCTGAATCCGCCATTCGGGCACAGATGCGCACATCCCTTGCCATCGATAGAGCCAATCTTGCCCAGATGGCCATGGTCCTGTGACGCCAGCGAACGAATCGATCAGGGATAGAGGCCCCGTTCTCGCGTGGCGCCGGCGACGCGCGCCACCGCCCTGACGTAGGCGGCCATCCGCATGTCCAGCTTGAGCTCGAGCTTGGTCTTCAGCACCTCGGTGAACGCGCGCGACATGATCGCCTTCAGCTTCTGGTTGACCTCGTGCTCCGACCAGAAGAATGACTGCAGGTCCTGCACCCACTCGAAGTACGAGACCGTGACGCCCCCGGCGTTGGCAAGGATGTCGGGCACGAGGAAGATGTCGCGCTCGCGAAAGATCGCATCCGCCTCGGGGGTGGTCGGTCCATTGGCGCCTTCCACGATGAGCTTCGCCTTCACGTCGCGCGCGTTGCGCGACGTCAGCTGGTTCCCGATCGCCGCGGGCACGAGCAGGTCGCAGTCCACCGTCAGCACATCCGGGTTGCCGATCTCCTGGGCGCCTGGAAAACCGCGAAGCGTCTTCTCGCGCGCCCGATATTCCTGCACGCGCTTGATGGAGAGGCCGAGCGGGTTGTAGATCCCGCCATAGTCCTCACTGACGGCAACGATCGTGCAGCCCGCCTCTTCGAGCAGCCGCGCGCTGATGCTGCCGACGTTGCCGAACCCCTGCACCGAAACGCGGGTCTGGTGAGGCAGGCGGCCCAGGTGCTCGAGCGCAGCCATCGAGCAGATCGTCACCCCGCGCCCGGTGGCCTCGACACGACCGAGGGACCCACCCACCTCGATCGGCTTGCCCGTCACCGAAGCCGGCACGGAGTAGCCCAGATGCATGGAGAGCGTGTCCATGATCCATGCCATCGTCTGCCCGTCGGTGTTGACGTCGGGCGCCGGGATGTCGCGGTCGGCGCCGATGAGAATCGAGATCTCGGTCGCGAACCGGCGGGTCATGTGCTCCAGCTCGTTGAGCGAGAGCTCTTTCGGGTTGACGATGATGCCGCCCTTGGCGCCACCGAACGGGATGTTGACGACCGCGCATTTCCACGTCATCCACATGGCGAGGGCCTTGACTTCGTTCAATGAGACGTCGGGGTGATACCGGATGCCGCCCTTGGCGGGCCCGCGATTGATGTTGTGCTGCACGCGATAGCCGGTGAACACGCGCAGGTGGTGATCGTCCATCTGGACCGGGAAGTGGCAGGTGAACTCCCGCTGGACCTCGCGCAGCACCTCGCGCAGCCACGGCTCGAGCTTGATGATCTCGGCCGCGGTATCGAACTGGGACTGGGCGGTGCGCCATTCGTCCGCCTCGACGACCGGGTGCAGCTCTGTCGTGCTCACATCAACACCGATGATCGCGGATATTCCGCCTTCGGATCACAAATAACGTTTATGCAGGCCGGCAGGCCGGAGGCAAAGGCACGGTCCAGAGCCGGCCGGATCTGGTTTGGGCGCTCGACCATCTCTCCGTACCCGCCCAGCGCTTCCACGACCTTGTCGTACCGGGTGCGCGGCGCCAGGTCCGCGGCCACGCTCATGCCCAACATGCTCTCCATCGGGTGCTTCTCCAGGGCCCAGATCCCGTTGTTGCCGACCACGCACACCACCGGGATCCGGTGGCGCACCATCGTGTCGAACTCCATCGCCGAGAAGCCGAACGCGCCGTCTCCCGACAGCAGGATGACCTGCCGATCGGGGTGCGCAAGCTTGGCGGCCATGGCGTAGGCCGCGCCGGAGCCGAGGCAGCCGAACGGTCCCGGGTCGATCCATAGACCTGGTTTGGGCCGCTCGATGAGGCGGCCGGCAAACGAAACAAAGTCGCCCCCATCGCCTACGTAGATCGCGTCGGGATCGCCGAATCGATTGACCTCCGCGATCAGCCGGGCCGGGTGCACGGGAGAGGAGTCCGAGCTCGTCATCGCGGTGTCGCGGGCGCGAGCTGCCGCCTCGGCTTCGCGAAGGTGGGCCAGCCATTCGGTTCTCTCAGGCGTCTCGACGGCGGCGGCCAGGGCGGCTAGCGAGGCCTTCAGATCCCCGTAGATCGCCACGTCAGGTGCTTTGTGCTTGCGCAGGTCATCGACGTCGATGAAAACCAGGCGGGCGTCATCCGCGAAGACCGGAGACTGGCCCCAGTTGAGCCGGAAGTCGAGAGGCACGCCGATGACCAGGATGAGGTCGGCCTCGCCGAGGGCCGGGCCGCGAGCGCGTGGAAAGAACAGTGGGTGGCCCGGCGGTAGGACCCCACGGGCCAGGCCGTTGACGTTCAGCGGCAGGTGCGCGACCTCGACCAGGCGCTTCAGCTCCTCCTCTGCGTGCGCCCACCAGACGCTGCCGCCCGCCATCACTGCGGGCCGCTTGGCTTCGCGAACGAGACGGGCGGCCTTCTCGATGGCATCTGGATCGGGCAGCGGGCCGTGGTCAGCTATGAGGTGCTCGGTCGCCTCGGGTATTTCGTCAGAGCCGAAGAACACGTCGAGCGGAATGTCCATGAACACCGGACCGGTGCGGCGGCTCAACGCAGTCCGAATGCAATCGGCGGCGACTGGGTAGGACTGCTCAGCCGACCGCAGCGTCACCGCCTTCTTGGTCAGGCTCTGCACGACCGCGACGTGGTCCATCTCCTGGAGTGAGCCCATGCCCCATCGCGCCTCGGGCGCGCGGCCGCCGATCAGGAACATCGGGCTGTCGCCTGCCTGTGCCTGCGCCAGCGCGGAGATCGAGTTGGTGACGCCAGGGCCGGCGGTGACCGCGGCGACCCCGCACTCGCGCGTGACCTTGGCCCATCCCTCGGCGGCAAAGGCCGCCGACTGCTCGTGGCGGACGTCAACGATGCGGATGCCGTGCTCGGCGGCGCCTGTAAGGATCGGCCAGATGTGGCCGCCGTTGAGCGTGAACAGGTGGCTGACCCCTGAGCGCTTCAAGGCGAGCGCGATCAGCTCGCCGGCATTGGCGGAGTCGCTCAATGGGCCATCGCGAAGGGCATGGCCGGCGTGTTGAAGGCCGCGTGCGGGGGCCCTTCGCGGCCGATGAGGATGACTCCTCCCGGCGCCTGCAAGGTCTTGGCCAGGAAGTCGACCGCGCCCTGCGCCACCGCCCGCGGATCCATCCCATGCTGCAGCTCGACGACCATCAGCCGCGCGAGGCCCAACCGGATGAAGGCCTCGCCCTGCCCGGTCCCGCAGACGGCGCCGAAGAGGTCGTCGGCGTAGATGCCGGCGCCCGGGATGGGCGAGTCGCCGATCCGCCCCGGCAGCTTGCCGCTGATGCCGCCGGTCGAGACCGCCACCACCAGCCGTCCCTCCGAATCGCGCGCGACTGCGCCGACCGTGTCCGCGCCCGGCTGCCGCTGCTGGCGCTTGCGGTTGTTGATGAAGACCGAGGGATCGGTCATCTCGATCCCTTGGTCGCGAGCGAAACGCGAAGCGCCCGATCCGGACAGCAGCACGTGGCGGCCGTCCTGCATCACCGCGACCGCGAGGTCGATCGGGTGGCGCACGTCTTTGAGGCAGGCGGCGCCGCCGGCACGCAGCGCCGCGCCCTCCATGACGCCCGCGTCCAGCTCCACCTCGCCATCGGCGTTGAGGCACGCGCCGATGCCCGCGTTGAGAAGAGGTTCGTCTTCCATATGACGAACTGCGGCGACGGCAGCGGCCAGGGCGCCGTCACCGATGCGAGCCCAACCGAGTTCGAGCGCCCGCTCGACTGCGGCCTGGCGCAATGGACGTTCGGCGGCCGGAACGGGTCCGGCGCCGCCGTGGACGATGAGCGCCGGAGGAGCCAGGGTTCTCTTCAGGCCGGCGAAAAGACCCGACGGTCCAGGCCGCGGCGTTCCTGTTCCCGCCGGTCGGGGACGAACTCGACACGCCGGCCGGCGTGGGTGCGATCGATCGACCGCCTTTCGCCGAACCGCCGGTCGGGGTTCACACGCCTTTTGGTCATGCGTCTATCGGTGCCACGTTCCACGTGGGTCTCGCTGGATTCCATGCCACCCTCCCTCTTGATCAGGTGGACGATGCTACGGCACTATTGGCTTCATTGCCGACAGCTTCTCATCCAGGCGGCGCTCCGAGCGTCTCCGTTCCAGCTCGTCGCCCGGCCCCATGTCGACGAACGCCGCGTATTTCGCAAGCCGGGGATGGACCTCGCTGACACGCTGGAACATCTCCTGGGCCACCGATCGGTAGTCGGGGTGGCCCTGCGGCGTGGTCCGCAGCTCGCAGAGGTGGTAGATCTCGCGCAGGTTGACGCGGAAGTACCAGCGCACGCGGTAGGCGAGCGGGACGATGTACTGCGCCACCGCCGCTCCAAGGTCGCGCTCCATGTTCGCGTGGGCTCTAGCCGCACCCTCCACGGCAGCTACGAATCGCTCCGTCATCCCGAGCTGCGCCACCCCGGACGGCACGTCAAACCCAAGGGCGGTGCCGAGCAGCTGCCGGTCCTGGGTGAGCATGCGGTGGCGGTGCAGATCGCGGTAGGCGGCGAAGTTGGCGACGATCTCGAATGTGTATTGGGCGTGCTCGAGCGCTCGCGGAGGTCGCTGGCGGCGGTTGGCGCGATCCGACAGCAGGGCGTCAAGCACCTGACCTGGGTCGCCCTGGAGATCCTCCCAGCGCGCATCCGAATACGGGAAAAGCGCCGCGGCGACCACCTTTCGTTCGGCATCGGCGTCATGCTCGATGAGCCGGACCGAAGGCGTTGATTCCCTCGCCCAGGTTTTCGGCGCCAGTCTGGCCGTGGCCTGACGCATTCGCACCAGCCTTTCGGCGCTCGGCGCGCCATAGCGCTCGTCCAGCGCCCGTTTGACGAACGCCGGGATGACGAGCGAGAGCTCCCGGTGAAGATCACTGGCCAGCGCCTGGCACTCGGGGAGCTCATGGGCGGCAAGCTTGGTGATGAGGTATTCGAAAGCCCGTCCATTTCCGAACACGCCGAGGTTTGTCAGGGTGCCCGCCGGCAGGAGTCCCCTCAACAGGTCCAGCGCCTTGGCCCTCGTCGCCGCTTTCCACGCGCGATCGGTCTCGTCCTCCTCGATCGGAAAACGTTCGCGAATCGCCTGCGTGAGCGGCTCGATCAGGGCGCTGTAGGTCTCGAAGAGGAGGTCGGCGGCGGGCTCGTAGTCCGGATGGGCGAGCTCCGGCCCGCGGTGATACAGGAAGCGGCCGTCGCGGCCAGGCCTGTCGAACCTCACATATCGGGTCGACTTCTCGAGCGGCGAGATGCCGATGCGGCTGTCTTCGAGCGCCTTGGCGGCGAGCGTGGAGGTGCGCTCGACGGCGACGTGCGCGCCCGCGAGCTCGGCCACGGAATCGTCTCCGTACCCGACCAGGACCCGCTCATAGAACTCTTCGGCGCGCCGGACCGCCACCATGTCGTCTGCGTCGGCCGCGGTGGTTGTCAGCGAGTCGAAGCCGGAATCGGGCTCGTTGATGAACTCGTCCAGCAGCACCCGGCGAAGGCTTTTCTCGGTGCGCGAGTAGCGTGAGAAAAGGGCTCCCTTGACCACCTCCGGGAGATTCCGCAGCGCGAACACAGGACGGTCGAGGTTGGTGAAATAGCGGGCGAGGACCCCGGCCTCGGCGGGGTTGAATTCCGACGGCGGTTTGACTGCCATGAAGCCAGCCTATCCTAGACCCGACACTACATCTGGTGGGTGCGAGTCGGCCGACCCCAGCATCTGGGTGAACGACCCGAAACTTGTCCCCCAGTTGTCCCCAATGGTGTTAACAAGCTAGCCTCGAGTCCAGATGGAGGTGGGGATAACCGGCCGGCTCGGAGGCATCGACTGGGCGGAACGGTGGCGCGCCATCGTCCGCCAACGTAGCGGATCGGCCCAGCCCGACCCGACCTATTGGGACCGGCGCGCGCCCTCCTACGCCCGGATCACCCGTGATCGCAAGGACGACTTTCTGCGCGTGGTCGAACCTTACGCGTCGCCCCGCAAGACCCTCATAGACGCCGGTGCCGGGGCCGGCCGCCACGCCGTCGCGCTCGCGGAACGATTGGAGTGGGTGACGGCCGTCGAGCCGTCCGAGGGCATGCGCGCGCAGATCCCGCCCCGCGACAACATGACCGTGATCGCAAGCACCTGGCAGGACGCCGAGGTGGCGAAGGCCGACCTGGTGATCTGCTGCCACGTCCTCTACGGAATCGAGGAGCCCGTTCCCTTCATCGCCAAACTTCAGGCGTCGGCGCGCGACCGTGTGTTGATCATGCTGCGCGAGGGCCCGATCCCTCATCCCGCCACCCGGCTCCGTGAGCGGTTGACCGGAGGGCCTGGGCGGCCGGTGCCTCAGTTCAGCGACCTGTTCATGCTGCTCATGCAGATGGACATCGCACCCGACGTGACGTTCGTGCGGTACCCGGTCGTCAATCGCTATACGGACATGGACGAGGCGCTGATCGACTGCCGCATGCTCGTCGGCTCTGACTGGGACGAGGCCAGAGCTCGTACCTTGCTGGAGGAGATGCTGACCAAAGATGGGGACGAGCTCGTGTTCGACAGCGGCGTCGCGCTGTCGGGGATCGCGCATTGGCAACCCGCGATTTAGTAATTCGCCCGGTCAGGTCTTCCGATCGCGACCGCGTCGCCGAGCTCACCAAGGATGTGTGGGGCGGCCACGATTACATCAACGCGGTCTTCGACGCCTGGGTCGCCGACGCGGCTTCGGCCTTCCAGGCGGTCGAGGTCGACGGCCAGGTCGTAGGGGTGCAGCGGCTACGGCCGTATGCGCCGGGGCTGGTTTGGTACGAGGGTCTGCGGGTGGCGACGAGCCACAGGCGCCAGGGCCTGGCGCGCGCCATGCTGACCTCAGCGATCGCCGAGGCGCGGGAGCAGGGCCATGGAGAGATGCGGCTCGCAACCGGCAATCCCGATGCGGTTCGCCTGTTCGAATCCGTCGGCTTCCAGAGGCTAGTCGACCTGCGCTGGTGGAGGGGGCCGCGTGTCGAGGGCGGCGAGTCGGCGCGCATCCCCGCGGCGGCTGAGGCCGAGAAGCTCTGGCCGGTGATCGCCAAGAGCCCGGGAATCGAGCTCTATCACGGCGTGATGGCCGATTTCAACGGCGCACGCGACCTCGGCGGGGCGGAGCTCGCGAGGCTGGCCGAGATGGGGATGCTTCGGGTCGGTCCGGGCGGCCGTGCGGTCGCGGGGTTGCGCAGGCCGTGGGGGGACAACCTTGCCGTCGGGTTCCTCGCCGGCGCCGGCGGCGCGCTTCGCGAGCTGCTGCTGGCTCTCCGTTTCGAGGCTGATGCGGACGGGCTCGACGATGTGGTCGTCAGCTTGCCCCGCGACCACCCTGCCGCCGATGACATGAGGGCTTCCGGATACGATTTCGCGAATGACGACGACCACAGCTACATCTACGCGCTGACCCTCTAGTTGAAGCTGACTCTCCCCACCCCCTGCCCTCCCCGCGAGCGGGGAGGGCGAGCCCGCCAGTGACCCGTCGTTACGTCATTCTTGGCAACGGCATCGCCGGACAGACGGCCGCCGAAGAGCTGCGCAAGCTCGACGCCGACGCATCGATCGTGATGATCGCCGCCGAGCGCCACCCTCTTTACAACCGCGTCGCCCTGCCCCGATACCTGCGCGGCCAGGTGCGCAGGGAGAAGGTTTTCATGCGCACGGCCGAGGACTACACGAGGCAGAACCTCGACATCCATTTCGAGACGTGGGCTACAGAGGTCGATTTCGCGCGCAAGGTCGTGCGCACGAACCGAGACCAGGAGTTTGAGTACGACGCGCTTCTCATCGCCACCGGCGGCCGTCCCAAGCCGCCGCCCTGGCCGGGCTCGGACGAGGTGTCACAGACCATCGGCTTCCAGACGCTGGACGACACCGACGCCATCATCGAAAAGGCCGATGCGGCCGAGCGGGTGCTGGTGATGGGCGGCAGCTTCATCGGCTACGAGCTCGCCGAAGGAGTGAGCTTTCGCAAGAAGGCGCAGCTGACCTGGATCATGCGCGGGCCGTGGTTCCTCCGCTACGTCCTCGACGAGGAAGGCGGCCAGCTCTGCCGCCAGCTCGGAGAGGCGCAGGGTGTGGAGTTCATCTGTTCGGACGAGGTGCAGAAATTCAGCCGCGTCGACGGGCGCTTCCTCGCGGAGACCGTCAACGGAAAGAGGGTGGAGTTCGACGTGCTCACCTATGGTGTCGGACTCGACTACTACACCGAACCTGTGCGCGACTCGGTGGTCAAGCTCGACAAGGGCATCGTCACAGACGCCAAGCTGCGCGCGTCAGCGCCGGATGTCTATGCGGCCGGCGACATCGCGGTCTTCTACGACCTCATGGTCGAGCGCCACAACCAGATGGGGACGTGGGACAACGCCGAGGCGCACGGCAAGGTCGCGGCCCGCAACATGGCGGGCGGGGACGAGGACTTCTTCGACGTCCCGACCTACACGACCACGATGTTCGGATCCACGCTTGCGGTCATGGGCGTGACTCCAGACGTGCAGCCAGGCCTCGAATCAGTGCGCACGTACAGCTTCGAGGAGAAGTTCTACCGCAAGCTCTTCTTCAAGGACGACCGGCTGGTGGGGGCGATCATGATCGGGCCGCCCAAGGGCCGCAAGAAGCTCATCGAGATCATGCGGTCCCGGCAACGAATCGAGCGGCCGAAGCAGGAGCTCCTGGACCCGAACAACCTGAAGGACTAGTCGCCCGCCGGTTCTGGTGGTCCGGCTGCCGCCGAGCCGGCGAGGGGGATTGCCAGCGTGAAGACAGTTCCTTCTTCGGGCGTGCTGCTCTCGAGCACGAGGCTCCCGCTATGGTGTTCCGCCAGCTGACGGCTGATGTAAAGGCCGAGCCCGACGCCTGGGACCTTGGCGACGGCGGGGTTCGCGCCCCGATAAAAACGTGCGAAGACCTGCTCGCGCTGATCCTCGGGGATGCCGACGCCGTCGTCCTTCACACGGACCAGAGCCCGCTCGGAGTCCCTGGACACGTCGATGAAAAGGCGAGCCGGCGGGGCTGAATACGAAAGGCTGTTGTTGATCAAGTTGTCAAGCACTCGACCTAGCTCTTCTTTGTCGGCATTCACCGGCAGCGCACCAATCGCCAGCTTGGTGGAGATGTCGGCGTGCAGCAGGTCCGCCCGCGGGCGTGCCCGCACCACAGCGTCTTCGACGACATTGCGAAGGTCGATGACCTGGCCCTTCAGCGGCGTGACCTTGGCGCCCATCTGCGACGCCTTGACCAGACTCTCCATGATTCTGTTCAGCTCGCCGGTCTTTGTTTTCAGAATTTGTAGCGGCACGGCCCACGAATGGGGCGCACTGCCAAGCGATCCGTCATCCATCATCGACAGGTATCCGGCCAACACGGTGATCGGCGTTCGGAGCTCGTGCGCGGCCATGTTCAGAAACGCGCTCTTCGCCTCGCTGGCTGCGTTGCTGGCCGCATAGAGTCGCGTCATCTCTTCTTGACGCTCACGTGTGGTGACGAAGGTGGCGAGCACGAATGAAGTGAGAGCCACGCAGACGTTGAAGACCTGCAGCGTGATCATCTTCTGGGCCAGCGTCCCCGTGGCGAAGGGACCGGTTCCGTGGACCGCCGACCAGATCGCAACTCCCGAGGCCATCAGGGCGGCTGGAGCTGCGCCGCGCAGGCGGTAACGCCAGGCCGCCACCATGATCAACGGGAAGACCAGGTATTCCAGATGCAACGGAGTCTGAAAGAGCGCCCACGTCGCCAGGCCAATTCCGCCCAGCAGGCCGGCGAACACCGCCCCGCTGCGCAACGTCAACGCTGGACCTGACGAGCCTGGCAGCAGGCTCAGAAGAAACGGAGCGACGAGAAGCACGCCCATCGCATCTCCGGTCCACCAGACGGCCCACGTGGGCCAGAAGTCAGATGTGGACACGGTCCCGGATAGCACCAGCACCGAAGTGCCCACTGACGCGCTGATCGACATGCTCACGAGGGCGCCGAGGCCGATGATCGCTGCAGCGTCGCGCAAGCGGTCGAGCTCGAGCCGGAAGCCAACCCGCCTCAGGAGCTCCGCCGCGACCAGCGGCGCGAGCGTGTTACCGGAGGCGATCAAGACGGCCCCCAGCGGGGACGGCCCGATTGGTAGGTTGACCGCCAGTGCCCCGGCAAAGACGGCGGGCCAGACCCATCGGCCCAGGACAAGGATCGCCACCAGGGCGATCCCCGTCGGCGGCCAGATGGGCGTCACCTGGCCGTGCACGAGGGCCAGAGTCAAGCTCAGGCGGGCAGCAACCCAGTAGGTGACGGCCACCAGCGCCAGCCGCAAGAGGGCCGGCAAGTAGCCCCGGTAATCCACGGTCATGAGCCGTGCCACCACTGATGGAATCTAACGATGACTGACCCACCCCTATTGCTGCTCGCTGCGATGTCGCGGCCAAGAGATTGCCTGGCTCAAAACGTTTGCTTTGGAGCGTATGCTTCGCCACAGAAGAATGCCGTTCGCCTACAGCGAATCCGCCGACGTCGTCAGAGCCGCCCTCGGCTCTGTGCTGCGCCAGCGCCGGGAAGCGGTACACCGGACCCTGACCGAGGTCGCCGGCGAAGCCGGTCTCTCGCCGGCGCACCTGTCCGAGGTGGAAAGGGGCCGCAAGGAGGTGTCCACGGAACGGCTGCTGGCCGTGGCGCACGCGCTCGGCGTGCGGCCCGCCGACCTCTACGCCGAGCTCGCCCGGCTGCTGGGCGCCGACTCCGAGCGCCCCGCTTGGCCCGAGGACCCGCCGGCCAAGCTCCGGCTCGCGACCGCGGGCATGCCCCTCGAGGCGCTGCGCAGCGTCGCCGACTTCAGCGCGTATCTCGCGATGGCCAACCCGCCACCAAAAGCGCGACCACGAATCGGTTTTGAACCCAGGAGGTAATCGAATGCACCTGATCCCGACCGTGATCACCAACGACGGGCGCGGCGAGCGTGCCTACGACATCTATTCGCGGCTGCTCAAGGACGGAGTGGTTTTCGTGCGAGGCGTCATCGACGACGACATGGCGACCACAGTCACGGCCCAGCTCCTGTTTCTCGAGAACGAAACTCCGGACCGCGACATCCAGCTGTACATCAACAGCCCAGGCGGCTCGTTGACCGCGGCGCTTTCGATCTACGACGCCATGCAGTACGTAGGGCCCAAGGTGGCCACGCTCTGCACCGGGATGGCCGCGAGCGGGGGATCGATCCTGCTCGCCGGCGGCGACCCTGGGATGCGGATGTCGTTGCCACACGCTCAGATCCTCGTCCACCAACCCTTCATTCAGGGTATGCAGGGTCAGGCGACCGACATCCAGATCCACGCCCAGGAGCTCCTTCGCCAGCGCGAACAGGTGGCCAGCATCTATGCCAAGCACTGCCACCGGGAGCTGGAGGACGTCGAGCGCGCGATGGAGCGTGACTTCTTCATGACGCCGGACCAGGCCAAGGAATGGGGGCTCATCGACCTGATCGTGGAAAAGAACCCGGCCGCGGCCAAACCCGTCGCGTGAGGATTGTCGTTTTAGGCGGCACCCGATTCATCGGGCGGGCCATCGTTGAGGAGCTGGTCCGAGCCGGCCACGACGTCCTCGTGGTTCATCGCGGCAACCTCGAGCCGGATGACATGCCGTCAGTTTCACATCTGCACTGCGACCGCTCGGAGCTGCCAGCCCGTCGCTCCGAGCTGGCGACATTCGAGCCAGACGCCGCGATCGACTGCAGGGCGCTGACCCGCGCCGACGCCGAGACCGCGCTGGCCGCGCTGCCGGCCGGAATCCGGCTGGTCGTGATCTCGAGCATGGACGTGTACAGGGCGTTCGGCGCCGCCATCGAAGGGCAGGAGACCGACCCGGTGCCGCTGGACGAGGACTCGCCGGTGCGGTCGGAGCGGTACCCCTACCGGGACAAGAGTCCCGACCGCTACGACTACGACAAGCTCGACGTCGAAGATGTTTACCTGCCACGCGGTGCCACCTCGCTGCGCCTGCCGATGGTCTACGGACCGATGGACTATCAGCTCCGCGAGGAGTTCATCCTCCGGCGGGTCCGCGCGGGTCGTCCGCGCATCCCCTTCGGCGCCGGCACCTGGCTTGCGTGCCGCGGCTACGTCGGCGACATCGCGCGCGGCGCCCGGCTGGCGCTGGAATCCGCATCGACTGCCGGCATGGCGCTGAATCTCTGTGAGGACCGCACCTACTCGATGACGATGTGGTCTCGCATGATCCTCGAGGCGGCCGGCTTCGGCGCCGAGCTGGTGAGGGTCGCGGATGAGGTGCTGCCCGAAGACCTGAAACAGACGGGCACCGTGAAGCAGCACATCGCCGCCAGCGCGCGGCGCGCCGGCGCGCTGCTCGGCTGGACCACGTCCGACCCGGTCGAGGCGCTCCACGCCACCGTGCGCTGGCACCTCGCCCACCCGCCCTCCGAGTCGGACACGGATTTCACCTCTGACGACCGTGCTTTGGGGACCATCTAAGCTTCGGGGTAAATGACTCGCCGGTACCGGCCGTTTGATCCTTTCGAGCGCGGCGGTCCGTTCGAGGCGCGAGAGATCCGGATCCCTCGCCCGCCCCGGCGCTTCTGGGTCGGCCTGGGACTTTTCGGCCTGGCGCTTGTGATCTTTTTCATCGCGAGCCCGATCGTGTGGTTCTTCACCGAGCTGCAGTGGTACGACTCGCTCGGCTTCAAAGACGTTTTCACGACTCGCTTTTCCTTGCAGGTCGCCCTGCTGATCGGCGGGTTTGCGCTCGCTTTCATCTACCTGGTCGCCAACGTGATCATCGCGCTGCGCGTGCGGGCCGGTCCGAGCTTGCGCGCCGTCGGAATCCGGCGCTCGAGCATTCGTGGCGCCACCGCGGGCGCCGCCCTGGGTGGGGCGGCCCTGGTGGCGCTGGTCCTGTCAGGTGGGGCGGGCACCCAGTGGCAGAACCTGGCCATGTTCCAGCACGCCAGGCCGACCGGAATCACCGACCCGGTGCTTGGGCAGGACGTCTCCTTCTACCTGCTGACGCTGCCGTTCCTGCATTCGATCGTCAACTGGGCGCTGGGACTGGGATTCCTGACCGCGCTGCTGGTCGGCTTCGTACACGCGTGGCGCGGCGAGGCCTTCGACCTCAACCTGACCCCGCCGGCGATCGCGCATCTGTCGGCGCTGCTCGCCGTCTTCGCCCTCGTGCTGGCGGCGTGGATGTGGCTCGGCCGTTACGACCTCCTGTATGCGCACAACAGCGACGTCGTCTGGGGCGCCGCCTACACGGATGTCAACGCCAGGCTGCCCATCGTCACCTTCCTCTCGGGCGCCGCGGTGGTCCTGGCCGGGGCCCTCCTCGTCAACGTCTGGCTGCGGCGGCTCTGGCTGCCGGTGACTGCCGCGCTGGTCTGGGTGGCGCTCCTGCTCATCGGCCAGATCTACCCCGCGGTGGTCCAGACCGCCTTCACGACGCCGAACGCGCAGACATACGAGCTGCCCTACATCAACCGTGAGATCGCGGGCACCCGCGCGGCGTACGGGCTGTCAAACGTGACCGTGAGCAACTTCACAGGCGACCAGCCGCTGACGCTGGCCAACGTGCAGAACGACCAGGTCACGGTCAACAACCTTCGGCTGTGGGATTTTCCGCCGCTCAAAGACACATACGAGCAGCAGCAGACCATCCGTACCTACTACACGTTCTACGACATCGGCATCGATCGATACACCATCAACACCCAGCCCACGTCTCTGGAGATCAGCGCGCGCGAGTTCGATTTCAACAAGCTGCCCGACGCCGCCAAGAACTGGGTCAACCAGCACCTTCAGTACACGCACGGATACGGGGTGGCCGCCAGCCCGGTGAACGCTGTCGACAGCCAGGGCCTGCCCGTTTACGTGGTCGGCGACATCCCGCCCCATGGCCAGCTGGCGATCAGCCAGCCGGCCATCTACTTCGGAGAGGTCACGACCGGTTACGCGCTGGCGCCCAACACCAACCGTGAGTTCGACTATCCGTCCTCTCCCGACGTCTACACGTCGTACACCGGCACGCATGGGGTGCCGATGACAGCGGTGAACCGCGCCCTCTGGTCGCTCAAGCTGGGCGATTTCAACCTGCTCGTCTCGGGTCAGGTCACCGACAAGACGCTGATGCTCTACCGGCGGCAGATCATCGACCGTGTAGGCGAGCTGGCGCCATTTCTCAGCTTCGACTCCCAGCCCTATGTGGTCGTCGTCGATGGGCGCATCTACTGGATCGTCGACGCGTATACGACCGGCGCCACGTATCCGTACTCGCAAGCCGTGCCATTCCAATACGGCAGGATCAACTACATCCGCAACTCGGTCAAGGTCGTGATCGATGCCTACGAAGGCACCGCGGTTTTCTACGTGGTCGATCCCAAAGACCCGATCATCAGCGCCTACCAGGCCACCTTCCCAACCCTCTTCACGTCGATCGACGCGATGCCCCCTGGGCTGCGAGCTCACATCCGCGTGCCCGTGGACCTGTTCAACACCCAGGTCGGCATCTACGCCACCTATCACATCACCGACCCGAAAGTGTTCTTCGCTCGCGAGGACGTCTGGGACATCCCGACGGCGCAGGCGTCGCCCGGCGCTCTGCCGACGCCTGTGTCTCCTTACTACGTGCTCTTCCGCCTGCCGGGTGAGCAGAACCCCGAGTTCCTGCTCATCATGCCCTTCACTCCGCACGGCAAGAACAACCTCGTGTCGTGGATGGCGGCCCGCAGCGACGGGGCTCAGTACGGGCAGTACGTGTCGTACGTCCTCCCCAAGGACAAGGTGATATTCGGCCCGCAGCAGGTGGCCAACCTCATCAACCAAGACCCGGTGATATCCCGCGACTTCACCCTCTTCCACAGCAACGGATCGAACGTGCAGCAGGGCAACCTGCTGGTGGTGCCGATCGGCGACTCGTTCCTGTACTTCGAGCCGATCTACCTCAAGGCCACGTCTGGCTCGAGCATTCCCGAGCTCAAGAAGGTGATCCTGGCCGACCAGACCCAGGTCGTGTACACGGACACGCTCCAGCAGGCCATCGACCAGCTGGTGGGAACCTCGACCGCGCCGCCACCGACGACGCCGACCACCACCCTCACGCCGGCCCAGGTCGCCCAGATCGCCGACCTGGTCACGCAGGCCAACGCCCATTACGCGGCCGCGTATGCCGACTTGAAGAACGGCGACTTCGCCGGCTTCGCGACGGAAATGAAGACGGTGGGCGACCTACTTCAGCAGCTGCAGAGGATCACGGGCACCGCGCCCACGCCGGCGGGCGGGGCCTCACCTTCGCCGGGCCGCGCCACTCCAACGCCCTCTCACTTACCGTAAGGGGACGAAGCGCACCGGGAACAGCGACCTCCACGCCATGACATCACCGCGACGTTGATAGACGCGCAGGTCTTGGTGCTCGTCGGAAGATCTTCCGAGCGGGATCACCAATCGCCCCTCGGCAGCCAGCTGGTCGACCAGCGCGGGCGGCACGTCGGGTGAGGCGGCCGCGACGAGGATGATGTCGTAAGGCGCGTAGGCGGGCCAGCCGAACGTGCCGTCGGCGACGGCCACCTCGACGTTGGAGTAACCGAGCCGCGAGAGCGTCTCTGACGCATGCTCCGCCAGCGAAGGCTCGAGCTCGAGGGTGGTCACATGCCGCACAAGGCGGCTCAGAACCGCAGCCTGGTAGCCCGACCCAGTGCCGACCTCGAGCGCACGGTCTTCCGGCTTCGGTGCGAGTGCCTGGGTCATGAGCGCGACGACGAGCGGCTGGGAGATGGTCTGGCCGCAGTCGATGGCGAGGGCCCGGTTCTCGTAGGCATGGCGGCGCACCCGGCTGGAGAGGAACTCCTCGCGAGGAATCTCTGACATCACTTCGATGACGCGCGGATCGCTGACGCCATTGGGCAGCAGCTGCTCGGCGACCATCCTCTGCGCCGGTGTGCTCATGGCCCTGGTGGCTGTGAGCGTACAATCTCGGCGTTTCCTTGGCGTCGTCTGTCCATCTTCCCGTCCCAGAAAAATGGCGCCGCCCCGTCAGGCAGCGATCGCGCCTCGTTCGGCGATCGGGCCCGGCGCACTCGCGCATCGAATTCGCGCACCCATCCGAGCAGGAGTTCGCGCGGTTCCTCGATTACTACCGCATCCGCTGGGTCTACGAGCCGGTGTCGTTCCCGATCGCCTGGGACGGCACGCGCGTGTCGGAGATGTTCACGCCCGACTTCTACCTGCCCGAGCACGACCTCTACGTCGAGCTGACCACCATGAAGCAGTCGCTCGTGACGCCGAAGAACCGCAAGCTGCGGATGCTGCGCGAGATCCATCCGGACGTCAACGTGCGCCTGCTGTACCGCAAGGACTACCAGCAGCTGCTCGCCAAGGCCGGCTACGGAGCGCTCGAGGTCCAGAACCTGCGCAAGCAGGACATCGGCAACATCCTCATCTCGCCGGTTGAGCTCGAGACCCGCGTCAGGGCGCTCGGCCGGAAGATCTCCCGCGACTACCGCGGGCGCTCCCTGGTCGTGGTCGGCATCCTCAAGGGGGTCACGTTCTTTCTCGCTGACCTCGCGCGCCAGATCAAGGTCCCGTTCGTAATCGATTACCTCGACCTCAAGCGCTTCGCTGGCGCCCAGCCACGCGAACGCGTTCGTATCGCGCGCGACATCGATTATCCGATCGAGGACCGGCATGTGCTGCTGGTCGAGGACATCGTCAACACCGGCTTGACCCTGGACTACCTCCTGGGCGAGCTGCGAGAACACCACCCGGCCTCGATCGAGATCGTCACCCTGCTGGATCGCCCCGGCCGGCGCCTGGTCGAGGTGCCGGTGCGCTACGTCGGTTTCCAGATCCCCAACGACTACGTCGTCGGCTACGGACTCGACTATCGCGAGCTCTACCGCAACCTTCCTTTCATATGTGCGCTGAAATCGAGCGTGATCGAGCTCGACACGGCTGCCCCTGAGGTTGTGAAGTAGAAGCGGGACCCCGACTCCAGAGCCTCCTCGCCTGGATGACGCGTCAGGACTTCACGGAGCTCACCGCCGGCGACCCCAGCCTCCTCCGCCAGGTCGAGCTGATCGTCCTCGACAGCCACCGGCGGCTGTACCTGGCGAAGGGCAAGCCCTGGTCGGAGCCAATCGCATACCACTGGCTCCACTACGAGGACGCCCAACCCGTGGCGCGCCTGGCGGACGGCCTGCGGCGGCTGTTGCGCCAGCGCGTCGAAGTCGACGCGGACGCTGTGGACAAAGCTTGCGCGGAAGCGCTCAGAAGGGGATTTTCGTATTGAGTGCGGGGCTGTGCACGTCCTGTGGAAAAGAGATGCCCCAAGAGACCTTCCTGTTTACCCTGAAGTACCCTATGCGTTTTTCGGTTTCCAGCCACGGCTTGCGCCGCACCTTCCACCTACTCGACGTTCGGTATCCTCAGGTTTACCGTACTCAGCCGCTTGGGGCGACGCGAAAGTTATCAGGGCACTAACGGCACGTCAACAGAAAAGAAAATCCGCATGCCAGGCAAATGTTTAGGGGCTTGACACCACATCGCGTGAGGCAGTAGGGAGCGGTCGTAGAATCGGGTGCACCAAGGCCCGAAGGAGACGTTGAACATGCGCGAAGTCGTGATCGTCGAGGCCGTGCGAGCCCCAATCGGACGTCGCAACGGCAAGCTCAAGGACATCCATCCGGTCGTCCTCGGCTCGCTCGTGCTGAAAGAGATCGTCCTCCGCTCGGGCATCAAGCCCGATCAGGTCGAAGACGTGGTTTTCGGGTGCGTGAGCCAGGTCGGCGAGCAATCGCTGAACGTCGCGCGCAATGCGTGGCTGACCGCCGGCTTCCCGGCCACGACTCCGGCCACCACCGTCGACCGCCAGTGCGGCTCGAGCCAGCAGGCGCTCCACTTCGCGGCCAACCTCATCCAGTCAGGCGTTTGCGACATCACGATCGCGGGCGGCGTGGAATCGATGAGCAGGGTCCCGATGGGATCCAGCGCGGTCTCTCCCGGGACGCCGTTTCCGCCAGAGCTGATGGAGCTCTACGACCTCGTCCCGCAGGGAATCTCGGCCGAGCTGATGGCCCGTAAGTACGGAATCACTCGGAAGCAGATGGACGAGTTCGGGGTTCGCAGCCACCGGCTCGCCCAGGAGGCCACCGAGAAGGGCTACTTCACCTCCCAGATCATGCCCGTCGACGTGCCCGTCGAGGGCAACGGTCACACCCAGCTCTTCTCCAAGGACGAGGGCATCCGCGCGAACGCCAGCTATGAGGCGACCGCCGCTCTGCAGCCGGCGTTCAACCCGGAGCACTCGATCACCGCGGGCAACTCGAGCCAGATCTCCGACGGCGCCGCGGCCGTCCTCTTGATGTCGCTGGATGCGGCCAAGCAGCTGGGCCTGAAGCCGCGCGCTCGCATACGTGCGCAGGCGGTTGTGGGCACAGACCCGGTGCTCATGCTCGAGGGCCCCATCCCGGGCACGGCCGCTGTCTTGAAGCGAGCCGGCCTCGACCTGAAGAGCATCGACCTCTTCGAGGTCAACGAGGCATTCGCATCGGTCGTCCTCGCGTGGCAGAAGGAGACGGGGGCGGACATGGACAAGACGAACGTCAACGGCGGCGCCATCGCCGTCGGGCATCCGCTGGGAGCGTCGGGCGCGATCCTCATGAACCGCCTCCTGTACGAGCTCGAGCGGCGCGACCTCCGTTACGGCCTCGAGACCATGTGCTGCGGAGGTGGGCTGGGCACCGCGACGATCATCGACCGGGTGGTCGAGTGAAAACGTTCGCGGCGTTCCGCGACCTGCAACCGATCCTCCTCGCTGAAGGGCTCACCGCGCGGGCAGTGAACGGTGAACGCATCACGATGGCGCTGGTCGACCTCGAGCCTCACTCCAAGTCTCCCGATCACCACCATGAGAACGAACAGCTTGGTTTTGTGGTCAAGGGGTCGATCGAATTCCGGGTCGGGTCCGACAAGCGCGTCCTGCATGCCGGCGACAGCTACGTGATCCCGAGCCATGTTCCACACCAGGCCATTGCCGGCGCCGAGGGCGCCACGGTGTTGGACATCTTCGCTCCCGTGCGCGCCGACTGGGAAAAGCTGGAGCGGCTAGCGCCCGCGCCGGGACGTTGGCCGTAGAGCTTTAGGGATCGGCCGCGACAGGTAGGGCGAGTCGACACAGAAGCGCAATCGTCGCTTCTCCCAACGGCCCGTGCCCTGGACGCCAATCCTCGGCGTGACAAGGACGCGCTGCCTGGGCGCGCCGTCATCGGTCACATAGAGATCGGGCGGCCGCAGCCTGACGCCGTTGAGGGCGCGGTCGATGCTCAGCGCGCGCGTCACCAACCCCGGACCGGCGCATCTTCCAACGCCGGGGCCTGGCTCCAGGGCGCGCACCAGGACCGCTTGAGGCACGCCTTCCTCCCGCGTAACGAAATTGAGGCACCAGTGCATGCCATAGGTGAAGTACACGTACGCGTGCCCCGGCGCGCCGAACATCACCTCGGTGCGAGGCGTCCGCCGCCCGCCGCGTGAATGGGCGGCGAGGTCGTCCGGCCCGAGGTAAGCCTCGACCTCGACCAGCCGGCCCCACAGGCGGGTGCCGTCGATCTCGCGCACAAGCACCTTGCCCAGCAGCTCGCGCGCGACCGTGACCGTGTCGCGATCGAAGAACTCCGGGCCGAGGACGGAGCCGGCGCGATCCGAGGCCCGCTTAGCCAGACGCGCCCTGGGCCCGGCCGGGGCCGCCATTCTTGCGATGGACGTGGTGACGCCGCTTGTCCACGTAAAGTGCCTTGTCCGCCAGCTCGTACATCGACTGCCAGTCCATCCCAGGCCGCCAGGCGGCGACCCCGATGCTGAACTCGATCGGCGCCGGCGCCTTGGAGATCCGGTTGAGCTCCTCGAGCGACGCGCGCACGCGAGCGCCCACCTCGTTGGCGTGCCGCTCGTCCGCGTCGGGCATGGCGACGCCGAACTCGTCGCCGCCGAGCCGGCCGCACGTGTCGGTGGCGCGGACCGCACGCTGGAGCTCGTGGGCGAGGACGCGGATAGCCTCGTCGCCGACGTGGTGGCCGTGCGTGTCATTGATCTCCTTCAGGTTGTCGAGGTCGATCATCATGAAGGCGATTCGGCGCTTGTGGCGCTGAGCGGCGGCGACCGCGCGGTCGATCGCGCGCTCGAACTCCGGCCGGTTGGCAAGCCCGGTGAGGTAGTCGGTGCGCGCCTCTTTCGTGTGCTGCCGAGCGCGATCCAGAGCGACCGCGATCTGGTCGGCAACCGCGGCGACGAACTCCAGGTCGCTGGGCTCGAAGGTTCGCGGCAGGCGGGTCGCGACAGTCATGGCTCCGAGCAGGACGCCCTTCGTGCGCAGCTCGGCGCGGATGGCGCTCCATTCGCCGGTGATGCGGTCGACGCGGGACTCCGCGGGCCCGGAAGCAATCTCGACCACGCGTACCCGCGCGCCCAGTCGGCCGGATTCGAACTCCTCCTCCTCGCCAGGCTGCAGGCCGAGGGTCTTCGCCAGGATCAGCCGCGCGCCTTCACGCGTCCACACCGCGCCGGCCTGGAGGCGCAGGACTTTCAGCGTCTCCCGAAGGCCGACCTCGGCGATCTCGGCCACGTCGAGGGACCGCCCGAGCGCGCTGGCGATGTGGTAGAGCGCGTGCAGCTCGGTCTGCCGGGCATGATGCCGCGCCTCGGTGAAGTCGAGATACCCCCGGATGAAGCTCGAGTTGAGGTGCTCGACGACGTCGCCAAGCCTGCTCTGGGCGAGCAGCAACACCTCCTCGGCATGCTCGTTGCCCATGATCTCCTCGGTGACCCGAGCGAGGACCGAGCGGCGGAAGACGGCCAGGCCCTCCATCACCGACTCGAGCGGGATGCCTTTCTCGGCGTATCTCCGCGAAGCCTCGCGGGCGAGCGTGTAGTACTGCTGCCAGGGCACTCGCGAGTCCGCGCGCAGAGAGCGGAAGAGGATCTCCAGGAAGCCGGCCGAGGTGCGCACGAGCTCGTCGATCGACGAACCATCCTGCTGCGCCTTCAATAGCTCGGGTTCGAGCGTCCGCACCGATTCGGCGACCACCTGCCCGCTGTCGCGGGGGTCGGCGGAGAGCCGGACCGCGAGCTCGTTCAGAAGGTCGCTAGCCCGCTCGGTCATGTCGGTGCACTATAGAGTGACGCAGGCGAAACCGCGAACCTGCGAGATGTCACCGGCATACTAACCAAATGTATAAGAGGGATTGATGGCTACAGTCACCAAGGGGTCGTTGGGGAAGGTGGAGGAGATCCTGGGCGCCGACGCGGCGGATCTCCTCGGGCACAAGTGCCAGACCATGCCCGCGTCGCAGCTGCACCTCCCCGGCCCCGATTTCATCGACCGGATCTGGAAGGACAGCGACCGCCCCACGCGGGTGCTGCGCAGCCTGCAGTCGATGTTCGAGCACGGCCGCCTGGGTGGCACCGGCTACCTGTCGATCCTGCCCGTCGACCAGGGAATCGAGCACACCGCCGGCGCCTCGTTCGCCCCCAATCCGACCTATTTCGACGGTGAGAAGATCATCGAGCTGGCCATCGAGGGCAACTGCAACGCGGTCGCTTCCACCTTCGGGGTGCTCGGGTCGGTGGCGCGCCGATATGCGCACCGAATCCCGTTCATCTGCAAGCTCAACCACAACGAGCTCCTGACATATCCGACAAAGTACGACCAAATCCTCTTCGGAACCGTGAAAGAGGCATGGGAAATGGGCGCGGTCGCGGTGGGCGCAACCGTCTATTTCGGTTCTGCCGAGTCCGACCGCCAGCTGCAGGAGATCGCAGTCGCCTTCCACGCCGCACATGAGCTGGGCATGGCCACCGTCCTTTGGTGCTACCTGCGCAACTCAGGCTTCAAGAAGGACGGCGTCAACTACGAGACCGCCGCAGACCTCACCGGCCAGGCCAACCACCTCGGGGTGACGATCGAGGCCGACATCATCAAACAGAAGCTGGCCGACACCAACCGGGGCTTCGAGGTCATCGGGTTCGGGAAGACCGCCCCCGGGATGTACGACAAGCTGGCGACCGACCACCCGATCGATTTGTGTCGTTACCAGGTGATCAACTGCTACATGGGCCGCGCAAGCCTCATCAACTCCGGCGGCGAGTCCCACGGCGCGAGCGACCTCAAGGAGGCCATCCGCACCGCTGTGATCAACAAGCGGGCAGGCGGTACCGGGCTCATCGCAGGTCGCAAATCGTTCCAGCGCCCGATGAAGGAGGGAGTCGAGTTACTACACGCAATTCAGGACGTCTACCTGAATCCGACGGTGACCATCGCCTAAAGCTGGCCTTCCTCGGCACGGGGGCGGCCTTTTCCACCGACCGTTACAACGGGGCGGTGGTGGTGAACGGCCGCCTCCTGCTGGACGGCGGCGCGCCGCTGCTTCCGCACATGCGGCGTGTGGGTGTGGACCCGGGCGCCATCGACGCCGTCTTCCTCACACACTTTCACGGCGATCACACGCTGGGCCTGCCGCCTTTCGTGCTGTATCGCGTCTTCGTCGACCAGCGCCCGTTGACCTTCGTCGGACCGGAAGGCGTCGAGGAGAGGCTGGAAGCGCTGTGGGATGTGAGCTGGGGCCCTGACTGGCAGGCGGTCATGCGACCCAAGTTCAAAGTGCACTACCACACGGCGCAGCCCACGGGGACCGCGGCCGGATACAGGTACCAGACCATCAAGCTCGACCACGGCACGAGCGGCTCCAACGGATATCGCATCAACGTCAACGGCCGCCTCCTGGCCTATTCCGGCGACACAGAGGCAACCGCGCCGCTGGATGCGCTCGTGGACGGCGCCGATGTCGCCATCGTCGAGGCGACCGGACCCGGAGACGTGTTCAGCCACATGAGCTGGGAATCCGCGTCCGCGCTCAAGCGCCGCCACCCCAAGACGAGATTCATGTTCAACCACCTGTACTCCGGCACCGTCGAGGATGCAGTGACCGACCTGCAGGTGGTCGAGGTCTGAAGCCCGCGAACATAGCTGGAGCTGCCGTCGGCATCGTCGCCGGCGCGATCGTGCTGGTGGGCTTCATCGGCCTGGGCCTTCTGTTGACGAGCCGGGTTGCCAGCGCGGTCCCGGTGATCGTGCTCGCCATCGCCGGCGCCTATGCCGCGTGGCTGGTGGGCGTGATCGTCTTCGGAGCGATCCGGGGGACGAGCGATGGTCACAAAGCGTCCGAGCCCTGATCAACCGTCGTCGGACCGACCGCTGCTCGACAAGCTGGGTGTGAAGCCCGGCTCGAAGGTCGCGATCGTCAACCTCGAGGACTCGGGATTCATCACGCTGCTGCGAGAGCGGACTACCGACATCGTGGTCGGGAAGCCGCGATCGAAATGCGACCTCGTATTCATGGGCGCGGATGCTGCGGCGGACCTGCGCATGCTCAACGAGGTGAAACGATGGATCGACCCGAATGGCGCCATCTGGGTCATCCGCCCGAAAGGGGGCCGGAGCTCGCTCCGTGATACCGACGTCATCGCCGGCGGGCTCGCCGCGGGCTTGGTCGACAACAAGATCGCGAGCTTCTCCGAGACGCATGGGGCCATGCGTTTCGTCTACCGCCTTCGCGATCGGCCGAAGTGACCATAAACCTTCGAACCGCCACCAGGAACGACGTGCCGGTCATCGCCGAGCTGATCCGTGGGCTCGCGCGCTTCGAGAAGCTGGAGCACGAGGTGGTGATGACTGAGGCGCTCCTCGACGTCGGGCTGTTCGGCGACCGGCCTTATGCGGAGGTCGTGCTCGCGGAAGATGATGGGCGGCCGGTGGGGTTCGCGTTGTTCTTCCACAACTTCTCGACCTTCCTCGGCCGGCCGGGTCTCTATCTCGAGGACCTGTTCGTGCTCCCCGAGCACCGAGGCAGCGGGATCGGCCGCCTGCTGCTGGCGCATCTGGCTCGCCTCGCCGTCGAGCGCGGCTGTGGCCGCCTCGAGTGGGCGGTGCTCGACTGGAACCGCGACGCGATCCAGTTCTACGAGCGCCTCGGAGCGCGCCCGAACTCCGACTGGACCGTGTACCGCCTCACGGGCGAGGCGCTCACCGGTCTTGCCCGACAATAGTTCCGAGATGGAAGTGCTTCACCCCAAGCCTCTGGAGACACATCCCGGAGAGCAGGTGGTCCCGTGGGCTCGACGCCAGCTGGAGCTCGCTCGCGAGATCCTCGACAACCCAGGCGGGGGCCTCTTGTTCGCGACCCAGACGATCGGCCAGGTGCGGGCCGCTCTCGAGGAGCGCGACCCCGAGCGATGGGAGGAGGTCGTTGCGATCCTGGGGCAGGCCGAAGACCTGGCCGTCCATCGGGAGTTCGAGGAATCGCGCCGGCGGCTTGCCGGCGCGCTGGAGAAACTGACGCCTAAGTGACCTTCCCGCAGGCGCTGTTCATGGGCCTGCTGCAGGGCGCCACGGAGCTGTTCCCCGTTTCGTCGCTCGGCCACTCGGTGATCATCCCAAGCCTGCTTCACTGGGCTTTCAAACAATCAGATCCCACGTTCGTGCCGTTTCTGGTGCTGCTTCATCTGGGCACGGCGGGCGCGCTGCTGGTGCTCTACCGGCAGCAGTGGATCGCCATCATCCGCGGCTTCGTCACCGCCGCTGTGCGCGGTCGAATCGCCACGGAGCCGGAGCGCCTATCGATGCTTCTGCTGACCGGCACGATCCCGGCCGGCATCCTTGGTGTCTTTTTGGAAAACCGCATCAAATCCCTTTTCGCCAGCCCGCACGTCGCGGCCGGCTTCCTGGTCGTCAACGGCTTCCTCCTACTGGGGTTTGAGCTGCTCCGGCGGCGAGCGGAACGCCGAGCTTCGCTTGACTCCAAGAGCCGGGCCGAGCAGGAGGAGGGCTTCGCAGCGGCCGAGCGCATCAGCTTTCGCGCCGCGGCCCTGATTGGCGCCTGCCAGGCGCTTGCGTTTCTACCAGGAATCTCGCGGTCGGGAGTGACCATCGGCGCTGGATTGCTGGCAGGACTGCGACACCAGGAGGCGGCGCGGTTTTCTTTTCTTCTCGCGACCCCGGTGATCCTGGCGGCTGGCCTCATCGAAGTGCCCCAACTCTTCGCGACAGGCGTGCCGGCCGGCGAGTACGTCGCGGCTGCGATCCTGTCCGGCGTCGCGGCTTATGCGAGCGCGCGATTTCTCCTGCGGTACTTTCGCTCTGGACGGCTGGACCCGTACGGCTGGTACTGCATCGCCGCCGGGGCGGTCAGCCTGGTCTTGCTAACGTTTCGAGTGTGAGGGACAGGCTCGCCGTCGTTCTGGTGATTCTGGCCGTCGCATTCGTCGTCATCGCAGGGCTCTATTACGAAGGCGTGCTCCAGATCGCGGTCTCTGACCCGCACGCAGCCCATCACACCACCCACGCGATCCTGTTCGCGGTCCTGGCCGTGGCCAGCCTGATCGCGGCCAACTTCGCCCGCGAGAAAACGGTCTAGAGCGAAGCCCCGGCCAGGCGTTCGGGCACCTGGCGTCCTGATAGGTCCTTCTCGCCAACGCGCACTTCTTCGTGGTAGACCGCGTCGGCATTGACCTTCCACGGGTCCACGCTGCCGCCGGTCGCAATATTCCTCGCCACCAGGAGCGCGGTCATCATCGAGTGGTCCTGGTTGTTGTACTTGTGCATGCCGTTGCGCCCGGCCAGGTGAAGATTCGTCAGCTGCTCGCGGATGTAGTCGCGGATGACATCGACCTTGGCCTGATACACGTCGTCGTAGACGGGATAGGCCTTGGCCTGCCTGACCACGACGCCGTCGAATACCTCCTCCGGTTTGCAGATTCCCAGCTGGGCCAACTCGTTGCGCGCGCGCTCGACGAGCGCGTCGTCGGTGGCCGTCCAAAGCCCGTCGCCCTCGAAGCAGAAATACTCGAGCCCGAGGCAGGTCTTGCTCTGGTCCGGGACCATGTCAGGACTCCAGTTCTTGAAGTTCTGGATGCGCCCGACCTTGACAGTCGGATCGTGGATGTAGATCCAGTTGTCTGGGAACACGTCCGCCCGATCGATCATCACCGCGACGCTGATGAAGTCCCGATACGAAAGGCTGTCGGCGGCGCGGCGAACGCTCTCGGGCGGCGCAGGATCGAGGCGCGAGACCAGCTCGCGAATAGGCATGCTCGAGATGAAGTCGCTGCCCGCGTGCTCCTCGATCTCTCCCGATGCCGTTCTCGTCATCACCGATCGCACTCGCCCGCCCTCGTGCCCGATGCGCTCGACCGTACGTCCGTGCAGCACCGGCCGGCCCTTTTTGCGATGGATCTCCGCCACCCGCTCCCACATCTGCCCGGGGCCGAACCGGGGATATCTGAACCTGTCGATCAAGGTGGTCACCACATCGCTCCGATTGCTCGGGCGGCGCCGCGGCATCAGCGCACTCTTCAAGACGAGCCACAGGTCGAGGCTCTTGATGCGCTGCGCCGCCCAGTCCGCGGATAGCTCCTTGGTGCTGATTCCCCACACCTTCTCCGTGTAGGTCTTGAAGAAGATGCTGAACAGGCGCCACCCGAACTGGTTCCGCACCCAGTCCTCGAGGCTCCGCGGATTCCGGATCGGCCTTACGCGCGCATAGGCATAGCTGGCGATGCAGCGGACCGCCTCGATGGGACCCAGGTTCCAGAGCGCGTTGACCGCCTTGATGGGATAGGCGAAGTAGCGGCCGCGGTAGTAGATCCGCGACAGACGGCTGCGGGTGAGCATCTCCGAGCCCAGGATCTCCGTCCACAGGTCTTCGACCTCCTGGTTCTTGGAAAAGAACCGGTGGCCGCCGATGTCGAATCGATAACCCTTGTGCTCGACCGTGCGGGCGAGCCCGCCCACGTACTTCGGGTCCTTCTCGAGCACGGTGGTCGTGATGTCGTGCTTCAGCAGCTCGTAGGCGGCCGTGAGCCCAGCGGGGCCGGCTCCGATGATCACCACGTGCTGATGGCCGTTCTTGGCTGCCAAGTCGCGCACAGTATCAACCGTCCCGACGGGGGTCCGGTGCGGAAATTGCGCGGTTTCTAGTTCAGCGGGCCTTTGCCGCGCACCTCTTCGACCTTGACCAGGGCCTCGCGCAGCCCTTTGATCCAGTCCGACTGGTGCATCCCGACGAGCCGGACGCACCAGGCGAGGGCGTCGCTTCGGCTCCGGGCGACTCCAGCGGCCACCAGGGTGTCGAGGACCGCCCGCTCCGGCATCCGCAGTCGCGTCATCACGGGGAGGCTCAGGGTGGTGAAGATCCGGGTCTCGTCGCCGCACCTGGCGCCCCAGGCGACCTTGCGCCGGAAGCGGCGCTCGGCGTCCCGGGCGATCTTCACCCGCTCGTCGCGAGTCTCCTCGCGGAAGCGGTCGATCCTGGCCACCCGCGCCGCCTCGCGCGCCTCCGGGGCGGTGCCGGCCGCAAGCTCGACGTCGGGCAGGACGCCAAGGACCAGGATCTCCTCGCCGTCCGAGCTGACCTCGGCGGGGCCGGCGAACCACGTATTCGGCAGCCGGCTCGCAAACCAGGCGTCAATGTCGTCGGTCACGGATTACATCATTACGCCCAGGCCCCTCGTCACGCAAGGCGCCGCCGAACCTGGGGCCCCATGCTTCCGGCGGTTGGCCGCTAGGCAGCTGCCTCCTGGGGCTTGGGACCCAGCATCTGGTACGAGTCGACCACCACCTCGGTGCGGTACTTCTTTGTGCCCGTGGCGGCGTCGTCCCAGGAATTGGTCTGGATGCGGCCCTCCACGTAGAGGAGCCGGCCCTTGCGCAGGTACTCCCCGGCAATCTCGGCCGGCCGGCCGAAAACGACCAGGCGGTGGAACTCGGTTTGCTCCTTGCTGTTGCCCGCCTCGTCCTTGCCCACATACGTGTTGGTCGCCAGCCGCATATTGGCGACGTAAACGCCCTTCGGCGTGGCTCGGACCTCTGGGTCCGCCGTCAGGTTGCCGACGAGTATCACCTTGTTGATCATTTCGAACCTCCGTTGAATTTCATATCGAGCCTAGACGCGCGCCGCAGCGCCGCCAACCGTGCCTGTTAAGAAGCCAGCCAGTTGACTGGATCGATCGCCCGGCCGTCCACCTGGACCTCGAAATGCAGGTGGGCGCCGGTCGCGAGCCCGGTCGCGCCGACCTCGCCGATCACCTGGCCGGGCGTGATTGAATCGCCCGCGACCACCTGCACACGCGAGAGGTGGCAGTAGAGCACGCGCACGTGCTGGCCGACCGCCACGGCGACGTAGATGCCTGCGCCGCCTGGATCAAACCCCACGTGCGCTATTCCCCCCGAGGCCGCGTGCACCGCGGTGCCCGCCGGCGCGGCGAGGTCGACGCCGGTGTGGATATGAAACCCTGGGCACAGCGGATCGAACGGCTCCAGGGCCAGGGAGGTGCAGCCGAAGGGAAGCGTCTCGATCGCGCCGGGAACAATCGACGTTAGCTGCAGCCGCTGCTCGCCTTCGACTCTTCCGGCGGCGAGCGTCCAAACAAGGATGGCGGCAACGCCGACCGCGGAGACCCGCAGCAGCCCCATCATGCGTGGGCGACGGCGTGCTCGACGGCCTTGAAGCCCGTCTTGAGCGCCGACTCCAGCTTGTGCGCCGCTTTCTCGGCGCCGCCCATCGCGCCCGGCACTTTGAACACCACCAGCAGCGCCGCGAGTGCGAAGAGGTGGTGGACGGGCGTGTAGCCGTCTCTCTCGAGTGCGAAGCCGATCGCGAGCACGAACAGCTGCATCGGCTGCATCAGGAGATTCGTCACGAAGATCGCGCTCCACTGCTTGGCTACGTGGTGGGTCTCCGGCAGCGTGAACAGCAGGCCGGCCAGGGGCGCCGTGATGGCGAGGACGATGAGGATCGTGTAGCGAATCACGTACGCGATCCCGAGCACGTCATAGCCGAGGATGAGAGTGGAGGTCGCGACTATCTGCAAGGAGCCGGCTGACGGATCGAGCGTCAGATTGTGCAGCCAGTTCGACCAGTCTGGGAGCGTGCCGAAGCCCTCGATGGCGTCGCACGCCGCGTTGCTTGCCTGCACCACCGCCTGCATCAGGGGGAGCGCGAAGTTGATGAGCACGGCAGACATGAGGAGCCGCGGCAGCAAGATACGCGCCGTGAACTGGCTTCGCAGGCCGTGGCTCCACATGATCCGGTACGACGCCCAGATCGCGACAAGGGTGAGCGCGCCGTTGGCAATGAGTTGCACCTTGGGCTCGAACGCCTGAATGGTGGAGTTGGACGTGAAATCGTGGCCCGTCTCGAAATCGGTGGTATGCAGGATGAACCCGAACCAGACCTTGAGCAGCAGCCCGAGGCTGTCGTCGAGCAGAGTCTTGACGATGAGCGTTGGATGCGCGAAAGGAAACAGAGCATTGGCGATCTGGGTGAGCTGGATGACCAGGTTTTGCAGCTGGCCAAGCTGGCCGAACTCCATCAGCGGCCGGCCGGCACCGACTTGGTGAGGATGTCGACCAGCGAGCCGGCGACCTCGACGCCGATGGTCCCGACAACGATCCGCTGAATCCACTGCTTGGCCGCCAGCGCCGATTTGGACTCCGCCGCGGTGATCTTCCAGAGAAACGCGAAGATAAACGCCAGGGCGCCGATCGAACCGACCAGCGCCTGGCCGATGTGAATCCAGGTCGTGATCAGGGTTGTGATCGGGGTGATATCCGGATCAGCAGCTAGAAAAGACATGCGAGCCTCCTGAGGTTTTAGTCGGAGGCTAGGAGGTCGCCGCTCGCTCGGGAACCCTGGCTGTTAACGCTTCCTGTCGTAGCGCGTCAGGCGGTATTCGTCCGGCTGTTCACCGAGCAGCTCGGCCGGCACCGGTCCGCCTTGCGGGCGCCCGTTTGCGGCGGATGGCGTTGCGACAGTCTCAGTCGTGACGGGTTGGCCGCATGCCGTGACAAGAACTGCGAGCGTGATCCCCACCATGGATACCATGGCCGGCGAACACGTCCCGCCGTGGATTGTCATGAGGTCCGCCCAGACTACACCTGGCCCCGGCAAGCCCTTTCCCAACGTCGCAGTAACGCCATTCGGGCGCGGTTCGTTGCACCAGCATGAGGATGGCCGGCCTTGCCTTGATCGCAGTGGTGGCTGCCTGCAGCGGACCGGCCGCACCTGAGGCGCATCATGCGTCGCCGGCGGCCGTGTACTCGCCTGAGCCGGTCCCGTCATTGCGCTCGGCACCGATCATCATCCAGACGCTTGGCTTCTCCTGCCGGCTCCCGGTTTTCATCGATATCGGGCCGGGACAACCAGGCGCCTTTATCGACTTTCCCTCGGGGACCGTCACACCTGACCCAACTGCGGTGGGCTCCATCAATCGCCCCGGCCGAGAGCTCGTCGACTACTTCTACGGTCGTTACTACGATCGCGCGTACTCGCGCTGGCTGCCGGCGAGCCGGAACCGTGTTTCGCCGGATGGGTCCCATTACGCATTTGCCGACCGGCCGGTTACCGATCAACAAAACCCGCCGGCAAGAGCCACGCTGCACGTGATCGCCGTCAAGACTGGAGTTGAACTGGCTTTCGACGATGGGCCCTGGTCGAATCCGTACGTCGTCCTTGATTACGCGGCCCAAGGCATATACCTGATCACGACCTTTGGGGCGTACTTCGGCCTATGGCTCATGGACCCATCAACCGGCGCGATCACACGGGTTGCCAACCTGCCGAACGTCCAGGGCAGCGCCGGCAGCGACATCTTTTGGGTCGGCGCCATCAATCCGAGCGACCCGCACCCCATTGCCGGTGTCGCGCCCGATCAGCTCGACAGGCTCAGCCTGGTCGACGGCAGTCGGTTTACGTGGTTCTATCGGCCAGGAAGCTCGGTGCACTTCATCGGCGAGGACCTGGGCGGGCACCCAATCATCTACGTCGCCAACGCGGACGGCT
>Ga0209590_10000010_pt1 | contig 32606 bp, 24 predicted proteins | sample CZO8metaG_FD_188353 | JGI IMG/M metagenome (GOLD analysis project Ga0209590, IMG submission 188353) | Vadose zone soil microbial communities from the Eel River Critical Zone Observatory, Northern California, USA - CZOApr15con1.8 metaG... | ecosystem: Environmental > Terrestrial > Soil > Vadose...
ATTATATATAATTTTGTTGGTTTCCTGCTGATTGTCCATTGTAACATCCATTAGAATTTTCACTAATAATATTTTTAATATTATTGTATCTAAGGCTTTAGAAGTTTCCAGCAAATAGAAGGATGTTTACTAAAATAATTAGGGGGCTAATTTACTTTCTTCACTTAGATTAAAATTTTAGGTTTAACTGTACAAATAAATTTTACATTATTTCTCAGAAGATGAGATAAATCATTTTACTCCTTTAATGATAATAGATTTATTAATATTTTTAGATATAGTACTAAATCTAACTCTAAATTGTGTTCTAGCACTATTTATTGAAGGAAATGTAATAATATTTCCTTGTTCATCTGTCATAGTTATGTGTGTTCCATTATTTCCAAATTGAGGATAAATTTGACCTTTTTTACCTTTACCATGCTGATCATGGTTTGTATAAGAATTTTTTAAAGATACACTCATTAAAGCTTTTTGTTCTTCACTAGGTTTAGTTATGAATCTAGGATGTATATCTTTAGCATGCATTTTTTTAAGTTTAGCTTTTGTTTTTAAGGAATGTTTAAACCCTTGAGATGAACCAGCTAATTTTAAAATATTATAAGTAGGTTTATACATATCAAGAAAATTTTGTTCTAAACCAACACATAAAGTTTCTTTAGGTTCACAATATTGTAATATTAAAAATGCAAAATTATTTAAACCATACTTTTTTAATGCTTTATATAAATGTAAATTAGAAGAATCTATTTTACTTAAATGTACTCTAAATCTTTTATCTAATTGTACACTACTTCCTATGTACATATTTCCATTAACTAAATTAAAAAACATATAAACTCCAGCTTTATTTTTAATATTAAATAATATATCAGTTTTATTATCTTTAATTCCTATAAATTGAATTTCTGCTGATATTTTTTTAAGCTTGTTAAATACTTGTTTTTGTTTTTTAGTTTCAGGTTCAGGAAAATTATGATTAGGTAAGTTATTTATTTTTCTATTTAAAGTATCATTATCAATATCATTTAAATCAATATCTGGTTTGTCTCTGTCTAATACTTTTGAAGGAGAGGTAATTCAATTTTTGATTTTTTGTATAACCCCAACAAATAAAGTTCAAAAATGAATTTTACCTAATAATTCATTATATGATTTTCCTGTAATTTTAGGTACTCAGAAATAAAAGCCTGCAAATATAGCAAACACAGCTCCCATTGATAAAACATAATGGAAATGAGCTACTACATAATAAGTCATTAAATTGTTTTCTATTTATCATAATTAAATTATAAATAGAAAAATACTCATTTTACAATGAGGATCGGACTATATCTTATCTAATTATTAAACTTAATTAACGTTCGATTACCACGTATAGTCTCTACGGATCCTACTTAATATAAATTTTTAATAATTATTGTTTAATTTTTTAATAAAATAAGAAATAAATTTTATTTGATTTTAAACAACTACTCTTAAATTTTGATATTTTTGGTTTCCACGGTATTGCCTTTTAAACTTGTAGTATGGAAACAGCGTTATTTTCCATTTAAAAGGTTTCACCGTTAGCAATATTGATATATAATAATATTACCGATAAATTAATTATTTAAATTTATCACAGTGGTAAGACAACATGACACTTATTTAAAAAGATCTCTAAATTGAATAAATGAAAGTGTTTTTTCTCCAAGTAAAGGGTAATTAATGCAGTGATTAAGAATTTTTATTAAAGTTAATTTTCTATAAATTTCAATTAATCAAAATTTATTATTTAATTCTCTAACTTCATTTTGAGCATTGAAATGATTTTTTATTGTATCTATAATATTTTTATCATTTTTTTGTCCTATTGAAAATGAGTGATTATTTGATACTTTTCTAATAGAAAAACAACCTTCTGCTTCTATAAACCCAGATAGTCATTCGTTAAAATAATTATAATCAATATTAACAATATCTGTATTTGAATTAAGATATTTTTTATCTCTAGCATTTAAATATCATTCAACATTATTTTGTTGAAAACATTCTAACATAAATGCTAATTGAGCTCTTAATCTTGAAGTTAATGGTGGATAAGAAACAAAAATATTAATTAAATTTTGAATATCTTTTCTATGATTTACTACTCAGATAATAAATTTATCATTTTCAATAATTCTTACATTTCCCCCAATATGTTTTTTAATTAGATTTAACATTGTTAAATTTTCAATACAATATTTTAATTTAATAACTAATCTATATTGAAGATTTTTATATCTTCAATGATTTACTTGAATACTTCCATCACCATCCATTAATCCTACTCAGAATTTATGAATATAAAGAGGATCTTTTTTAATTCTATCATGTAATGCTAAATCTAATGAAGCATTAGCTAAAACTACTCCTGTAACACCTCCAATTGTAAATAAAGATAAGAATCCTAATGTAAATAATAAAGGTGTTGTTAATCTTAAACTACCTCCATATAATGTAGCAATTCAAGAGAATATTTTAATTCCTGTAGGTACAGCAATTACCATTGTAGCTGCTGTGAAATAAGCTCTTGTATCTACATCTAATCCTACACTGAACATATGGTGAGATCATACTAAAAATCCTAATATTCCAATAGAAAACATAGCATATACCATTCCTAAATAACCAAAGATAGGTTTTCCTGAAAAGGTAGATATTACTTGACTAATTACACCAAATCCAGGTATAATTAATATATATACTTCGGGATGTCCAAAGAATCAAAACAAATGTTGAAATAATATTGGATCTCCTCCTCCAGCTGGATCATAGAAACTAGTATTAAAATTTCTATCAGTTAATAACATAGTGATTCCTCCAGCTAAAACAGGTAAAGCTAATAATAATAAAATAGCAGTTACAAAAATACTTCAAACAAATAATGGTAATTTATGTAAACTCATACCATTTGTTCTCATATTTAAAACTGTAGTAATGAAATTAATTGCTCCTAATAATGAAGATACCCCTGTTAAATGTAGACTAAAGATAGCTAAATCAACAGAACCACCTGAATGAGATTGAATTCCTGATAATGGTGGATAAATAGTTCATCCAGTACCTGCTCCATTTTCTACTAATGCACTAAGTAATAATAAAATTAATGATGGTGGTAATAATCAGAAACTTATGTTATTTAATCTTGGGAATCTTTTTCTTAAGTAGTTTCTTACCTAAATGGACTATGTCTTCATCATTTATTATAATGAGCTTCGCGTGTAGTCTCTGAGGATCCTACTTAAAATATTATAAATTTTATAATTTTGTTGGTTTCCTGCATATTCTTCCCATGTATACATAAGTGTTACGACTAATTCAGTTGAAAATACAACTTTATAAGTTTAAACTTCAATTAGGTGTCTATGTATCTGTTAACTGGAAAATTAATTCCAAAATCGAGAGATTCCATGCATATAGCGAAGTAATAATTAAAAAGTTTACACTTCTTAACGGCATTCCCAGTTTAGAGTTTAATTATAATGTAATTTTAAAAAGATAATTTATTTAAATGATCTCAAGTAAATTTAATTCTTTGTCTATTCATACTATTTTTTACAAAATCTGTTTTATTTATACCTTCTTCTGTATAATGTTTATTTTCAAATATTAATAGTACTATTTCTTTTCAATCGTTGTAATCTAAATATTTACTTGAAAATAATGGATATTTGTCTAAATAATTGACTATTATTTCTAAAGATAATTTACTTGAAGCTGTTAAATTATAATATTCATTACCAGTAGATTTTTGTTTTCTAGTTAACAATGAACAATTAAGAAAATTTGATATATTTGTTAAAACTTTAAAATAACTTTCATTAGTTATTGGATCTAACATTCTTTGTTCAATTCTTAATCTACAAGATATTTTTCTTTTTTTTGCATTGTTTTCTAATTTAGTATGTTGAACAGAAAAACTACCGTCTGAATCAATAAATCCACTTAATCAACCATCTTCAGATAATGAATTATCTTTCAATGGTAATTTAGTCAAATTTGTATTATGATTTTTATTTAATCAATCTATTAATTTGTGAAGTTGATGTATTTTTGGAGTTCTTAATTCTCCATTTATTAAATGAACTAATTTTTTTAAACCTATTACTGGTGAGACAGTTAATACACAAGCATTGTCTTGTATTTTATATCTTATAAAACCTGAACCTATTAATTCTAATAATTTATTAGCTAATGGTTCATTTTTTAGACTAAAAGTTATGCAAAATCTTGGATTATGTTTCTTTTTTTGATTTGGTTTTTGAATTCAAATCTGTCCATCACCTTCAAATAGACCTGCTAAATATTCTTTAAATTTATTATCTTTATAATTATTACTATGATAATTTTTATTAAACTCAAGGACCTCCAGTTTGTTTGCCATATCTGGAGCTCCAATATGAATTGGTAAAAAATAATTCATTTTACTATAATCGTTAAATTATATTTGGACTATCTCTTCATCCATTAACTTAATATTAATGGAGCATAACGTATAGTCTCTGAGGATCCTACTTAAAATATTATATATAATTTTGTTGGTTTCCTGCGGATTATCCATTGTAATCATTTTTATTAATTTTAAGGGTTATGTACATTTTTGTTTTTTTTAATAAATTTAAATTTTCATAACTCCTATAATAAAACTTTAGGAACTTCCCGCATATAGTTATGTTTTATTTAGTAATATTACTATTACTTTTGGCAATTTCTCTATTTATATTTAAACAATAGAATCTAAATGAGAAAAATCAAATTCAGTTCGATTTTTATTAAATTGAGCTTTTATTTTTTCAATTTCTGTTAGATTTTCAATTGTTAAAGGTTTTCCAGCTTGTAATCTAATTTGTTCTACTACATATTTTCAATCTTTATAAGCTAAATATTTTGAAGAATACAAAGGATATTTATCTAAATAATTTATAACTTTAGCGTGACTTTGTAAATTATGTGATACAACCATATAACTATAAAATATTTTATCTTTTTGTTCTCTAGATCTATAATAAACATTAACATTTAAATATCTAGCTATTATACTTAATATATTAAAATAGCTAATACCTCCTAATTCTATTGAACAATCTCTATGATAATTTTGTCTTAACTCTATTCTGAAAAAAGTTTGTACTCTTTTTGTACTAATTGCACTATTTTTCTTTCTATCTGTTAAATTTATACTAAAACTACCATCTCCATCAATAAAACCAGCTAATCAGCTATTACTATCAATAGGTGAGTAATCTAAACCTAAAGTTTTTATATCCATATTGTAAAACTCATTATATCAATTTATTGCTCTATGTAATGCTTCTATTTTAGGTGTTCGCATATAACCATTTATTAGATTGATAATTTTTTTTACATCTTCTATTTTTTGAATTTGTCAAATTACACAACCTTGTTGTGGTCTGTTATGCAAACTACCTACTTTAGTTATCGACATTAATTTTACCGCTAAAGGGTTATCGTTTAAATTAAATACTATAAATATTTTAGGTGTATATTTTGTAGCTTTTGAATCTTTATTATGTATAGCAAAAGATCCGTCACCTTCTATTAAACCAGCTAAATAAGCTCCTAATTTAAATCTTAGTTTTGACTCTGACTCTGATTCTAATGTAATATAATTTTTTGTGTTGATTTTACCAAAACCTCCTATGAATGCTGGCATAACCATAAAGAATAACATTAATATTCCGTGAGCAGTTATAATTACATTAAATAATTGATGATCTCCTTGAAGAAATTGAACTCCAGGTGAAGATAATTCTAATCTAATTAAAACTGAAAATCCTGTAGCTATCATACCTGCAAATATAGCAAATACTAAGTACAGAGTTCCAATTTCTTTAGCATTAGTTGAATAAAGTCGTCAATTCATATAACATTCCTCACTTTTCATATTTACTCATCTATTTTTGATTTAATATTTAACAAAAATTTAAAAAAACAAATTTATAATTTAACGAAATAGAGGTGATTCGAACACCTAAGGGATAACCCGAACAATTAGCAATTGTTTTAACTTTCCAATGTAAACTATTCCTTATTTATAACTCTTAAAACTCTATTTATTATAATAATTATAATAATTATATAATAAAAAAGGGGTAAATTTAATAAAATTTTGTTAATTTTAATAATTATTTAATAATAAAATTATTTATTATTATTTGTAATATTTATTATTGAAATATTTACTAATATTTTTTAATAAATTATAATAAAATTTAAATTAATAATAATTAGTGTAAATAGATAGCATCTTTAATATAAGATATTACTAATAATACAAAAACATAAGCTTGAATAATAGATACAGCTACTTCTAATCCACATAATGCTAAAAAGAATGCAAATGGAATTAAAGTGAATATAGCTATAATAAAACTACTACTAAACATTTGATATAAAAAAGTAGATAATATTTTTAATAAAGAATGACCTGCTACCATATTAGCAAATAATCTTATACCTAACGATAAAGCTCTAGCTAAATATGATACAGTTTCTATTAAAACTAATAATGGAACTAAAGCTACAGGAGTACCAGAAGGTACAAAATATGAGAAAAAATGTAATCTATGAATGTATAATCCAAGTATAGTTACACCTGTTAATATTGTAAATGATAATCCAATAGTTACTATTACAGAAGTTGTTATAGTATATGAATAAGGTATATTACCTATTAAATTACTTATTAATATAAAGAAAAATAATGAATAAATAAATGGTAAATAAATTTCTTTACCTAATTGTTCTCTTACCATTGTATTAATTGTTGTAAATATACTTTCTATAGATATACTTCATTTTGATGGTAATATTTTATTTTCATTATTACTTATTATATGTAAACTTAATATTATAAATAATATTAATATAGAATATAATCCTAAATTACTTAAAGTGATATTTATATATCCTAATATAGGTGCTATTACACTTATTAAACTACTCACTTCAAATTGTTCTAATGGAGAATTTATAATTAAATTATAATTTTGTAACATTTTAATGTTTTATTTTATTTATTGGTATCTAAAATTAGTACTAAATTTATATTTTAAATTTAATAACGATTAACAATATTTATTATAAATTTTACTTTAAATATTTTTTAAAGAATTTATAAATTTAAGTTATATATAAATTATTATATATTATATTTCTATTTTTATTTTTATTATATATATTTAAATTTAAATAAATATATATATTAATATAGCCTTTATCAGAATCGAACTGACATTAGCTACTTGAAGGGTTGCTGTACTACCATTATACTAAAAGACCTTCTTAAAATAAAATATATAATTTTTATAAATTTTCAATCTAATCAATTAGAGAACAATCAAAATTTAAAATTATATTTATTGAATTAATTGATTCATATATATAATTTTATTAGATATTTTGATAATATAATTTAAATTAATTAATAATAACAAAGACAGAAGGGGAATTGAACCTTTCTACTAACTAATGAGATTAGCGTGCAAACCGTTACACTAAACTGTCTAAATATAATTTAATTATATTATTGAACACTATAAAGGTAAAAGTACGAACAAAGAGACTTGAACTCTTAAGGAATTACTTCCACTCCTGCTTAAGAAGAGATTGTTTACCAATTTCAACATGTTCGCTTATTTATTACTCTTTTATATTTTTCTTTTTAGTATTTTATTTATTTTGTTTTATATATTATAATTTAATATTATTTTGATTTCTGAAATATTAAAAGGCGTTAATAGGAATCGAACCTATGAATAAAGTATTAACAGTACTCCGCAATAACCTCTCTGCCATAACACCATAAAAATTTTTGTTTTAAAAGTTAAAGAAAGCTTAATTTAATATTTTAAATAATAATGAGAATTTTAAGACCTTAATATTTAATCGATTTTTGAGAGTATTTTTAAATATTAATTTATTTGATTAAACTCAGTATAAAAATAAGAGTTTTTTTATAATATTAAGCCTTATCTATTTACTCACTTTTTTAGTTTATTTTGTGAATTTTTTCAATTTTAATAATTATTATTGTTAAAATTTTTATATATTAAAATAATAAATATGGTAGGCACGATTTGAACATGCTGTATGTCTCCTACCCAAAAGGAGCGACTGACCAATTTGTCATCTACCATTTAATTTCTTAAAAAATTGAGCAGTAAAGGAATCGAACCTTTTATGGCGCTAACCAATTCTTTTACAGAGAATCACCATTACCAATCGGATCACCTGCCCTTAATTTAGAATTATTTATTTATATAAATAAAATATTTTTTGTTTTAATTAAATAATTAATATTAAGAATTATTAATTATATAAATAATACATTAAACTTATATGATTTTAATTTAATTTAAATTAAATTTTATCATTGAAAGCATCTGGACTTGAACCAGAACTGTCTCCTTAAAAGGGAGACACTCAACCACTCGAGTTCTGCTTACTTATAATGAATTAAAAATTTTAATTACTTACTGAGTTAACCAGATTCGAACTGATATTATTCATTACCAAAAAATGATGTTTTTCCAAATTAAACTACAACTCAAATCATTTTATTTTTTTTTTGTTTTATATATTATAATTTAATTAAACAATTTTGTTTAAAATAACATAAAATATAATGCCAAAAACTGGAATCGAACCAATTTCTAATTCTTACAAGGAATTCATTTTACCAATTAAACTATTTCGGCTTAAATATATAAAATATATTATTGTTTAATTAAAAATTAAAAGCAATTTGCCTCGAGAGAGAATTGAACTCACATTTCTATATCTTCAGAATAGCGCTTTGACCACTAAGCAATCGAGGCTTATAATTATGGAGAAAGATAGACTCGAACTATCATATTTGTAATGCAAATACAACTGATTACCAATTATCAGATTTCCCCTTAAATTATATTCTTTTAAATTATTATATAAATATTTTTAAATAAAAAGATTATTTTATTGAATTCTACTCAATATATAAATTAGCCAAACAAATTATACAAAATATTAAAATCTGAATTTAGAGAATTGACGATCCGAAACATTGTAGACAGATAAAATTTGATCAGTTTAGTAGAATATTTTCTTCATTATTACTAAAATTATTCAAATTTATTTGTGAATTCTAAAATATAGCTATAAGCTTCCAAATAAATTAATTAAATTTCAGATTGAAATCGAACCATTTATAATAAGTCAATAATAATATTACATAGAAAAGGGATAAATAAAAATTTAATTAAAATAATAAATTAAATAATTAATTAGAATATTCATTAATAAGAATTCTGTAAAGAATTATTTATTTTTATTACTTTGAGTAGTTATAGATATGGCACCAGAACCAATTTCTAAGATAAATCCTATTGTTAATACTACAAAGAAGATTAAAGCTATACTAAATCCAAAAGTACTTACTTTATATAAAGTAACAGCTATAGGAAATAATAATAATATTTCTAAATCAAAAATTAAAAATAACATAGCTACTATATAAAATTGAATTTGGAAATCAGTTCTATTTTGTTTTCTAACAGCTGAATATCCACATTCATAAGCTGATATTTTAGAATCATCAGGTCTATGCACTGAAAATAAGAAATTTAAAAATAATAAAACAAACGCTACTATAGGAACAACAATAAATAACATTAATAAATTATTCATTAAAAATTAAATAAAGATAAAGAAAGTATTGTTGTACTATTTAATAAAATTGATGGTTTAAGAACAAATAATAAAATAGATAATGTTAAAGTAGATATAATAAAACTATTAGTACTACTTATTTCTATTTCTGAATTAGAATTTAAATTATTAATTATTTTTAATTCTTTATCACTATATTCAAATGTATTTTCTTCTTTTGTAAATAATATTTTGATTATTTTTAAATAATAAGAAGCACTTATTATACTTACAATAATAGCTATTATAGACATAAAGTAATATCCATTTTGAATTGCTGAATATAAAACAAATTGTTTAGAGAAAAATCCTATTAAAGGTGGTATACCAGCCATACTAAATAAACAAATTGTTAAAGTAATTGATAATACAGGATTTAAGAAAAATTGACTTTTTAATTCTGAAATATTATTAATATCATTTTCTGTCCCTGTTTCATCTTCAACCATTATACTTTTTATTAAATCTCTATATGAATTTTTTATTATATATCCAAATAATATGATTATTAAAAAAGTATTTAAATTTGTAATAGTATATTGTATTATATAAAATATTAAAGCTTCTATAGATTGTTCAGAATTAATAGCTAAAGCTAATAAAATAAATCCTATATGAGATATAGTACTATAAGCTAATAATCTTTTTATTTTTGATTGAGATAAACCTAATATTGTACCTATTAATAATGATAATAATGAACTTATTAATAATAAATTTTTACTTCATAAATAATGATTATTAAAACTTAAAATATTACTATTATTTATATTTTTTAAAGGATTTAATTCTAATATTAAATTAATATTATCTATTAAATTAATATGATTTTGTATTTCAAATAATATTAATAAAATAGATATTTTAGGTATAATAGTTAATCAAGTTGTTATTATTGTAGCACTATCTGCATAAACATCTGGAGCTCAATTATGTAAAGGTGCTGCTGCTATTTTAAATAATAATCCTATAAAAATTAATATTAAACCTAAACTAAAACCTAATAAAATATTATTATTATCAACTACTGATATCATACTATATATTGAATCTAAATTAGTTAATCCTGTGAAAGTATAAATTAAACCACAACCTAATAATATAATACAAGAAGCTAAACTACCTAATAAAAAATATTTTAATCCTGCAGATATTGCTAATTCTGAATGTCTATATAAAGAAGCTAATATATATACTCCAAAAGATTGTAATTCTAAACTTAAATATAATGTTATTAAGTTTGAAGAAGATACTAATAATAAAGAACCTAAAGTTGATATTAATACTATTATTGAATATTTTATTCTATAATTATTAATTGATAATATTTTATGACTTTTTTCATTTAATTCTAGATTATTATCTATAAATTTATGATTTATAAAGGTCAAGCTATTAGTATTACAGAACCTGTTAATACTATAACTATATCAAATAATTGTGTAAATAAAGTAATATGGAATAAACCATTATATATTCCTATACCTGATCCAATTGACTGAATATAAAAAGCATTAAATATTAATGCTCCAGTATAAAGTAATAATAGTGAAGATATTCTTAAATATAAATTTGGTGAAATATTTCTATTTATTGATGGTAGGGCTATTGCCACTATAAGAATCATGATACTAATAAACATCATTACTTTGATTTTTTTATTTATTATTCAATATTAATTAATATTTAATAATTTTTATTTAATTAACTTTATTACATCCTATTGGATTTGAACCAATTATTAGATGCTTCGATGGCAAATGCTTTTCCAAATTAGCTAAAGATGTTACAAAATTATAAATTTGTATCAAACTTTAGATTATAATTAATATAAATATATTTTATTAAAAAAATATATAAATATATTTTATAATATAGGATAAATATTTAGCTAACATATAAATGAATTTCTAATATATTTTTTGTCATTAAATTTTTATTTAAAATAAAATATAAATTAATTTATTTAGATTTGAATTTGGTTGCAGAAATATTAAAAATATTATACGAGAAAAGAGACTTGAACTCTTACGATTACAAAATCATAAATTCCTAAGATTTACCCGGCTACCAAATTTCGGCACACTCGTAAATTAATAAATATTTACATGAAATATTATTTAATTACTAATATAATACCAGAATATTTATTTAAAATTATTAAAATTAAACACTATATGTTAAAATTTTAACATATGTATTATAAATAAGAGATAGAGTAATCGAAACTCTGTCTGCATAGTGTAAATATGCTGTTAAACCACTCAACTAATCTCTTACTATTATAAATAAAAAAGGGGGTAAAATGATTTTATTTTCCAGCAGCACTTTCCAGTACGGCTACCTTGCTATGACTTTTGAGATGTTACTCAATTGAATTAATAAAAACTAATTAGTTTAACATAGCCGCTATAATATTAAAAATAATAAAATAACTATTTAAATTTATAAAATATATAAATCTAAATTTAACTATGAAAAATTTATAATTATATTTCCATTTCCATCAATATAAGCTTCTTCCCAGCGACAGACAGTTAGTTCATCACGGATGCTAGTTTCACCGTTGCGCTTATTATCAACGATTACTCGAAATTCCTTCTTCATGTTTCCGAATTGCAGAAAACAATCCGTCTAATTTTATATTTTAACTTTTTTTAATGATTAGCTCTTCCTATTTTCCAAATTTAACTTTATTAATAAAAATTAAATTTAACTGAATTATTAATCTTTCAATTATTTAAATTTTAATAAATAAAAAATTTATCTTTATTAAAAAAATAAATATTTAATTCAATTTAGGAAAAAGTTTAGCATCACTTTGTAAAAGTTTTTGTGGCACGTCTATAGCCCAGTTCATAAGGGCCATAACGACTTGTCTTAGCCCCAAATGAAACTCTATAAGAATCATTAATTGTTAAGTATGTAATTAATATATTAAATTAACAATAGGGATTTCGTCCGTTAGCGGAATTAACCTCAGTTCTCACGATACGGACTGAAGACAGCCATGCAACACCTGTATTAAATGTTTAATTTATTATTAAAAATATATTAAATATTTTAAAGTTAAAACATTCCTTTATATAATTTATATAAAAATATAAAAAATCAAAGTTTTTATTCAAGAACTGGTAAGGTTTTACGCGGATTATCGTATTAAATAACATGCTTCACTTCGTTTGCTCCGAAACCGACTAATTTTTTTGTTTTCAACTTTGCAGTTGTACTCACAAGGCGGAATGGTTATCGTGTTAACAATGTCATTAATAAATTTATTACTAATAACTACCATTCATCGTTGACAGAGAGGGGTATTTGGGGTATCTAATCCTATTTCCTATCCTCACCTTCGTTTCTGAGCGTCAATCATTAATGGAAAAAAGCTTTCGCTTTTAATATTCTACTTAGTATTTAAGGATATCAGACCTACTCTAAGCATTCTTTGATATATCCTCTATTTGATTCTAGCTTTTATTCTTAACTTATTTAAATATTTGATAAATTAATTAAAAGCCGCCTACAAACCCTTTACGCCTGATTAAGACGATTAACGTTTGTGTCTCTGGCCTTACCGAGTCTTCTGGCACCAGTTTTGGACGACACTAATAATAAGGTAATATCATTATTTTCCCTTATGTTATCAATTTATAATTGATTTCAGTTAGCTAGTTCACTCTTTCGAGCATTGACTAAAATTCTCGACTGCTGGTAGTATTAAACTACTTGGATGATTTCATTCCCAATGTGGCCATATGTTCTCTCAAACTTAGCTATTGATCGTCGGCTTGGTAAGCTTTTACCTTACCAACTACCTAATCAAAATAAATAGTTTTATATAACAGAAAATTTCCTTTAATATAAATTAATTTTTAATAATTTAATTTATTTCCTATTTATGGAAATTATAAAGTAACTTATTTATTATCCTCACCTTTACACCTTATTTTTTTATAATTTTATATAATTTTATATAATTTTGTCAAAAATAATGATTTGCATGTCTTAAACTACTGAATAACGTTCAATCGGAACCAAAATTAAATTCTTATGATATTTAAACAATAAATTGTTAGTTTACTTTATTGTTTTATTTTATATGCTTTAATTGCAATTTTTTGTATCTCTTTTAATTTATTTTATTTATTTAAAACTATCTTATAATAATATTTTATCTAAATTTTAAGTAATATTAATTGTAAATTAAATATATTAATTTTATTATTAAAGTCTAAATTTAACTTTAAATTTTTTATAGAAATAAACAAAAAATTATATTATGAATTGAATATTTTTAAATAAATAAAATAAAAATAAATTTCTTAAAATTTATCATGGGGATAAGAAAATAAAATTAATTTAATATATTATTTAATATATTTATAAATAAATTAATATGTTTTATTTATTAAATAATTATTTATTATTAAATTATAAAGAATAAATTAATAAGGTGATATATTAAATGCTATTAATATACTAGGAACTAAGATAATGAAAGCTACACAAACAGGTAATAAATTTAATCAACATAAATCAATTAAAGCATCATATCTCATTCTAGGTAAAGTAGCTCTAAATCATACAAACATAAAACAAAATATACATGTTTTTAATCCAAGTATAATAGATTGTAAATTAATTAAAGAATTATTAATAAATAATTCAGGCATATGATATCCTCCTAAAAATAATATAGAAGTAATACAACTAAATAAAACTATTGAAGCATATTCAGCTAAAAAGAAGAAAACAAAAGGTACACTAGAATGTTCAGTAAAGAAACCAGCTACTAATTCAGATTCCAAAAGCAAATAAGATATAGTTAAAATATAAATAAAAATAAAAATTAAATACGTATATTTATTATATCTAATTTAATACGTTAGTTCAATTATTAATTATTTATTTAAAGTTAATTGTTAATTTCTTTAATATAGATTTTACCTTTAAAAAGTCTTCCTGATTTAATGTTTCTAGAAATAGTCGTTTTATGTACATTAAATTTATTTGCTAATTCTACTCTATTGAAGTAATTTTCAATTAAATTAGAATTTTAATCATACAAACTTAAAGGTCTAAGACTTTTTGTGGTTATTGACATTAAATTTTTTTTATTATCACTATGAGTTTTACCGAACATAGGATTCAATTTACCAGGTTTACTTCTTAAACTTAAAGTTATTTTATCATGAGTTTTTCCAAACATAGGATGATTGATTTTATTTACAAATCTTGATTTAATTTTTTCTATTGCTTGTTTGGTGTGTTTATACCTTAACATAGAATTAGCTGATTTTAAAATTAAATAAAGAAGCAAAAGGAAAAGCAGATATTACTGTAGTTTCGATATCTGTTAATAATACAGCAGGATCTTTATGGAAATAATATATTACTATATTAAAATTATTTAAACCATATTTTTTATAGATCTTTGTAATCTTAAGTTAGATTCTCTACCTTTAATATGATCCATTAATCTAGAATATCAATTTAAACTAGAGCCAATATACTGTTTAGAAGATTTAATATGTATTAAACCGTAAACTCCACCTAAATTACTTAAATCTTTCTTTAGTAAATTAGTATTATAAAGATCTTTATAAGTTTTTAAAGGTTGTCAAAGGTATAACATTTAAACATTGAATAAAATTAATAGGAAACAAGTTATCATATTGAAATTTTTCACAATAACTTTGGTAAATTAAAAATAACAAATAAATAATAATAATATCAACAGTATATTTATCCATTATCTTTCAATAACGGTTGGACTATATCATATTTCATTTAATTATTAGAAATTATCGCGTGTAGTCTCTGAGGATCCTACTTAAAATATTATATATAATTTTGTTGGTTTCCTGCTGATTGTCCATTGTATTATCTTTAAAATTTTAACTTTCTATTATAAATTAGATGAGTATTTAAAGCTTTAGGAGTTTCCAGCATATAGCGATATTTATAGAGGCCAAATCGTTTAGTAATTAGGTTTAGCCTCTTGTAAATCAAAAGGTGTTCTAGATGTTTCAGCTAAAATAGATATAAAATAAAATATAAATATTGGAAATAATGGTATTATATATCAAATAGCTTGTTGATTTTCAATTATAGTTGTAAAATTAAATGAACCTGTTAATATAATTATAATTAATATAGCAGAACTTAATATTAATTCATAACTAATCATTGCAGCTGTACTTCTTAAGGATCCTAAAAAAGCATAAGTAGAATTAGCTGATCAACCAGCAAATAAAATTCCATATACTCCTAAAGAAGATAAAGCTATAGTATATAATATTCCTAATGAAAAATCAGATAATGTTAATCCTTGTCCAAAAGGTATTATACCTCATCCTAATAAACTAAATATTAAAGAAAATACTGGTGCTAAATAAAATAAAATTTTATTAGATTGAGATGGTATAACAGTTTCTTTAAATATTAATTTAAGAGCATCACTAAAAGGTTGTAATAAACCATAATAACCTGTTGTATTAGGACCAACTCTTCTTTGATGAGCTGCTAATTGTTTTCTTTCTATTATAGTCATAAAAGCTACTGATAATAATATAGGTAATATTACTAATAATACATCTAATAAATTAATTAATACATTTAATATAATTAAAATTAAATTATTTGTATTCATAAATAAGTATAATGATCATCTTTATTTATATTTATGATAGACTATTTATTATTTAAATTAATTAAATATTTTTATTTTTTAATTAAATTAATTAAAGTATATAAATTTAAATATAGTCTTAATTTACAATTTCATAAATATAAATATTGATTAAAATAGTTAATTAAAATTAACAACATAACTTATAAAAAAATATCTATCTTTATTATTTATAAAATAAATTAAATATTTTTTTTTAGTAGATTTATTATAATAAATTTTTATTAAATATATTTAATTTTAGAATATAAGAATTAAATATAAGTAAAAGACACTGTAACAATAAATTTATTTATATAATCAACCTAATTTAATAGGGATTTGTTTTAATATTAATTTTAAATTATAAAAATTAAATTTAAATTTAATTAAATTCTATTCTCTTTTGGATTCGAACCAAAATTAACACTTTAGAAGAATGCAGTTCTACCATTGAACTAAGAGAATTTATTTTTATTATATTCTATTTTAGAATTATTTCGATTATAATTTACAAATAATAAAAATATTTAATTAATAGATTTCTTTTAATTTAAGAATAAATAAATTATTTATTAATTCTTTTAGGGTACTAGACTCTATACCCTTATTTTCTAATTAATACACACCCTTATCAGAGGAGACTTTCAAAGGTTTTGCCTATCTTTATCCATGTTGAATGTAATTCAACTATCCACTTTTAATAAAATATATTTTTTTTATTATTAAAGTATTTTTTGAAATAAAAATTTTTATACTTCTTAATTAATTTTAGAGGATTAATTAAGTTATTTATTTAATAATTAATTTATTTTAAAGACTAATTTATTTGTTAGAAATATTTTTATTTATTTATCTTATTTTAGTTTTAATAAATATATTACATCTTTCAGATTTTATTATGAGATATTTTTAGCCTCTTCTTTAGCTAAAATTTTGTTAAATAGTTTATATGGTAGATTTGGAATGGATGATAAATTTTCAAATATAGATGTAATTCATATAGATTATATTAATGATTTTGAAAATAAATTTTGGGATTTAATTTCTGATAGAGTGGAACTAGGAGATTCTGTTTTAATTCAACTTAAAAGTCAGAAAAAATAGAAGAAAATTCAACTCATAATATAAATGTAGGAATTGCTGCAGCAATAACTGCTTATGCTAGAATTCATATGTCACAATTTAAAAATAATCCAGATTTTAATTTATATTACTCTGATACTGATAGTGCTTATATTGATAAACCTTTACCAGATCATTTAGTTCATTCTAAAGATTTAGGTAAAATGAAATTAGAAAATACTTTAGCTAAAGCTATATTTTGTTTTTATTTTTTTGGACTAATTTTTATGTGTAAATCCTTCCATAAAATCTAATTGACAATTGTAAATTGTAATTGAATTTAAAAGGGATTGATTTATTTAACTGTATCTTTAGACCTATGTAGAATCGAACTACTTAAATAAATTGCTCGTCAATTTATTTGTTAGCCATTAACTTATAAGCCTTTAACGGGGATATAAAATTTAAAATAAAAATAAATAAATAAATAAATAAATAAATATAATTATATAAATTTATTATATTCATTAAAATTAATTTTAATTGATTTATATTTAAATATTAAACTTATATTTTCTAAATTATTAATATTATATAAATTAATTGTATCAATAATTTTATTAATAATAAAATTTGATAATAATAAAGACTTTGAATTATTAGTTATTAAAATTTGTGGACTTAAAATAATATAAGGTTCATTTGGATTATTATTAGCTGAAATAAATGGAATTAAAGTATAAACTTTATTATCTTCTAAATCCTTTAAGAAATTCCAAATATTACTATTATTAAATTCATAAATTTTATAATAATAAAATTTACCATATTTATTTATATTAATTCTTTTGTCTAAATCTTTTAACATTGTAATTTATTTATTAGAAATTATTTCGAACATTATTTTGTTCATTTCTTTAACTTTTGCGTTAAAATTCATTATTTAGTTTGTTTTGTTTTTTAGTATTGTTGTACTATTTATTTTTTATTAATTTAATAATATGATGGGCTAAGGCCAAATAAAACTATTAGACTAGCGTGGGAAATTGACACAATCATAAGCATCGTCTAAACAACTTATGAAAGGTGAGATTAATTATAATAATTAATATTTATACAATAATTTTAGTTAATTTTTTAGGAGAATCATGAATTGTACCCAATTCTATAGAAACATTAGAAATTTGAAAAATTTTATTCTTATTTATTAATTTAGAGTTAAGAGAAAATTAAATCCTAATTTTATAATTTTGCAGATCTACTACAGAAACCATCTGTAAACTCAACTCTATTCATACAAATCTTTTTCATGTGATTCATAATTACTAATTATATTTATAAAAATAAAAATAACTAATTATATTTATATTTAAGATTTATAATATTAATTGTAAAAAAAAAGATTAATATTATCATTATAATATATATTTAAACTCTTAATTATATTAGAAAAGGGGTAAAATAATTTTTAATAATATTTAAATATATTAAATAATTTATTTTTTATTTAATGATATGAATATAGGTGCAATCATAGATAATAATAAAATAATACTACATATTATTAATAATATAGCAGCATAAGTATAAATTAATTGTCCTATAGCTTCAATTTGACTAAATGAAATAAATGTAGTATCTGCAATATTAGATTGATAAGTAGTATGAATATTATTAATAAAATTTAATTCATTATTATTTCAAATAAATAAATTAAAATTAGTTATAGTATCAAAGATAAAATTTAAACTAGATACATTATTAAAACTAAATGGTAAAATATTAAACATTTCAAACATGAATAATGAAGCAACTACAAAAGCTAAAGGTAAATTTTTAGTATATTGTTTTCCAGTATCTATTATATCTGTTAATGATATATTAATCATCATAATTACAAATAAAAATAATACTGTTATAGCACCAACATATACAATTATATATGATAAACCTAAAAAACCTATTCCAGATAATATTAAATAACCTGCTGCATTTACAAATACAGAAATTAAATATACTACTGAGATTACTGGATTTTGAGAAGTAATAACTAATACACTAGATATTATTGTTGTAAAACTTAATATATTTATTAATATATATTTCATTTAAATTTTATTAAAATAAGCCTTTTTTTTTTTTAATATTCGATCTAAATTTTGAACGAAAAAGGCTATAAACATTTAATTTTAAATAAATTAAATTATTTTTATATATTTATATATTTATTAATAATTAAATGTAGGTTTAACCTAAAAATATAATACTCTAATTAAAGAATATTTTTGAAATCTTATTATAATATTTTATAATAAATTTAAATTTTTATAAATAAATTTATAAAATGTAATAATTTTATTTGTTTAGTTTATTATTTAAAAATTATAAACTAAATTTTATAAATAAATTATATTTTGAAAAATCGTAATTTTAATATAGTTAATTTACGAAAACTGAATAGTTAATATTCTCTTTTATTATTTGTAACTTTTAAATTATATATTTTATCTAGTACTTCTATGTTACCTTTACTTAATAAATTTCTTAAATTATTTTGGAATTTCTGTAAGATTGAATCTTTAATCAGTAAATTTAAAAAATTAGAAAATAAAAATTCTAATAATTCTAACAAACAATCCTTTTTACAATCTATTCTTAATAGTTTAATCTTATTTAAAAATTTATTATATAAATTGACTATTTTAACTTTATTAATTAAAACTGTTTAAAACACACGAAATTACCATCACTGATTCTAAATTAGAAAACGAGGTCCATAGGAATTTACTAGAATTGAACTAGATTATTAAATGTCGATTAGTATTTAATAGTTAAACCATTAACTTAAATCCCTTAAAGGGGTAATTTAATTTAATATTTATTTATAATAAATAGAAATGAATAAAAAATTAAAATAGTTAAACAAGTTAAACATAATAAAACTTCAATAATTATGAATATTAAGTTAACTTTTTTAAAATAATTAATTAATTTAGAAAATTTAGGGTATATTAATTCATAGTCACCTTTTTGAATTAAATAATAAGTTAAACCATAACCAATTATATTTATAAGACAAAAAAATGCTACTAAACTTAATAAAATACCCCCTAAGCTAATTGAGTGATTGTTGGATCAGAGTCATTAACATTTATATCTAAATTATAAAATATAAATGGAAATGAGAATAAATATCTGACACTATTATTTTTCATTGGTAACTTGTTTATTTTCATCTTTTTTATTTTATTTTGTGTCATCTTTATCTTTATTATTATCTTCTTCAGAAGATGAAGTTAAATTTTTATGGTTTACGGTGCTTCCAGCTGCAATTGCTACTAATTTAGCAGTTACATCTAAAGCTTCTTTAACTGTAGCTCTAGATGCTAAATAAATTATAGTGATTATTATTGCTACTTCGAAAATATTATTATTTCAAAATAACAAATAAACTGAATTAACAAATTCAGTAATTGTTAAAAAAATATAAATTAAATTATTTAAAAACATTATTAATTAAAAAGAATATTGGATCTCATAATAAAATAAATATTTATTATTAGAGAACTGTCTCTGCATTAAAGCAATTTTATTTTCAAATTGAAAAATATAATGAGACATTGAATTGAATATTTTTTAGAAATCGAGGTCTAAATATAATTCTTGGTAAAAATTTAAATCTAGAATATAGCAGAATCGAACTACTTAATAAACTTCGGGAAGCTTATTGTTGACCAATGAAAATTAACCCTTAAATAGATTAAGAAAGAATTGAACTTTCAATATAATTTCAATTTATTATTAACCATAATTTTATCTTTAATATAAATAGGGGTAAGATTAAAAAAATTAATTATAATTTTAAAATACATAATTCTATTTATTAAATTTAATTAAAATTTATTAAATTCATTAAATTCAATTTTAACTTCTTTAAATTTAAAAGTTATAATAATTATAGACAAATTCTCTTAGTTCAATGTTAGAACCATACATTTAATGTGTTAATTTTGGTTAGAATCCAAAAGGGAATCCTTATATAAAACCAAATCTTTTTGTCATAATATATATTTATAGAATTTATAACATCTATAAATAACTTCGATTCCTGAAAACTCGATAGGAATCTTAATTAAATTTACTATTAATAATTAATAGTGCTATATCAGAATATTAAATCTGATTTTTATATAGAGAAATTATTAATTTAGATTAATATATAATTATTAATTTATTTTAATATATAATCTATCTTTAATTTAAATTTTTAATGTATTTAATATACTTAATTTTAATAGTTATATTATTTATTTATAATATAACTGGAATTTATTTAATAATTCCGCTTATTCTAGCAATTGCAAATTTTATACTTGCTACATTACAACTAATAAGAGATAATAATAATATCTCTAGATTAATTCAATTAATCTCATTAGTATTTATAATCTTCATTATTATATTAAATATTAATATGTTATATGATAGCTTATATAAATTTGCTTTCATTATACCATTCTCTGTTAATAAAATTACTTTTCTAGATGATATTATTGAAGATGATCAATTATCAATTTGTTTTCTTAGAAATGTATATATTAGTAGATTTTATTTTAATGATTCTAATGAAATCGATGATTTCTTATATAATTTAAAATATGGTAAAAGCTATTTAATAACTTTTGAGTTTATTCTTTCATGACTTGCTCATGATGAAGGTTCACCTGTTATTAGTTTATCTAAACCTATATTAATTTCTAGAGATAGTAATCCATGATTAATTTCTAATTTTATAAAAACTAAAATTAATTTACATAATTATCCTACTTTATCTTCATTTGCTTTTGCAATATTTAGAACTCAAATTTTAAGAAAAAATGAAATTCCCCAATTAAGTGGACAAAATTCAAGAGATATTAGACTGGCTTATACAGGAGGAGCAGTTGATATGTATATTCCAAGAACTCCAAAAGGAGTTAAAATATATTGTTACGATATAAATTCATTATATCCTTTTTTTATGAATCAATTTGATATGCCTATTGGTAAACCTATTTTTTTCAAAGGTGATATTAGAAAAATTGATCCTAATGCATTTGGATTCTTTTATTGTGAAATAATTGCTCCTGATAATTTAAAACATCCTATTATTCAAACTCATGTTAAAGTTAATAAAGGTATCAGAACAATTGCACCATTAGGTAATTGAGAAGATATGATCTTCTCTGCTGAAATGGATAATGCAATTAAATTAGGTTATAAATTTGAAATTCTTTGAGGGTATAAATTTAAAAAAGAAAATATCTTTAAAGGTTATGTTGATACTTTATATGAATTAAGATTAAATTATCCTAAATCTAACCTTTTAAACTTAGTAGCTAAATTATTAATGAACAGTTTATATGGAAGATTTGGTATGATTGATTCATTTCCAATTATAAAAATTATTGATAAAAATGATATTTTTGATTTCATTGATAAATATGCAGATGATGGTATAAAATTCATTGAATTAGATGATAAAATCATGGTTATTTATAAAACTCATCAAGATGAAGTTAATACTATGTTAGATGGTAATAAACAAATTCATAATGTAAGTGTTATAATTGCTAGTGCAATCACAGCATATGCTAGAATTCATATGTCTTATTTTAAAAATAATCCTAATTTTAAATTATTTTATACAGATACAGATAGTGCTTATATTGATAAACCATTACCTGTTAACTTAGTTAATAATAAAGTTTTAGGTAAAATGAAATTAGAAAATATTATTAAAAAAGCTATTTTCTTAGCTCCTAAATTATATTGTTTATTAACTAAAGATAATAAATTAATTCATAAAGTTAAAGGTTTAAATCATGATATAGAATTAAGTGTGGCTGATTTTGAATCATTACTTTATAAAGATTCATTTATTGAAAAACATAAAACTAAATGAATTAAAAATTTATCTCATGGTAATATTGAAATTAGAAATGATTTATATACTTTACAAGTAACTAATAATAAAAGACAATTAATTTATGAAAATAATAAATTAGTTAATACAATTCCTTTTAAAATTAATAAGTAATTTGAAAAAATAATCCCTCTATATACTTTATTCTTATATATAAACCAAGAATTATTATAATAAACTGATAAGGAATTAAATCTTGAATATGATTAATATAATATAAAAAATATAAAATTATTATGCTCATTAATAAAATTTATTTATTCTTTTATAATAAAATTAAATTATTAATAATATGATTAATAAAGAATGTATTTAATTAAAGAGATTAAATTTGAACAATTTTAAACATCAAGTCTATTTTATAAATTAGTAATGCTAAACTAAATAATTCACAGTTACTTACATTTGCATCCTATTAAGAAATGTTCTTTTTCTTATAAAATTAAATATTATTTCATTTCTTAAAATTAAATTATGGATTAATAAATTAATAAGAAATATTATTAAAAATAATAGAAATAATAATTAAGATAGTATCTAGGAGTTAGTTTCTTGCTTTATATACATTCAGCGCTTATCTAATATGTTTGTGGCTACCCAACTATGCCTGTTTAATTAAAAAAATAATTAAACTCAACAATTGGTACACTAGAGAAACACAGCCTATTGATCCTTTCGTACTAGAAGGTCTTCTCCTTTTTACTATTTATATCTTCAGAAGATAGGGACCATACTGACTCACGTCGTATTAAACCCAACTCGCGTACCCTTTTAATCGGCGAACAGCCGAACCCTTCCAAGCTTCTTCACCTGGAGGATAGGATGAGTCGACATCGAGGTGCCAAACAGCCGGAACAATGTGTACTCTTACCGGCTATCAGCCTGTTATCCCTAGCGTAACTTTTATCGATTGATCCCCGTCTATTCCATTATATAGCGAAGGGTCACTATGCCCTACTTACGTATCTGTTCGACTTCTAAGTCTTTCAGTTAGGTATGCTTTCCGCCATTATACCTTTCAAAATCTTTCACTGATTTATTGATCTCCATTCAATTTCTAGCTATACCTTGTAATAATAAACTAACTTATTTAGTTTATTTTTATTTAATTCTTTTTTGATATTTAAAATATTAGAGAATTAATAAATTTTTTTGTCTGTATATTATAATAAATAATTATAATATTATAATTTAAATTAAAATCTTTGGATGTACTTTGCTACTTTTTTAAAGACGACCGCCCCAGTCAAACTACCAATTAGTCATTTATTCCTTAAATTTCAAATTATAAGGTAAACAAAAATTTAATTTAAATTATAAGGTTTTCCAAATTTTGTCTTTCGACATACCTAATTACTATTAATAAAATTAAAATTAATGTAATAACTAACTATAGTAAAGCTGCATAGGGTCTTCCCGTCCCTCTGAAGACAGCGAGCATCTGCACTCGCAATTCAATTTCACTGAGCAAGTTGTAGAGACAGTGAGACCATCGTTACATTATTGATACAAGACCACATTTAATGGCCAATTTATTTTGCTACCTTAGGATCCTCATAGTTAAGACCGCTATTAACCAGATTTTCGATTAGTAACTTTAAAATTACCTCTCTTATATTAATGGCATTGAGCAAATTTCATCCAGAATACTATTATCTTAATAATTGCTCTGAATTGTGTTTTTAGTAAACAGTCGTGGCCTCCGATTTTATTATACCATATAATTAATTAAATTATGGCTAATTTAAATTTTATATGGTTTCTCTTATTGTCAAACTTATGAGAACAACTTGCCGAGTTCCTTAACAACTTTTAGCTCTACGCCTTAGTATTCTCTACTTACGAACCTGTGTCGGTTTAGAGTACGGTAGTATTTTAATTTATAATTAATTATAATTAATAAATTATATATTTAAATTTCCTGATCTTTTCTAATATCCATAAAGATTTTCAATATATTACTCATCAGTCAAAACTTTGGTTTTGAACCTTAGAGGCCGCATTAACATAAGGTGGTTTAACCTTTCCTTATAACCCTTTCGTATTCGGCGAGAAGTATTATAACTTCTTTTACGTTACTCATGTCAGCATTATCTCTTCAGTTATTTACAAACAATGAAACACTGTTTATCATTAATTATACTGAATGTTCTACTACCTAATTTATAAATATTAATTAAATTATATTTATAATTAACAGGATATCGGTTGATTATTTAAGACCCGTTAAATTTTTGGCGCAATAGTCTAAAGGCTGCTACGTTGTTACAACGGTCATTAAAAGATAGCGACTACCAGGCTCACTTTACAGCTGCATTCAATCTATTACTTCCTTTACTTTCACTTAATAATCATTCGGGACCTTGATCCATGTTCTCGGCTGTTTCCGTCTTGACTATTCAACTTATCATGAATAGTCTGAATATCTATTATCAATTTATGTAATTTCGAGTTTCGTTTCCATTGGTAAGATTTTCGAGATCCCCTCAACCTAAACTTTTAATATAAAATTATATTATTAGTTGGGAATTACCGTGCTGTACCTCCATAAATTTATTAATAGATGTCATACTAAAATATGTTTCGTAGAAAACCAGCTATCACCAGTTCAGATTGGCATTTCACCACTTTCCAAAACTCTTCGGAGAATTTTGCAACATTCAACCGTTCGATCCATTATAATCTGGTTTTGGAAAGATCAACTGGCTTCGGGTCTAATAATAGTAACTAACCCAAAATTATATTTGTAAATAAATCACTTATATTATAAATTTAATTGAAATTATTTATTTTATAAGGAATTTATTCTATTTTTATTGTTATAAAAATATTTTAAAATAATATAATTTTATTATACAAATAATTTAGTCGCTTTCGCTAAGGCTAATTAACCTTGCTACTATCATTAACTTACTGACCCATTATGCAAAAGGTACGTCGTCATTTTTTATTTAAAACTTCGACTGCTTATAGAATTACTAATTCAAGACTATTTCATTTCATTATACAATGAACTATTTCAACTTTTCCTTTACAGTACTTTTCACTATCGCTAAATTTATTTTACTTAGCCTTAGAGGATGGTTCCCCTATATTCCGACAAGTTATCTCTCATCGTACTTATTTTTTAAGAAAATTTTTTATTTTACAGGACTGAATACCTTCTTTAGTAATTATTTAAATAAATAATTATTATATAATAATTAAATTATTATTAATGATATTCCAACTTCATTCTATAATAATTAATTTTATATTATTTCAAATATTTGTTTTCTTTAGGCTAATCCGATTTCACTCACCATTACTTTCGGAGTCTCGGTTGATTTCCTTTCCTTTCCTTAATACAATGTTTTGCTTCAGGAAGTATTAATAATTAAGGTTTCCCTTAGGATCGTCACAATTTGCTTACTATTAATAATAATTATTAATTAGTTTGTGGCTTTTGGTTTAGACCTCCTTTTTAATAAATTTGCTAGTTATCCTTAATAATTCCTTTAAATTACTTTGATGTTTGTACTAAATTGTCATCTATACTTTTAATTTTTATATTTATTTTAAAACTATCTAATTTAGAATTTTCTAAATTATTATAATATTTGTTTTTATTTTAATTAATTTATAAGTAAAATAATTTAAATTTTACTAAATAAATTTAATATATAATTTTAGCTGAAAAAAGGAATTGAACCTTTGTTGTACCGTCATGAATGGTAAGTTTTAACCTTTTAAACTATATCAGCCTAATTAATAGAATTAAATTATTTATTTATTAAATTATTCATTTATAATTTAATTAATTAAATGAGTTAGAAGAAAATTTATATCTATGAGACTAGTTAAGTTTATATTATTTGTTAATACATAATTTATTTATTTTATTTAAATTAATTAAGATTAAAAATACTGCTGGTATAATCTAAATATTAATAAGTCTAAGTATAGGAATTAAAGATCTCACATCAAAAAGAATAAAATTAAAAACAAATTTAAATTATTAAATTAATTATTTAATTATTAATGAATTATTTAAATTTACAAAAGTGTTTGATTCAAGAAGAATTATTATTTAAATGAATATTTTTCTATTTTTTTATCCAGAGATTATTCTATTTTGGGGGTTTAATATACTATTAGATTGACTTAGAACTTTAACTTAAAATTTCACATATATTTTGTAAAAATTTTACAGGTTTAGATATCTTAACTCATTTTATATTTTTAAATTAAATTTTTATAATTATTAAATAAATATTTAAAAAGATTAATTTAGGGTAAAATCAGAGATTTGAACTCTGAACAGTGTCGCCACAAGACATTATTTTGCCAATTAAACTAATTCTACCTTATTTATAAGATTTCTCTATATTAATAAAATTAAATTTTAATTAATCAATAAATTAAATTATTAATATCTGAATATTATTATAAATCTTATTCATTGTTAGTATATTAAAACAAATAATAAAATAAATTTTATATTAACTTTAATATAAATTATACTCTTTTAATATAAATATATAATATAATTAAAGTGGGGTCTATTGATAAAAAAAAACAGTTTTTAATATGATTCTCTTAAAAATACAAAAATAAAAATAAAAAAAAAACATAAATTTACCCTCTTTGATTCTAAAATAGAAAACGAGGTCCATAGGAATTTACTAGATTCGAACTAGATTATTAAATATCGAGTAGTATTTAATAGTTAAACCATTAACTTAAATCCCTTAAAAAAGGGGGGTAAATTTAAATAAAAATGAAATAATAATTATTTATTTATAAAAAATTAATAATGATATAAATAAAATAATAATATTTATTTATTAACTGTAGCTAAATCCATTAAAGTATTTTCTGCTAAACCAATAATAGGAACAATAATTAAGAATCAAGAAAAATAAAATGTTGTAGCAATTTGACCTACTTCTACAAAAGGGCTTTCAGGATGTTGAGAACCAATTCACATTAATATTACAAAATTTACAATAAAGAATCATTGAGCTAATTTCATAGCTGGTCTAAATTGACTTCCTCTTATTCTAGATAGATCAGTTAAAGGTAATATTAATAAAATTAATAATGAACCAAACATAGCTATAACACCTAATAATTTATTAGGTATAGATCTTAATATTGCATAAAATGGTAAAAGATATCATTCAGGTACTATTGAAGGAGGTGTACTCATAGGATTAGCTGGTATATAATTATCACTATGTCCTAATAAATTGGGATAGAAGAAAACTATTATTGATAAAGCTAATAAAAATGCAAAAATAGTTACTAGATCTTTAAATGTAAAATAAGGATGCATTGCATATCTATCTCCATTAGAAGATATACCATTAGGATTATTTGACCCATGTGTATGAAGAGCCATTAAATGACCTACTACTAAAGCAGCTAATAAAAAGGGTAATAAAAAATGAAGAGAGAAGAATCTATTTAATGTAGCATTACTTACACTAAATCCTCCTCAAATTAATTCGACTAAATCTTGTCCAAAAAAAGGTACAGCTGATAATAAATTAGTAATTACTGTAGCCAAATCTTTAATTTACTTACTCTAGCTTAAGCTTATTATGTTTAAAATAAGTAAATCATGTACATTATAATTATTGAAATAAATAATTATATTATAAATTTAATGAGTTAATTTTAAACAAAACAAATAATCAATATTTCTATTGAAATTCAAATTTTGTCTATATTTTTATCTTATCTAAAAAAAAAAAGGAGTAAAATTAAATAAATAATTATATGTTATAATTATAGAAATCTTTAATAAATATTAACAACTAAAATTGATTAAGAATTTGTAAGATTAATTCATTAATAGTACTTGAGTCTAAATTAGGTATTATGTATGTATTCATTATAAAATCTGCTTCTCCTACAGCGAAATTATCACCATATAAATCTGTTATTTCCTGAATAACATCGCTTGGTAAAGTAACTTCAATTTGACATTCTACTATATTTGGATTTGACATATCTCCTGTATTTTTTTCTAAGGAAATAATTATTGTTTTAGAATCAGGATCTACTGCTATATTATAATATTTATTAACATAAACTAAACTAATTTTATAAAACATAAATCCTAAAATTACTATAGTACATGAAAATATACTTCAAAATAATAAATCTTGATTAAATAGGTTGAACATTGGTTTTTTTTTTTATGGGTAATGTGACAAAGGCTAAATTAATTATATTTTAATTTAGGGATTTTATATTTAACTTTATAACTATGTAAAGTTAGAATTAATTTATTAAATATAAATCTATTCAGAGAAATAATATTTAGTTATTAATATAATTATTAATATTTTTATTTTATAATACTTTATATTTTTTAAATAAATATTTGTCTCTTTCTTTTATATTTTATTTTAATTTTTTATTTAATGATAGAATTTGAAAAAAAGTGGGTAGATTTAATAATATAATTAAATAATAATATTTAATCAATTTTAAATTTTATTAGTTTTATACTTATATTTTAACTTTTTAAATTTATAATACGAATATAATGCCTTGTGCTTCAACATAAATTGTTTATATTGAATAAAGATTCCGACTGTACATTAAGCATCATTTCAGATACCCACCGATGAACCAGTCTGTCGCGATAGTTTACTCTACCGACGGTCTAAATGCTAAACAAACAACTTTGACCTGTTTTCATCAGTATTGCTATAAAGTTATTTATATAAATTTTTAGTAAAAATTGCTTTATATTTAACTTTATAACTATGTAAAGTTATATTAATTTAATTTATATTTCATTTCAGGTATAATATATTGAGATACTATATTTCTAAGATCATCCATTGATTCTGTTCATACGAAGATTACATATTTATTTTTATTTCCTGCAGATTGAATTGAAGCTTTAATATTAAAATTATCATTTAAAGTTTTTATTAGAAGTAAACAATCATTATAAGAAAAAGAATTAGTTGATAATTTTAAACCATTACCTACTTTAGCTCCATCCTCCATAATTCAAATAGCTAAAGCTAAAGGAGTTAAATATTGATTTATACAACTAGGTACACATTTAATATTATCTTTATATCATAAATCATGTATTCAATTAAAACTAGTAAAAGTTCAAGTAGAAAATCTTATTACTTTTCTTAATTTACCTTTAGCTCCTAATCTAGTTGTAATATCAGGTATTTTAGTGTTACAATAACCTGAATCAGAGAAGATTTTATGTAAATGTAATAAATATTCAACATGAACAGCTTCTTGATAAAAACTAATTCTAGTTCCTACTCCAGTTAATCTTTTTTCAGTTTTACCATCACCAAGAAGAGATCCAAAGATTATAGAAATTATATCTTTATTATGAGGTCCTATTCTATAAATACCTTTTAATCTACTTACTTTAGATTTAACATTTAAATAAATCGGTGTAATAAAAAATAAATGAAATAAAATTAAATAAAAACTAAACATTTGAGGCTCAACAATTAAACCTCATAAACTCATTTGACCATAAGGTAATACATACAAACTTACTTAAAATGTATATATAATTATACATAATAAGCTAGAATAACTTTAAATTCGAATATTCTATTAGTTAAATTAATATTAATATAACTAAAAGTTTCGACTGTGCATTAAGCATCATTTCAGACACCCATTAGTGACCCAGTCTGTCGCGATCATTTATATAACCGACGATCTTAAAGTTTAACCTTCTTTAATCGTTTTCACTAACATTGCCAAATAATCTAAAAGACTATTTTATGTCTCCGTCGAGATATACCACTTTAATCCTTCTTTTTCTATAAAGATTGCAGAAAGATTTTTACTCATGGGACTATGGATTAATAGAAATAAATATAAAGTATAATTAAAAGATAAAAACAATGAATATAAATTTAAGTAATGTAAACTAAAATTAATAATATGATACACATTAAAATTGTTAGTTTACTATTTTATGTATTTTTATATATAACAAAGGAGGGTTATTAATGATTAAATAACTGTGTTCTTTGTTGTCTAATATTTTCTATTATTTGTTTTTGATAAATCTTTAACTACTCATTGTCTTTTTACTAGACCTTTCTTTGTGTTTAAAGCTCTTCTAATAGTTTTTTCACCACAATTTATAGATTTAGCAGCATCTAGAATAGTAGAATATTCACCATAAACAGTTCCATTTAGATTATATAAAATTACAGGTCTTGTATTGGTAATACATTTGTTTTTAGTTTTATCTGACATAGATGGTCTATTAAAAGCTTTTTGTCTCATTTTATCTATTGTTTCAGGAGAAATATTAGTACTTCTATTTAAACTACCTATAATTTCTCGTCTTACGTTATTAAAACCATCTTTCATATTTTGTCTATCAACTTCAATATGTTTATAACCAAAACTAGATCCTGCTTCAGTTAAAATATTATAATTAGGCAATAACAATTTTAAATAACTATCTTCTAAGTTTAATAATTCTTTATTATTTTCTTTAGTAACAATATTAGGATATAAATCTAATATAATAAAAGCAAAATTACTTAATCCATATTTTTTTACTGCTGATTTAACTATTTTACTACCTCTGAAATAAATTAGGTGATTACTGAATCTACTATAAAATCTATTAGTTGCAGCAGAACCTATATAATAATCTTTAGTTATTTTATTAACTATCATATAAATACCACTTAAACCTTTAGTTTCATTTAGTATTTGTTGTCTAATATTTTCTAAATCCAGAGTTTCAAAAATATAAATTGGATTTAATTCTAATTCTGTTATTATTGTAATCAATCTTTCTGAACAAGAAAATTCGTTAACTTTCTTTGAAGAAGCATTAGTACTATAACTTCTAATATTAAAACTATTTAAAGAATATGTTAATTTATTATTTAATTTATTATACTTTGTATTTTTTATACTATTTTTTGCCTTAATTTTTCTAATTAAATTTTGTATGTTATAATGTACAATAATTAAAAAAATTGCATACAAAATATTTCCATTAATCCATTTTGGGCTATTTACGTAACCCAGAAAAGCTATAGCCATCATTAATATTAAAATTATTACTCCTATACTTCATACTAATATTCTAGGTGATTTATAAGAACTATAATATAATCCTCTAGCAATATGAGCATATACAAAAATAAAGAAAAA
>Ga0209590_10000015_pt1 | contig 30089 bp, 26 predicted proteins | sample CZO8metaG_FD_188353 | JGI IMG/M metagenome (GOLD analysis project Ga0209590, IMG submission 188353) | Vadose zone soil microbial communities from the Eel River Critical Zone Observatory, Northern California, USA - CZOApr15con1.8 metaG... | ecosystem: Environmental > Terrestrial > Soil > Vadose...
GCCCGGAAGCGGCGGCAGTCGCCGCCGTGGCAGGAGATCCGTGCCTGGACCGGCTGGTCGCGAGCCTGCCGCTCCGGGATGTCTACCGGCATGCTCTCGGTGTTGGCGACGAAACGCTGATCGCGGTGTCATCTACCTGGGGAGCCGGGTCGCTGCTCGCGCAGTGCCCGGACGTGCTGCCGCGGCTGATGGACGAACTGCCGCCGGAGAAGTACCGGGTGGCTGCCATCATCCATCCGAACTGCTGGCATTGGCACGGCCCCAAGCAACTGCGAGCCTGGTATGCCGACAGCGAGCGACGCGGGCTGATTCTATTGCCGCCCGAGGACGGCTGGCGCGCGGTGCTGGCCGCATCGGACATTCTTATCGGCGACCACGGGTCGGTTACCTGCTACGGCGCCTCGATCGGCGTCCCCGTCACGCTGGCAGCGTTTCCCGGGGGCGAAGTGCAACCCAGGTCCCAGGTCGCCTCGCTAGGCAAGATCGCGCCGCGGTTGCGCCTTGACCAGCCCATGGCCGCGCAACTGAAGGAGGCTACGAACGCGTGGTGCGTAGAAGCGCATGCGGCGATCCGGGCCCAGGTCACTTCGGCCCCCGGTCAGGCGGCAGGGATCATCCGCGCCCTGATGTACCGGCTGATGCAGCTAGCCGAGCCTGCGGTGCCTGCCGACGTCCAACCCGTTTCTGCTCCGGAACCCGCCATCGTCCGGCAGCCACCCAGGACAGACTGGCAGCCACCCAGGACTGACCGGTGACCGCCTGCGCTGCCCGCCCGCAAGCCGAGATGGTGCTGACCGGGTTCGGCGGCCGAGCGACGCTGACAGTGTCGGCCTGGCAATCTGCGGTCTCGGCTTCCCGTCCAGGGCACGCCTGGCCGAGTGGGGGCTGGCAGCATACGACGGCTATGGCCGGTCGCTGCGCGGCAGCCCGGCTGGAGATCGCCGATGTGATCATCTCCGCCGATCGGCTCCAGAACGATGCGGCGGCGGAATGGCTGGGTGCGATGCTCGACCGCTACCCCGGATGCGCGGTCGCCGCCGCTGGCACTAGCGGCCTGGAGTGCGTGGTCGGGGCGCGCGGCGGGCCGCCGGTCAACTTCGCCCTCGGGGCCTGCGCCGAAGTCGGCGAGCCCGGTTGGCTGGCGTTGCTGTGCGCGTCGTTCGCCCACTGGTGGCTAGCTGGCGGCGGGCCGCTCGCCGAGCTGGGCCCAACCCAGGTGCGGGTGACCGCGTCCGGTGCCCCGGCGTGCTGGCGGCTCCCCTTTCACGGCGGTGCCGTGTTGTCCTCGCTCGGCATTGCCGGAAACTCCGCTTCCAGGCCGAGGGCGTCGAGCCGCTGCCGGATCTGTCCTTCCTCAGGCGCGCCGACTTCGGCGTAAATGGCGAGTGCTTGCTCCAGGTGCAGGCGTTCGCGGCCGGGGTCGGCGAGCTGGCCAGCGGCGTCGGCGAGGCTGACGTGAACGTCGGCTTGCTTGTACCGGGCGCCGAGGCTGGTCAGGGTGGCGAGGGCCTGGTTCAGCGGCCCCGGCGCATCGGCGGGCCGCCCGGCCAGCAGGTAGGTCTGGGCCAGGCTGGTCTTGGTCCGGGCCTCGTTGTAGGCGTCCGGGAGGGCGGCGAAGACATGGCGGGCTTCGGCAAGCGCGTCGATGGCTTGCAGATAGCGCCCGGCGTCACGGTGAGCCTCGCCGATGTGGCGGGTCATTAACGCGACTCCGCGGGATCGGCCGAGATCCCAGTGGATGGTTCGCGCCATTTCGAACTGGCCGAGTGCCTCGTCCGGGCGGCGCAGGCCGAGCAGCGTCAGGCCGAGATTGGCGAGCGCGGCTGCCTCTCCGAGGCGGTGCCCCGCCTGCTGGGCCAGCTCCATAGCCTGGGTAAACTGGTCCGTCGCGTCGGTGTATCGATTGAGGTTGAGGTAGGCGAAGCCGAGTTGGTCGCGCATCCGCGCTTCGGCCCGCCGGTCGCCGGACGCCTGGGCAGCCGCAACGCCGACCTGCGTCGCGTCGATCCAGTCCCGGAAGTGCTTGCGGTACAAGAACAGGCCCCACATCGCTTCGCACAACTGCCAAGCTTGCTCGTGCAGGCCGTAATCCCGCGCCGTGCCGAGCGCCGCGAGCAGGCCGGGCAGCGTTTGGTCGAGCCAGTTCAGCGCCTCCGCTGGACTTTCGTAGGCCGACGGTAACTGGCGGGCATGCTCGTACAGGCTGCCCAGCTGCCAGCGGCCGGGGATTACTGCCAGGTCGGCTGCGACTGCTGCCTGCAGGTACCACTGGACGCTGCGGGCGATGACGGCGCCCTGGTCGGTGTCCGTTTCGATGTCCGCCTGCTCGCGGGCGTGCAGGCGGACCAGGTCATGGAAACGAAACCAGCCGCCTGCGGTCTCCTCCAAAAGACTGGCCCCGGTGAGAGCATCCAGTAGGCGGGACGTTGTTGCCAGGTCAGTGGCGGAGGCCGCCGCAGCGAGGTCTAGGCCGAAGCCGTACCCGGGCACCAGCGACAGCTGACGGTACATCCTCGCCACTTCAGCGGGCAAGCCCTGGTAAGAGACATCGAATGCCGCGCGCACCGACAAATCCCCAGTCAGACTCAGAGCACCTAGCCGGTCCCGCTCACTGGCCAGTTCCCCCGCCATCTGCTCGACCGGCCAGGATGGACGCGGCGCCAGCCGCGCCCCGGACACGCAGACCGCCAGCGGCAACCCGCCGCACAGCCGCACCACGTGGAGGGCAGCTAGCGGCTCGGCCTGGATCCTGGCCGGGCCAGCGACGCGGCCGAGCAGTTCCACCGCATCAGCCTCTTCTAGCGGCCGCAACTCCGTGAAGTGCGCACCGTCGATGGCAAGGCCGGCGATCCGCCACCTCGTCGTCACCGCCACCAAGCTCGGCCCAGGGCCTGGCAGCAGCGTCCGGACCTGAGCCGCCGACGCGGCATCATCCAGCATCACGACTAGGCGGCGTCCGTCGGTCACTGACCGGTAGAGCGCCGCCATCTCGTCCAGGCTGAGCGGGATCCTTTCCGGTGGAATTGCCAGTGCGCGCAGGAAGCGGCCCAGAACATCTCCCGGCCGCGCCGTCGTACTCGGCAGATGACCGCCGAGATCGGCGTACAGCTGGCCATCTGGATAACGTCGGCGGACTTCGTGCAGCCAGCGCAGTGCCAGGGACGTCTTGCCAACTCCCCCCACGCCGACGATCACCGCAAGCGTTAGCGGCCGCTCAGGCTCCCCGTTGCCCAAGATCCCGCGTAAGACCGCTAGCTCGCGAGCCCGGTCGGTGAAGTTGGCCGGAGTCGGCAGCAGCTGACTAGGCACTGGCATCTCGGCCGGACTGCCGAAATGCACGTCCCCGCCTTCACCGGCATCACCCAGCGGTTGGCTCCCGGTCCATCGGATGGGCTTGGCCCGCTGGAACCGGCTGACCGGTGCTGGGTTGGGGGTTGCCCGGCTACCGAGCAGGCGGCCGAGTATGCGCTGTACGGTAGCGACCAGGCGGGCAGCCTCATTGTCGGCTTCGTCACCGAACATATTGCAGTAGTGGATGGACCTGAGCGTCCGTCCGGCACCGACATCAATGTCGGGGATTTCGCAGTCATCGAAGCGGACCGGGATCAGCCATGGTTCCTGCGGCGGGCGCAGCCGCATCTGCTCGGCGGCGAGGTTGAGTTCCTCAATCTGCCAGCTCGGCGTGTGGGTAATGCTGGCGGTGGAAAAGCAGGCAAGGAATACGAGAGTCCCGTCACTAATTGCCCGGCGGATTTCAAGCCGCCAGTCGTCGCCCGGCCATAGGTCGGCCGTATCACGCCATACGCGGATACCGGCGTCCTCAAGCAGGCTGTGCAGCCCCTCGGCGTTCGCCAGGTCTTGGCGACGATATGAGATAAAAACATGACCTGCCGACCGATCCTGGCCACCCACGATCAGCAGTCTAATATCCCAGGACGCAGCCCAGGAGGATGCCTGGCAAGAATCCCGCACGCAGGCGGGTAAGGCCCCGGGTGCCAGACTCAGGTCCCTCGCCCGCCGAGTCGGCTACTGCGGCCAGCCCACCGGAGGACGCGGACTGGATGAGCCGGGCATTCACCGGCCTGCCGGATCGAGGTCAAAAGCCCCTCCAATGTTCTAAGTAATATTGAGGAGAAAGCATTGCGCCGGGCTGTTCCCTTGGTGCCGACAGGCCGCCCGAGTTGGCGCACTCGACATTAACCCGGCGGTGGCCGACCGACCTGGCGATGTCGCTGGTCATGCCCGCCAGGCCCGGCCGTAACAGCCGCGCTGGCCTCACGTGGGGCCGGCTGCGACGAAGGTTCCCTTGCCTGGCCGGGTGACGACCACGCCGCGTTCGCGCAGGAACCGCATGGCGCGGCGGATGGTCTGGTAGGCCACGTCGTACTCCTCAGCCAGCGCCCGTTCGGTCGGCAACCGGTACTTGAATTCGCCGGTCTTGATCCGGGCCGTGAGGTGGTTGGCGACCTGGGCGTAGGTGAACTCGGGCTCGCCGATGGGGTCAATGTCAGTCACGCCGGTAATGTAGCGCACTCATAGCTATAAGAGCTCTAGATGCGTTATTTCGCTGCCGGTCTTTCAGTCGGCCCGGTAGTCCTTGAGCATCTGCGCGCCGGGAAGGCGGATCATCATGCTGACCGTGTTCACCAAGACCAGGACGCGCGAGACTGCTGAAGTAGAGCGCGCTGCGGTCGCGATGGCGCGCTGTCAGGCCGAGGCCCACACGGCTGACGGGAGGATTGAGCGATGAGCTGGGGCAAACCCTCGCCAATCAGTCTTGCCAAGGCCCGGTCCGCCCGGGCCGGGCGGCCGGAAACGCGGCCCTGCGGTCTGCAAGCCCGTCGGTCGGCGTGGCTGAGCTATTTCCGGGTGCGGCGAGGCTGGTTCCGCGTTTCCATCTGATCGGGGAATGGCATTCGCCAGTCGCAGCGGGCGCCGTCCCTGTCGGCCGGCCGAATCAACTCCCCGAGAGTGATGGTCTAGGGACAGCTGCCGAATGATGACGGATGAACGTCGGCGGAGATCGACTGACGGTACCAGTGTCATGTACCTTACTGGTACATTAAACTTGTACCAGTAGGAAGGACCTGTGGATTCGATGGCTATCAGTGCTAGCGAGGCCCGTTCGCATCTGTTCCCTCTTCTTCAGCAGGTCAACGATGATCACGTGCCGGTGCGGATCAGTTCGAAGGCCGGGGATGCCGTGCTCATGTCGGCTGAGGATTTTGATTCCTGGCAGGAGACTATCTACTTGCTGCGGTCTCCGGCTAATGCTCGCAGGCTGATGGAGGCCGTTGCCCGGGACAAGGCCGGGCAGGCTTCTGTGGCCAAGACGATGGAGGAACTGAACGCCCTGGCGGGTGAGTAAGTGAGGAGCGTCCACTTCGATCCTGATGCCTGGGAGGACTTCCTGTACTGGCTGGGCGCCGACAGGAAGATGGCCAGGAGGATCACGCGCCTGATCGGGGAGATCCAGCGCGACCCGTTCGAGGGCATAGGCAAGCCCGAGCCTCTCAAGGGCGAGCTGTCCGGCTACTGGTCCCGTCGTATTGACGACGAACACCGGTTGATCTATCGGGTCGATGCGAAAGAAGTGAAGATCGTCAAGGCCCGCTATCACTACAGCGACTGACCAAACTGCCTTACGGAGAATAGCCGGAGAAATCGTAGAAGCCGGTACAAAACCGCAGGTCAGGGCGCATGTTGGAGATGACTGTAAAACCGTCGGCTCAGCCTAAGTTGGTTCGAACCCAACACCTGCCACTACGCAAAACCGCAGGTCAAACCTGGTTTGAGCACCGTTGCGGCCACGCAAAAGGGAGCGGTGTTTCAAACCGTCGCTTAACGGCAGGTTCTGCCGTATCCGCTGGTCAGCGTCGTGGCGGGACTCCCAGGCATGGCGGGCAAGCGCCGTGTCCGGCGAATACGCGGAGAAGTTTCAGGCTCCAGGATCCTGCCTGAGCGTGTTCGGTCTGGTGTAGGAGCCGGAGATGGAGATCGGACGGGCATCCAGACCCGATGGAGGAAACGGTCAATGTCGACCTTGCCGGGACGGGTGTAAGGCTAGCTGGCTTCATCTTCGCGGAGCAGCGTGACCTGGGTCTATGCCTGCGGGCCGTGGCGATCGCGCGTGACGAGGTTCCGCCTTTCCATGCGCGTGAGGCCTTTGAGATCGCGATAGCTGCGAACGTTGGCGTGGCGTCGGGTTCATACGCAACCGGTGACCGCCTGACTTTGATCACGATCGTGGACTTCCGCGGGCCTCGACTTGCGGACCTGCGGGTTTGTTCTCGTGCAGCGTGACTTCTGCTCCCTAGTGCAGCCCCTCATTAGTCCTTTACCGGTTCCGGTTACGGTGCGTTGCGGTCATGCGGCCTGGGCGAGGCTGTCCTGCCTGGGATGGCGTTCGAGGTAGCGGGCGTGGTCGGCGTCGGCGTCGTAGCTCCGCTTGCAGGGGCGCGCGGTCTCGTTGTGCCTGATGGTGAATTCGGTGATCTGCGTTTCGAGGTCGTCGCGGGAGGGTGAAGTCGCCGCGGCGGAGCAGTTTCCTGGTCAGGACGCCGAACCACTGCTCGGTCATGTTCAGCCAGGACGCATGCTTCGGCGTGTGCGTGACGGCGAATCGGGGGTGCGCGGCGAGCCAGGCCCGGGTGGCTTTCGAGGTGTGGCTGGAGCCGTTGTCCATGATCAGGTGAATCCGCAGGCCGGGGGCGATGTGCTGGTCCAGCACAGTCAGGAAGCTGATGAAGGCGGCAGAGTCGTTGCGGCGGATTCGCTGGCTGATGACCTCGCCGGCGGTCACGTCCATCGCCGCGATGATGGACACGGTGCCGTGCCGCTTGTACTCGAACTCCCGCCGGGCGTCCCTGCCGGGGCGGCCGGGATTGTCCGGGCGGATGCGGTCTTCGCCTGGATGCCGGTCGCCGGCCACGGCGATCGGGATCGTGACCGCTTCCCTGGGCGTCGCTGGCGGCATCGCCACCACGCTCAGCCTGAACGACGTAGTCAAGCTGGCGCAGCCTCAGGAGATCGTCTTCTGCCGCATAGCGCACCGTGCGACGTTCAGGCAGTGCGGTCAAATGCCGCGGCATCTGGCGGGTGTCAGGGTAGTAGTCGAGCAGGATCTGGCGGTCACGGCCACGCGGGCCGACGGGCCGCGCCCGTAGTTGCCCGCGGCCACGATAGTTGTCAGTTCCCGGGCGCCATTCGCGCGGGCATGGCATCTTGACGCAGGCTGCGCGGGCGGACCATATGCCTGGAGGACAGGCGCATGCGTTTCCGGCGCAAGAACCGGGCATTCCGGTGCGCGGCCGATCTTGGGGTTGCCCGTGTCGGCCCGCCGCGTCCGGCTGGAGCTTAAGTGGTTGCGATGCGTGGTCTGATGCGCCGCGTGGCGATCATGACGGCGGCGGCTGGGGCGGGTGTGCTGTCCGCCGGGACGGCGGTCGCCGGGGCGAGCCGGCGGCCGCCGCGCCATTGGGGACTGCTCGGCTGCCGCGGATGCGTGTCCGCCGCGGACGAAGGTATCCAGCTCATCGAAGCAGGTTTCCAATTGCCAGCGGAAGGCACACGCGGCGGCGAGGCTGCCGACCGAAGCTGGGGGTGCCTGGCGATGGGCGGCCCCCAGGATCGGCATGGTCAGTCTCAGTGCTCGATGTTAACGTCCAGACTGACCACCGGACAGTTAACGACGAATCCGCTTGGGCCGAACGGGGTACCGGCGGGGAAGCCGGTGGCCAGGCCGTCCATGACCTGCTTGAGGGCAGCGGAGAAGTTGGTCTGGCGGACGTTGAGACCACCGGTGACTGCTGCGTCCGTCCACGTCGCGAGGTGGATGTCCCACATGGGGCTGTAGTCGAACAGGGCTCCCGGGTGCGGCACTTCCTGCAGGATGTTCAGCGGGGAGAGCCGATCGAGAATGGCTGCACTGAGACCCTGTCGCTGCCGGTTGTGCTTTCCTGTTTGCCCGTTGGTGAATGCGATCAGCGACTCGCGGCCGCAGGGCCGGGCCCCGGCCGGGTCGGCGCAGCCGGCCGACGGGACCGCGTCGAGATTCGGAGCGTAAGTGACGTCCTCGATCGCCGCAGCGAGCGGACTTGAGGAATCGAACGACACGTAGTGCACGCTTTCGTCGTCGTAGCAGCCGTCGGTCTCCAGGTAGCTCACCGTATGGCGGCTGTGGGACAGCGAGACGATCTTGTCTGCCCGGCCGCTGGCGTTGGCGATCTGCGCGGCATCAAGCACAACGGTCTTGCCGCGGAAGACTACCTGGACCAGCGGGCTGTACCCGGGCCGGCCGACAGCGCCAGGCTTGGCCTGCGCTGGCGGGAAGCCCGTTGCCGAGGCAACGAGGACGTGCTTCGGCGCGAAGTTGACCGTCGCGGGGAAGCTTATGCCGTTACCGCTGCGGACATGTGAGGTGGACTTCTCAACGGCTATCGTTCCGGCCGCCTTTGCGAGCTTGGGCGTAAAGTTGACGCGAAGGGCCTGTGCCACGCTCCGGTTCGAGGCATCGGTGATGACATAGAACACGCGGTGGCCGTGGCTGGTGCCCTGGTACAGCGGGTAGGTCACGATCGTCGGACCGCTGTTTTCCCGGAAGCTGGTCGGGCCCTGTCTTGTGGGGGGCTCGAAGAACGAATTCGGCCCGAACACGACATGCTTGGTGTGGTTTTTCGAGAAGCAACGCGCCGGAACGAGGTCATGCCCCCCATGACGTTGCACATGCGAGGTGATGCTGTTCGCGGCCAGTGCCATCCCTGACGACAGCGCCGATACCGCTCCGGCCGACGCTACCGCCGCCGCGAGTGTGATAGTGCGCCAGACAGCGCGGTTGATTGGTGATGGTCTCATGTCCCGTGTCTCCTCATGTAAGTTGTCGCTGGCGAACGCAGCGTCCACGGGGAGGGATCTCCCTTGGCGCTGCGCCGTGCAGACGTCGTCCCCGTTCGTACCCCCTCGGTGCAGGAAATGGTCGGCGCAGGACTCGGGCGCCTGGAGGCCACCGTAACCCCGCGCCGTCGGGTGTGCCCAGTACAGACAGGGGACAGTTGCGCCCCCCGCGCCAGCGCGCGGCGGATCATCGTCGCTGAGGCGAGCCTGGGCGGTCCAGGGCTCCCCAGGTTTCTGAGCATTTGCCGCGGCTCACCGATCGTCGCTGGCCGGGTCGTACGTTCGTCATCGTCCATCGCCGCCACCGCCAATAGGGGGATAGGCCCGTCACAATAAGGAGGGCATCTGCACCTGCCAGATACACGCGGATTCGGGCGCGGCGGCCTTGGTCATCTCGATGCCCGGCACCGGTACGCGTTCGTCCGGGCATCGCGCAGGCGGCCCATTCGCGAGAAGGTGATCGGCAGTCGGCCGCTGGCACCAACCTCGCCGGCTCGGTCAAATCCGGGCCTAGGTCGAGCACGCCCGGCCCGGCCGTCATGCGCTGGCGGGCGACGGCCTTCAGCACCTCGACCTGGACATCATCATGCGCCGATCCGCCCCAACCAGAAACGACATTCTGAGGCGTGGGGTATGGGGTCGATCCCCCTGGCGTCTACGTCACCTACCGCAGCGGCAGTCCGAACACTCGCGCGGTCAACTTGCTCAAGCTCGGGTCCGGTCACCCGATCAATATCACGAAGTTCAACACAGTTGACGAAGCCGGCGGCTCGACCCTCGCCGTCGATCCGTTCGGCCGGGCGTGGGTGGCGTGGTCTTCGTCCTCAGGCGGGCGGCCAGCCCGGCTGAGGGGCACGAAAAAACGCGGGCCTGGCCGCTTTTTTCACTTGGTCCAGCCTTCCGCTCATGTTATGCTCACCGTGAGATTTTCTCATAACGAGGAGGACTCATTTAGTGACCGACATCATCGGCGAGGAGCAGTTCTTCGCCAGCTATGACCCCCGCGCCTACGCGCCGGTGGCCGTAACCGTTGATGTCGTCACGCTCACCATCAGGGACGGAGCCCTGCACGCGCTGCTCATCCAGCGCGGCGAGCCGCCGTTCGCAGGACATTGGGCTTTGCCAGGCGGCTTCGTCAAGGTCGGCGGAGCGTTCGGCCGCCCGGCCGCCAACCAGGCGGACCTGGCCCACACGCACTCAGCACCGGCGAAATCGACGAGCGCCAACGGAGCCCAGGCCAAACAGGGGCTGGCCTGGGCCGACCAGCCTGGCGAGGACCTGCCAGAAGCCGCGATCAGGAAACTGGCCGAGGAAACTGGTCAGGATCTGAGCCAGATCCACCTTGAGCAACTCGCGACCTACGGCGCCCCCGCCCGCGATCCGCGCATGCGAGTGATCTCGGTCGCCTACCTAGCCTTCGCACCCGAACTACCCGAGCCGCGAGCCGGAGAAGGCACCACCGCCGCCGCCTGGATCGCCGTCGACTCACTTGGCCTTATCGAGGGCACCGGCCAGCAGCGGCCGGGGACCACCAGGAAGCTGGCCTTCGACCACGCCGAGATCCTCGCCGACGGGCTGGAACGAGCAAGGTCAAAGCTCGAGTACACCCCGCTGGCCACCAAGTTCGTCATCGAGCCGTTCTCGATCTCAGAGCTGCGGACGGTATACGAGACCGTCTGGGGCGAGAGCCTGCACGCCGGGAACTTCCACCGCAAGGTGCTGTCGGTTCCCGGCTTTGTTGAGAGCACCGGAGAGACCACGCAAGCCGGCGGACCGCGCGGAGGGCCGCGGTCACGGCTTTACCGGCGCGGCGACGCTCGGCTACTGCATCCCGCGCTATTGCGACCGGGCCGAGAAGACTCGGTGCGTTGAGATGGGGGCCGACCCGGAGAAGGAGCCTTCGGCGAGGCTGGATGGAGAGGACGGGGGACACGATGGGTCACGGGGACTTCTCAGCGGACGCGTTCGCGGCGGCCTGGTTCTGGGCGACGGGCACGCCCGGGTTCGCCGACGGCAACACCGGCATGATCAAACCGGGGGCACGCCTGTGGGATGCGGTCCCGCCCAACGTCGTGATCTCGGTTTCACTCGATGATCTCGACGGCCCGGACGGCGACCTACTGATCTGACCAGTCGATCGGACAGTTAGGTCAGGCCGTCGCGGTCAGCCCACTCCAGCAGTTCGTCCAGGCGATAGACGGCGTCGTCGATCCCGGCGTGCAGGTCGCCCAGCTTGGCGTATCGCGCGGGCACGGTCGCGATCGTGAACTCGCGCGGGTCGACGTCGGCGATCTCGTCCCATCCGATCGGAGTCGACACGGTCGCCTTCGGATTGCCGCGCACCGAGTAGGCGCTGGCGATCGTGTGATCCCTGGTGTTCTGGTTGTAGTCGACAAAGAGCTTTTTCGGGTCGCGGTCCTTCCGCCACCAGGTCGTCGTCGCCTCATCGGGGATTCTGCGCTCGACCTCTTTGGCGAAGGCGTGCGCCGCCCGGCGGAGCTCGGAGAACTCCCACGCGGGTTCGATCCGGACGTAGATGTGCAGGCCGTTGCCGCCGGAAGTCTTCGGCCAGCCGGTGGCGCCGAGTTCGCCAAGCACTTCCTGGGCCACTCCCGCGACCCTGCGCACCGTGTCGAATCCGCATTCCGGCATCGGGTCGAGGTCGATGCGCCACTCATCGGGGCGCTCGGTGTCGGCCCGCCGGGAGTTCCACGGGTGGAACTCCACCGTCGACATCTGCACGGCCCAGATCACGCTCGCGATTTCGGTCACGCAGAGTTCGTCGGCGGTCCGGTTGTAGCGGGGGAAGTGCACCCGCACCGTCTCAAGCCAGGGCGGCGCCCCAGCCGGCACCCGCTTCTGGTGCACCTTCTCCCCCGCCACTCCGGACGGGAACCGGTGCATCATGCACGGCCGCTCGCGCAGCGCGCGAACGATGCCGTCACCGACCGACAGGTAGTAGCGGGCGAGGTCCAGCTTGGTTTCGCCGCGCGCGGGAAAGTAGACCCGGTCTGGATTGGAGATCCGGATCGTCCGGGTACCGACCTCAAGTTCCGTCTGTTCGGTCATAGCGGCAAGCTAGCCGACGCCCCCGGCGGCTAACTAGCCGACCGGCCGGCTCGGCCAGTAACGTGCTGACGTGAACGCGATCACTACCAAGCTCAGCTCGCAATCGGTGTCCGACACCGTGGCCCGCCTGCTCAACATGCTTAACGCCAAGGGCGTGAAGCTGTTCGCGGTGATCGATCAGCGCGAACAGGCGCAAGCGGCAGGGCTTGACCTGCGGGAGACCACCTTGGTGATCTTCGGAAATCCAGCGGCCGGAACTCCGGTCATGGCGGCAGCGCCGATGGCCGCGCTCGACCTGCCGCTCAAGGTGCTGGTCTGGGACGACGACGGCCAGACGAAGGTCAGCTACACCTCGACCGCCGAACTCGCCGCCCGGTATCAGCTCGGTCCTGAGCTGGCCGGCAACCTAGCCGCGATCGACGCGCTCACCACGGCCCTCGTCGCGCAGGAGTGACAACGACGACTAACTGGGCGGGGAACGTCGTGTTCCGCGCGGCGCGTTTGCACCAGCCTGGCTCGGTGCCGGAGTTGCGGAAGCTGGTGGCCGGAGCCGACCGGGTCCGGGTGCTTGGTACCGGGCACTCGTTCAGCCCGATCGCCGACACCACGGGCGACCTGATCTCGCTGGCTGGCCTGCCGCCGGTCTTCGCGGTCGACGCCGATCGGAGCCGGGTCACGGTGGGCGGCGCCATTACTTACGGCCAGCTCGCGCCGCGCCTAAACGAGGCCGGCTACGCGCTGGCCAACCTGGGGTCGCTGCCGCACATCTCGGTCGCCGGTGCCTGCGCGACCGGCACGCACGGCGCGGGCGCGGGCGTCGGCAACCTGGCGACGGCCGTCGCGGCGATCGAGCTGGTGACCGCCGACGGCGACCTGGTCACGCTGGATCGCGACCGTCCCGCTGACCAGCCGGAGTTCGGCGGCGCCGTGGTAGCCCTCGGCGCGCTCGGAGCGGTGATCAGCCTGACGCTCGCCGTCGAGCCGACCTACCAGGTGAGCCAGTATGTCTACGACGATCTCCCGACGGGCGCGCTCGACCGGCATTTCGACGAGATCTTCGGTGCCGGGTACAGCGTGAGCCTGTTCACCGACTGGCGCGGCGGGACGTTCAATCAGGTCTGGGTCAAGCGCAGGATCTCGGGCCAGGACCGCGCCGAAGCCGAACCGCGCTGGCTGGGCGCGCGGCTGGCCGACCGGCCTAGGCACCCGGTACCTGGCATGTCACCGGTGCACTGCACCACCCAGCTGGGATCACCTGGCCCGTGGCATGAGCGGCTGCCGCATTTCAGGCTCGACGTCACCCCCAGCGCGGGCCGGGAGCTGCAATCGGAGTTCATGCTGCCTCGCACCCGCGCGGTCGAGGCGATCAAGGCGATCGAGGCGGTCGGCGATCTTCTGGCGCCGGTGATGCGGATCTCGGAGATCCGCACGATCGCCGCCGATGAGTTGTGGCTGAGCCCTTGCTACCGGCGAGACTCCGTCGGCCTGCACTTCACGTGGATCGATGATCAGGCGGCGGTCGCGCCGGTGCTGGCGCTCGTGGAAGAGCGGCTGGAGCAGTTCAGCCCCAGGCCGCACTGGGGGAAGCTGTTCAGCGCGAATCCGGCCGCCCGGTACGAGCGGATGCCCGACTTCGGCCGGCTCAGACGCGACTATGACCGTACGGGCAAATTCGGCAACGACTTTACCGACGTCTACTTGCCCTAATCGGAGTTGGCCACGGGGCGGGTCAGGCCACGACGACCTGGATTCCAGCGTCGGTGAGCCTGGCGGCCTGAGCCTGGTCGATCCCGCCGTCCGTGACCAGCACATCCACATCCTGCGCCGCGCAGATCCGCGCGAACGCGCGCCGGCCGGCCTTGGAGCTGTCGGCCGTGACGATCACCCGGGCGGCCCGCGTGGCCATCAGCCGGTTGATGCTGGCTTCCCCTTCGTGGTGAGCGGTCGCGCCAACCTCGGCATCGATGCCATCCACGCCCAGGATCGCCACGTCGAGCACGACCTGTTCCAGGACGCCGGTGGCGAGCGGGCCGGTCAGCTCGTAGGACTGCGGCCGGGCGACCCCGCCGGTCGCGACGATCTTGATGCTCTGGCGCACAGCTAGCTCAGTGGCGATGTTGAGCGCGTTGGTGACCAACGTCAGCGCCGGTGACAGGGGCCCGCCGGACTGCAGATCGGAGCGGACCGCCAGCGCTCTCGCGACCTCAGTCGCGGTCGTACCGCCGTTGATCCCCATGATCTGGCCCGGCCGGATCATGGCCGCCGCCATCGCACCGATCCGCTGCTTCTCGGTCGGGTGCCGCTCGCTCTTGTAGCGCAGCGGCAGATCGTAGGTCACCGCCTGAGCGACCGCTCCGCCCCTGATCCTGGTGAGCATCTGCTGTGCGGCCAGATCGTCGAAGTCCCGCCGCACCGTCGCGGCTGAGACACCCAGTTCCTGTGCTGCCTTCTCGACGGTGACCTGGCCATCGGCGGCCAGCAGCTCAAGCAGGGCGTTCCAGCGCCGGTACCGGCTCACTGGGCTGTGTTCATTGCACTGGGCTCGTCGGCCGAAGCACGCCTAGCAACCTGGCTACCTCCTCTGCGACGGCCTCTCGGCCCGCCGCCATGTACTTCCTCGGATCGACCAGCCGCTGGTCTGCGGCCAGCACGGAGCGCACCGCCTCGGTGAACACCTTGTTCAGCGCGGTCGCGATGTTGATTTTCGTCAGGCCGGACCGCACGGCCTCGACCAGGACATCATCGGGAACTCCGGACGATCCGTGCAACACGAGCGGCACGCCAACCTCCGCCCGGATCTGCTCGATCAGCTCAAGGTCGATCACCGCGCTCTTGGTGAGCATCGCGTGCGAACTGCCGACCGCCACCGCCAGCCCGTCGACACCGGTCGTCAGCACGTACTCGGCGGCCTCGGCGGGTTTGGTCCGGACGCCGGGCGCGTGCACCCCGTCCTTGCCACCGACCTCGCCCAGCTCGGCCTCCACCCACACCCCGCGATCGTGACACCACCGCGCGATCTCCGCCGTCGCGGCCACGTTCGACCCGTAGTCCAGCGCGGAGGCGTCGAACATCACCGACCCGATCCCGGCCGACACCGCCGCGCTCACCAGGCCAACTCCGGTCGCATGATCCAGATGCACGGCCACCGGCCCGTCAGTGGCCGCGGCGACCGCCAGCGCGGCCGCCGCTATCGGCTCGATCGCGCCGTGATAGCGCACGCAGTTCTCGCTGATCTGCAAGATCACCGGCGCACCGGCCGCCTCGGCCCCGGCCACGATCGCCTCGGCGTGCTCAACCCCGATCACATTGAACGCAACCGCCGCGCTCCCAGCAGCTCGAGCCGCTTCCACCAACTCCCCAGTCGCCACCAGCGTCATCGAGCACCCCCGACGCCCCGGCCACCGGGCCGAACCATGGCGCTCCGGTGCTGTCGCTCGTACTCCTGCGAAGCGAACTCCCCCGCAACCGCCGCCGCGACCGTAGCCGCGCCCAGCGCCACGGCCTGCCGCAGCAACGCCGGCCAGCCGAGTCCGCGCATCAATCCATCAGCCAGCCCAGCCACCACCGCATCCCCGGCCCCGGTTGGGTTCCCGTCCACCCGCTCCCCGGGCCGCGCCAGCCAGGAGCCCTCCCCGGTGACCGCCAGCAGTCCCGCCGCCCCCAGCGAAACCACCACAAACTCGGCACCACCTCGGGCCAGCTCCCGAGCCGCCTCCTCCACCAACGACACCGAAGTGCCCCCGATGCAGCCAGAGCGACAGCAGGGTTCCCCCGATGTAGCTGGCTCCGCGCCGGCAGAAGGAGCGGAGTCAACGGCCAAGGCAGACGGCGGGTCTGGAGGGGTAACTGGGGCCGGTGTTGCGTGAGAGGTGGCCGAACTAGAAGCGACGGTCGGAACTGGGCCCGGAACCGAAGTCGGGGGCGAGGCCGGGGCTGAGGCTGGGGCTGAGGCTGAGGCTGGAACGCGTGCGGGCTCTGCGCCCAGCGATCGGCCGGTGACCTGCTCAAGCTCGGCCAGGTTCGGCTTGATCAGCGTCGGCCCGGCCGCCGCACCCACAATGAGCGCCGACCCGCTCGTATCCAAGATCACCGGTACCGACGCGGCCCGAGCTGCCACGATCAACCCCGCGTACGCCTCAGCCCCGACCCCGCCCGGCAGACTCCCGGACAGCACCACGACGTCGCATTCATCCAACGCGGCCCGATACGCGGCCACGAACTCCGCGTACTCACCGGGCTCAACCAAAGGCCCGGGCTCGTTGAACAGCGCCGCCTGATCCCGCGCCGAGTCGACCACAGTCAACGTCCGCCGCGTGTGGCCGGCGATCGCGGTGAACGCGACCTCGATCCCGGACCCGGCTAGCAACTCGGCCAGCTCGGCACCGGCAGCTCCGCCGATCAGCCCGACGAGCCTGACCTCGCGGCCGAGCGCGCGCAGGGTCCTGGCCACGTTTACGCCCTTGCCGCCAGGCCGGACGTGCACGGTATGCGGCCGGTTGACCCCTGCCCAGTCCGCCGTCTCGACCTCATACGTCAGATCGAGCGCCGGGTTGAGCGAGACAACCAAGATCAACTGAGGATTACCGATCGGGTCAGGTTGCGCGGCCGGTCCGGGTCAAGCCCGTTCGCCCGGGCGATCGTGACTGCCACCCGGTGCACCCGCACGAGCTCAGCCAGCGGATGCTCATGCAGCGGATGCTCAGCCTCCCCGGCCGACCCCGGCCACATGGTCCCGCCCGCCGCCGCGACCTCATCCGCCAGTCCGTCCGGCGCGGGCCCGAACAACCACACCAAGCTTCCCGGCGCGGTCACCGCGATCGGCCCGTGCCGGTACTCCATCGCCGGATACGACTCGGCCCACTTTCCAGCCGACTCCCGCAGTTTGAGCGCTGCCTCATGGGCCAGGCCAACCGTCCAGCCGGTGCCGAGGAACGTGTACTGACACACCTCGGCCAGCACTTCGGGAAGCACCCCGGTCAGCACTTCGGTTAGCACTTCGGGCAGCGGAGAGGCCAGGACGAGTTCAGCCGCCGCCGCGACCGGCGAGATGTCGGTACCGAGATGAGCGAGCAGCAGCGCCAGCTCGCTGGTGGCGAACCTAGTCTGGACGACCGACTGCTCATCGGCGAAGTCAAGCGCGATGATCGCGTCCGCAGCGGAAGCGATCGGCGTCCGGGGATCAGCGGTGATCGCCACCGTTGGCTGCCGGCCACCCAGCTGATCGAGCAGTCGCAAGATCTCGGTCGTCGTACCGGACCGGGAAAGCGCCAGCACCCGGTCGTACCGCCGGCCAGCCGGCATCTCCGACGCGGCGAACGCATCGGTCTCACCGAGTCCGGCGGCCTCGCGCGCCACCGCGTAGCACTGAGCGATGAACCAGGACGTGCCGCAACCCACCACGGCCACCCGCTCGCCCGGCGACGGCAACAACCCGCCTACCTCAGGCAGCAGCGCGACGGCTCGCCGCCAGCAGTCCGGTTGCGACGCGATCTCGGCTTCGGTAAGGCCGAGGTCGGCCTGCTGCATCGTCAGTACCCCCTATATCCCGGACAGTCCAGTGGCCGCGACGGATCGGACGAAGTACCGCTGCGCGATCAGGAAGACGATCATCATCGGCGCGAGGCTCATCACGTTCCCGGCCATCAGCAGCGGCCACTCGGTCGAGTGCGCGCCCTGGAACGTCGCGAGCCCGAGCGGCAGCGTGGACGCGGCGGTCGAGTTGATCGCGATCAACGGCCAGAGGAAGTTGTTCCACGAATCGAGGAAGGTCAGCGCCGCGAGCGTGGCCAGCGCGGGCGCGGACAGCGGCAGCACGACCTTCCACAGCACCATCAGCCGGTTGGCGCCGTCCACCCGGGCCGCGTCCTCGTATTCGATCGGCAGGGTGCGGAAGAACTGCCGCAGGAAGAACACTCCGAACGCGGTCGCCGCATTCGGCAAGATCAACGCTCCGATATGGCCGATGCCGACCCCGGCCAGCAGGTTCACGCCGATCCACTTGGTGATCAGGAACTGCGGGATCATCGTGACCTGGAACGGCACCATCAGCGTCGCCATCATCACGATGAACAGCGCCGTCCGGCCAAGGAACCTGAACCGAGCGAACGCGTACCCGGCCGCCGCGCACAGCACCAGGTTGCACACGACCGTGGTCAGCGCGACGATCGCGCTGTTGAGGAAGAACCGCCCGAACGGGGCCGCGTTAAACGCGTCCGGGTAGTTCCGCAGCCGAATTACATGCGGCGTCAGGTCGGGCGGAAACCGCAGCGCCTCCGACGACGTCTCCAGCGAGGTCACGATCAGCCAGACGAACGGGAACAGCAGCACGATCGTCGCCGGAATCAGCACCAGATGCCAGGGACTAAACGGCCACCGACGCCGCCCCGCCTGCACGGACCCGGCCGCCAGAGAAGGCGCGCTCATGACCTGTAGTAGGTGAATCGGCGCCCGACCCGGAACTGGATCGCGGTGACCACCAGGATCACGATGAACAACAAGTACGCGATGGCCGAGGCGTAGCCGAAGTTGAAGTTCTCGAACGCCTGCTGGTACAGGTAATAGACCAGCACCGTGGTCGCCCCGAGCGGCCCGCCCTGAGTCGACAGATACACCTCGTCAAAGAGTTGCAGCGCGTTGATCGTCAGCCAGACCGCCAGGAACAGCGACGCCGGCGACAGCAGCGGCATCGTGATCCGCCAGAACGAGGTCCATCGACCGGCCCCGTCGATCGCGGCCGCCTCGGTCAGGTCCTGCGGTATCCCCTGCAGCGCGGCCAGGTAGATGACGACGGCGAACCCGCTCCAGCCCCAGATCGTCATCACGACGACTACGTACAGCGCCTCGGACGGCGAGTTCAGGAACTGCTGCTGCGGGATGTGCAGCAGGCTGAAGACGTAGTTCACGATCCCGTAGGACGGGTCGAACAGCCAGATGAAGACCAGCGCCTCGCTGATCGTCGAGATCGCCATCGTGGCGTAGGCGGCCGTCCGGTACACCCACATGAAGCGGAGCTTCCGGTTCATCGCGACCGCGAGGAACAGCCCGAGCACCATCGTGCCCGGCACGAACAGCGCGGTGTAGATCAGCGTGTGCCAGATCGCCGACGTTACGGCCGGGTCGTGGACCATCTGCCGGTAGTTATGCAGCCCGACGAACGGCGTGCTCGACGAAAGCTGGTCGCTCTGCTGGAACGACATGATCAGCGACCAGATGATCGGAGCCGCGCCGAACAATCCGATGACTACCGTCGCCGGGGTGACGAACGCCCACCCGGTCAGCGTCTCGGCCCGGCGCAACCGCCGCGACCCCGGCCGCTCGCCGGTCTTCCGCCGCCCGAGCGCAATCGAGGCCGACAAGCTCATCCAGAGCCGGCCAGGATCTGGTTGACCTTCGCCGCAGCGGCGTCTAGCGCGGCCTTCGGCTGCTGCTTGTTCAGCAGCACGGCCACGATCATCGTGCCGATGACCTGGGAGATCTGCGGGTAGCTAGCGACCTGCGGCCGGGCCTGCTTGACGTTGCCGAGGTTGGTGATGAACGTCGAGACGTCCGGCAGCGCGGCATTCATTTCGCTCTGGTAGCCGGGCGCGTTGGCGGTCGACTGGCGCGTCGGCAGATTGCCGGTTTTTAGGGTGAAATATTTGTCCTGGGCCGGTGCCGTCAGCCAGAGGAGGAAGTCCTCGGCGGCTTTCACCCTGGAGGCGCCGTTGTTGAAGACCACCCAGTTATCGGGTCCTGAGATCGTCTGATGCCCTGCGGTCGTGCCGGGGAACGACGGCATGACCTGGACGCCGTACTTCACGTTCGGGAACCCCGACAGGTCCCACGGCCCGGTGACCAGCATGCCGACCTTGCCGGAGTTGAACACGTTGGCGTAGGCCGAGTCGGTCGGGTCCAGATACATCGAGTGATCGGTGACGGCCATCGTGCGCAGCGTGTCCAGCGCGGTCAGGCCGGCCGTCGAGTCGAACGCCGCCTTGGTGTTATCGGAGTTGAGGATCTGGCCGCCGGCGGCCCACAGCAACGCCTCCCAGTGCCAGACCGTGTCCTCGCTGCCCGGGGTGACGTAGGCGGTGCCGAACTGCTTGATCGACGGAATCGTCAGCTTCTTGGCGTCGGCGGTGAACTGCGACCAGGTCCAGTCCGGGCCGGGCAGCGGCAGGTGCGCCTTGGCGAACAGCGTCTTGTTGTAGACCACCGCGAGGTTGTCGACCAGGGCCGGCATTCCGATTACCCGGGCGCCGACAGTCGCCACATCTCGTTCCCCGACCCAGAAGTCGTTCCAGTTCACGCTGGACTGCTTCACCAGGTTGGTCAGCGTGACGACCGAGGAGATCTTGGCGACGTTCGGCGCCCACGAGCCGTATAGATAGGCGAGGTCAGGCGGAGCGCCGCCGGCCACAGCGGTCTGCACCTTCTGCAGCGTGTTGTCGCTGTTGACATACAGCGTGTTGACTTTCACGCCCGGATGGGACTTTTCGTACCCGGCGATCATGTGGGCGAACACCTTCGCCTCGACGCCGGTATAACCCTCCCAGATCTGGATCGACTTGCTGTTGCCGGTCGCCTCGCTGCCTGATCCGCAGGCCGCCAGCCCGGTGACGACGGTCATCGCGAGTGCGCAGCAAACCGCTGCCCGCAGCCGATAAGTGCCCATCATGACCTCTGTTCACCTACGCCGATGTTTGAGGCATATCTTTGGGGTCCCGCCTGACCGTGTCAAGACGGATCGAGCAGCAAAAGTGCAGGTAACTGTGGGTTATTGCATGATGACCTGCGCAGTCTTGCGCGTAACTGCGCGCAATGAAACACTTTTGATCGTGATCAAGATCGCGTTCATCGGGGCCGGGAGCATCGAGTTCACCCGGAATGTCGCAACTGACCTGTGCGGATTCGCCGAGCTGAGCGGGCAGCTGCACCTGTCGCTGCACGACATCAGCGCCGAGCGGCTCGCCTTCGCCGAGCGGCTGGTCAACCGCATCGTCGAGCAGACCGGCGCCAGCGTCACGGTCACCGCGTCACTCGAGCGCACCGTGGCCATCGAAGGCGCCAAGTACGTCATCAATGAGGTCCAGGTCGGCGGGTACGACGCGACCAGGCTCGACTTCGACATCCCGGCTAAGTTCGGGTTGCGCCAGACGATCGGTGACACGATCGGCATCGGCGGCATCTTCCGCGGCCTGCGCACGATCCCCGTCGCGGTCGCGCTCGCCACCGACATGCTGCGGCACTGCCCGGACGCCTACCTGCTCAACTACACCAACCCGATGGCGATGCTGCCGTGGGCGATCTACGCCGGCACCGAGTTCGAGCGGGTGTACGGCCTGTGCCACTCGGTGCGGGACACGCACGCGTTCCTGGCCGGTCTGGTGGGGGTTCCGGAAGCTGAGATCAGCTATACGACGGCGGGATTCAACCACCAGGCGTTCGTGCTGCAGTTCGAGCGCAACGGTGAGTCGCTCTACCCGAAGCTGACGCAAGTGATCGACGCCGACCCCGACGGACTCGGTCGACGGGTGCGGGTCGAGCTGTTCCGGCGGTTCGGCTACTTCCCCACCGAGTCCAGCGAGCACTCGGCCGAGTACGTGCCCTGGTTCATGCGGCACGACTCGCAGGTCGCGCACTACCGGATCTTCGTCGGCGACTACCTGGCCCGCTGCGAGGAGAACCTGGCCGAGTTCGCCGAGCTGACCAGGCAGCTCGACGCGGATGAGCAGATCGAGCTTGACTCGGGCGACGAGCTGGCCTCGCAGTTCATTCACTCAACGGAGACCGGCGAAGAGCGCGAGATCTACGTCAACATCCGCAACAACGGCAAGATCGAGAACCTGCCGCCGGACGCGTGCGTCGAAGTGCCGTGCTACCTCGGCGTCGGCGGGCCGCTGCCCCGGGCGGTCGGTGCGCTGCCGGTACAGCTGGCCGCGCTGAACCGGACGTTCCTCAACGTGGTCGAGCTGACCGTGCAGGCCGCGCTGACCGGAAACCGGGACTACGTGTACCAGGCGGCGCTGCTCGACCCGAACACGTCGGCAACGCTGACCACCGCCGAGACCGTCGCGATGTGCGACGAGCTGCTCGACGCGCACGCGGCCATGCTGCCGCCCAAGCTCACCAGGTAAATCGAGCTCCCAGTGGGAGGCTGATCGGCCATGTCGACGAGACGTCTGCGCACCTCGGCCGCGATTGCCGCGATTGCTGCGGCTGCCGGCCTGATTGGTGTGCCTGCGCCCGCGGCGGCCGCCGTCCCGCCGGCAGCCGCCGCGGGGGGATCCGGGGGGTCCCACCGACTACACCCCCCACCCACCACCCCGGCCAGCACTGCGAAGATCGCGCCGCCGCAGCGGTCTGGGGCGTTGCGGATCACCGGCGTTGCGCGGGACGGCAGTGTGGTCAGAGCCGCCGGACTGGCCTGGCGGCCAGGGCGGCTCCCGAAAGGCGACCGGCTGCTCAGCTTCGGCGTCGCCTACTACTGGAAGTCCTGCGCGGGCGGCTGCCGCAACGCCAGCGACAGCACGGCGACGCCGTTCGGCGCCTCGCGGTACATCGTCGGCCACGCCGACACCGGCCGGAAGCTTCAGCTCACCGAGACCGCCACCGAGGTGGTCGAGACCGATCCGGCGACGTTCTCCTTCTCGGTGTTCAACGCCTCGGCCACGGTGACCTCGCGGCGCGTAGCCGCCGCCTATCCAGCCGGTCGGGCGCCGCGCACCGAGTTCGTCGACGGAACGCCCGAGCGCCGGACCAGCTCCCGCGAGGAGTACTTCAGCGTCGACCCGCCCCACTTCGCGGCCAGCTCGGGCAAGCCCGCCGAGTTCTACCGGATCGACCATGGCTCTTGGCACAAGATTCAGCCGGCGCATGCTTTCTACACCGGAAGACTCAAGCTTGGCGTGCATCAAGCGTTCGTTCGTACGGCCGACCGGGGCGGTGCCACGGTGCTGCGATTCCGCTGGCGGGTGACGCCGCTGCCTAAGCCGGTCGCGTGCCATCGGCGGCCTGGACATGACTGCTGGCTGCCGCCGCACCTGAACTCGGCGGGCAAGCCGCTGCGGTGGGACTGGCAGATCGGGCGGGTCACGCCGCTGGAGCGGACCGGCAAGCATGCCGTCGACCTCTACGACATCGACGGGTTCCTGACTACGAAGGCTCAGATACACGCGATCAAGACGAGCTGGCAGGCCGACACCCTGGCGCACCCGAGGACCGTCTGCTACCTGGACCTGGCCTGGGAGGAGTACCGGCCGGACGGCAGCCCTGGCCGGCGAGCGGGGTTCCCGGCCGCGACGCTCGGCAATGTCTACTACGGCTACCCGCAGGAGCGGTGGCTGGACTTCCGCCAGCTGAACGAGCTGAAGCCGATGATCAAGGCGCGGCTTGAGATGTGCGCGCGCAAGGGTTTCGACGCGGTCGAGCTGGACGACATCGACAGCTTCGACCCGCCGCCTGTGACCGGGTTTCACCTGACCGCCGGGGACGCCCAGAACCTGCTGGCGTACGCGTTCAACGAGACGCACCGGCTCGGGCTGGCCGGGCTATGGAAGAACTCGCCGTGGCTGACCTGGTGGGCCCGGAGGTACTCGGACGGCGCGGTGGTCGAGGAGTGCTACGTCTACAAGGCCTGCTTCTCATCCTGGCTGCGCGGCAGCAAGCAATACGGGATCACTTGCACGGCGCTGGCGGGACGGACGCCGTGCGGGTGGGATGCGTTCAGCGCGGATCGGACTCATGCGCAGCCCACCGGTAAGTGGGTCGGCGAGGTCGAGTACTCGGCCGATCATTACGTCTGCTCCCCCGGCCAGACCGGGACCAAGTGCTCTGGCCGGCACAGTTACGCCGCGTTCTGCCGGACGATCTACTCGCAGCCGCACGGGTTTTCCGCTATGAAGCTTGACGTGGACCTAGACGGCAAGATGTTCTTCCCCTGTCCGCGCGGCACGTGACGGCGGCGGCCCGGCCCATCCGGGTTGGCAGCCGGAGCGCGACCTTCCAGCAGTGGCAGGCGCTGCTGACTAACCGCACCAAGCGCCTGCGGGCCGGTGAGTTCCTGGTTCAGGGGGTCCGGCCGGTGTCGGAGGCGGCCAGGCAGGGCTGGACGATCCGGGCACTGTTGCACGACGGTCGGCCGACGCCGTCGAAGTGGGCGGCGCAGCTCTGGGAGACCACGCCGGTGGCGGCTCGGTTCGTGGTGGCGCCTGAGCTAATGGCGGAACTCGGCGAGAAACTGGACGGTGTCCCTGAGCTGCTGGCGGTGGCCCAGATGCCGCCGGACAACCTGTCCCGGCTCGAGGTGGCTGACCGGCCCTTGCTGGTGACTGTCTTTGACCGACCAGCCAGCCCGGGCAACGTCGGCACATTGATCAGGTCGGCGGATGCGTTCGGCGGGACCGGGCTCGTCGTCACCGGACACGGCGCCGACCCCTATGACCCGCGCTGCGTACGAGCTAGCACCGGCTCATTCTTCGGTGTTCCGGTCGTACGGGCGCCCTCGCACCGGGAGGTGATCGACTGGGTGGGGGCGCTGCGCGAGGCCGGATCACCGGTAACCGTGATCGGCGCCGATGAGGATGGCGCGGTCGATGTCCGGCAAGCCGACCTGACCGGGCCCCTCGTGCTGGTAATCGGCAACGAGACGACCGGCCTGACCACCGCCTGGCGGGCTGAGTGCGACCTGGTGGTCAGCCTGCCGATGGTGGGAGCCGCCAGTTCGCTGAACGCCGCGACCGCTGGATCGATTCTCCTGTACGAGGCGATGCGCCAGCGGGCTTAGCGGTTAGGGCTTAGGGCAGTCGTTCCATCATCGTGGTGTCCGGCGGTCCTGGCTGCCCGGTCGGCGGGTACGCGGTGAACGTAGCCGTCAGCTTGTCCCGCCAGACCATGATCGTGACCCTCCCGTACCCGGCCGACTGGCAGGTCCTGGGGTTGAACCACTGCCAGGTGCCGATGTAGTCGAGCTTGTCGGTCTGCCGGAGCACGAGCTGGCCGTCCTGATCGTTCACCTTCGGGCAGAACACCCCGATGCGCTGGCTGATCACCGTGTCCGAGATCGTCCTGATCCCGATCCGGCTGAACTTGAACTCGCCGCCGAACAGCGACCAGGTACCGGCCAGCGACGGGCGGCGCCGGCGATGGACCACCGGGTTCATCCTGGACCGGGCCGGAGGCCTGGGCGTCGGGGTCGTGACTGGCGCCTTGGGGTGCTTGGCCGGGTGAGTCTTAGCCGTTCGGGTCTTGGCCGCGCGGGTGACGATGGGGCGGGTAACGGTGCCTGGCTTGAGGTCAGCCCCGACCTGGAACTGGCGGGTCGACGCCGGACGCGGCTTGTGCCTGGCCTTCGACTTGTTCTTCGCGGGAGTCTTTCTTGCGCTGGCGTTTTTGGTCTTTGAAGGCACCGCATGACGTCCGGCGGCGATCTTGCCGGGAGCTGGAAGGATGGCGTCCGCCCCCTGGACCATCGGACCGATCAGCACCAGTCCAAGCCCAACGGCTATGCCGGTTTTACCGAGCACCCGAGCGACTCCGGGCATGCGATCTCCAATCCAGCTCCACCACACCAGCGGGTCACAGCGTTACAGCCAGGACGCTGTGTCCTAGAACAGCACCAAATGTACTCATGAAAGACTCGGTTTCGACTCACTTCCGTTAACGAACGAGTCCATCCCTACGCTCCCAGCCTCCGCAACCCGACACCACCAGCTTTCCCGTTTCGGCAACCCGCGAGTATCCGCAGGCCATGCCGAGCGTCTAGCGGGTAGCCTGCTGGGCAATCGTGACGGAGAGTCTTCGGCTTCGGCGCCGAAAACTCTCCGTGATCATGATCGGGCGTCCCATATGCCCGAATCTTGTCGGAGCGTTTTCGTTGATCGGAGCGTTTTCGGCAGATCAGGGCAGTTTTTCGCGGAAAACTCTCCGACACACGAAAACGCTCCGACGAAAACCGGGCATTCCGGACCGGATTCCATGATCCCGGAGACTTCTCAGCACCGAAGCCGAAAACGCTCCGCTTAGCGGCCGCCCAGCCGCGAGAAGTGCCCACCCGGCCAGGCCCAGCTGGTCAAGCCGCTACCACCTGGCCTCCAACCAGTTCGCTACACCCGGCCAGCCTGCCCTGCCGGCCCAGCCGGACAGGCACGGGCAGACGACCCGCGAGACAAGACCCACCAGCCGGGCCGCCCCCAGCCAGACGCCCCACCACCGAAAATCGATCGAAACCTAGTTTTTCGCTCGGAATACGTGACATGATATCTCGCAGAGGAGAGATTGAAGTCAAGACCCAGCTGACGAAGGGCGAACTTGCTGTGACTCAGGTACAAGATCACCAAGCCACCGCACTAGCCGACACGAGGAACCAGTCCGACAACGAACACCGGTATATCGAGGTAGCCAAGGTCGGCGGATCGCTCGGTGCGATCGTGAGCGGGATCAAGGTCAGCGGCGACCTTACGGCCGGCGCGGTCGCCGAGTTGCGGTCGGCGCTGCTCGCGCACCGGGTGGTGTTCCTGCGCGACCAGCAGCAGGCCGGTGACGCCGAGCAACTGGCGTTCGCCCGGCTGCTCGGGCCGGTGACCAAGCCGCATCCGACGGTGGCCGGGGACGGCAAGGCCGTCCTGCCGATCGACTCCGAGCAGGGCAAGGCCAACAGCTGGCACACCGACGTCACGTTCGTGGACCGGGTTCCGGCGATCAGCATCTTGCGGGCGATCACCCTGCCTCCCTATGGCGGCACGACCGTCTGGGCGAACACCGTCCAGGCCTACCGCCAGCTGCCGCCCGCGCTCCAGGCCCTGGTCCACAGCCTCCGCGCGGTCCACACGAACCTCTACGACTACGCCGACCACCGTCCGCGCATCGGCGGCGTGGATGTGAAGGAGGAGCGGTACAGCGAGGAGTTCCGGCGGCTGGAGTTCGAGACCGAGCACCCCGTCGTCCGGCTGCACCCGGAGACCGGCGAACCGTCGCTGCTGCTCGGGCATTTCGTTCGATCGTTCGTGGGACTGTCCAAGACCGACTCGGCCGACTTGTTCCAGCTGCTGCAGCGGCACGTCACCCGGCTGGAGAACACGGTGCGCTGGACCTGGCGGACCGGCGACATCGCGATCTGGGACAACCGGGCCACCCAGCACTACGCGGTCGCCGACTACGACGACCTGCCCAGGCGGCTGCACCGCATCACGATCGCCGGTGACCTGCCGATCGGCATCAGCGGCGACCTCAGCGTGCCGCTCAAGGGTGACGCCGCCAGCTATTCTGACCTGCCGGTCTGACACCCGCCCCGTGGTCCCGGCGCCAAGGTTGCCGCCGGGACCACGATGTATTTTCGTGAGTCGCATGGTGGACTGGGCCAATGCAGGTTCGCTGGTACCGTTCGCGGGTCATTGCCGGATTGCTCACGGCCGCAGCGCTGGTGGCGGCCTGCGGCGGGCCACCGGTCCACGTGGGCATCAAAGCAAGCGGTCTGCCGATCAGGGCCACCGCCTCGGTCGAGGTGGTTGTGCCGCCGGGCGAGGGCGGCGCGTTCGCGGTCAAGCGCAAGCTGCACGTGCCGCCTGGCTGGACTGTGCGCGTCTGGGCCAGAGTGTCGGATGCGCGAATGGAGGCTTGGACCCCGCAGGGTGACCTGCTGGTCAGCCAGCCCGACGAGGGAATGGTCGTCGAGCTGACCCCGAGCAAACAGGGCCTCGCGCCATCGCAGACCATTCTGACTGACCTGACCAAGCCGCAGGGCCTGGCCTTCGCCCGGGTAAGCGGCCGCTGGATGCTGTACGTCGCCGAGGCCGACCAGATCGTGCGCTACCGGTGGGGGAAGTCCGGGATCACTGGCCGGCCGCGCGTCATCGCCCCGCATCTGCCCGGCATCAAGCCGAACGGCGACGACAACCACACGGTGAAGGATGTGGCCGTGACGAAGGACGGCACCATTTACTTCAACGTGGGCAGCTCGTCGAACGCCAATCCGGACGACCGTACGTTCAAGCCGCCGCGCGCGACGATCATGTCGGTACGGCCGGACGGCACCGGCCTGCGGGTAGTCGAGCGCGGGGTGCGCAACGGCGAGGGCCTGGCGGTCGCGCCGAACGGGACCGTCTGGACGGCCGTCAACAACCGGGACAACATCCCCTACCCGTTCCACTCCTCCTACGCCGGGCACCACGACGCCTTCGGCCAGGTCATCCAGGCCTACGTCAACAACCACCCGCCCGATGAGGTGGTGCCGGTGACCCAGGGGCGCGATCTCGGCTGGCCCTACTGCAATCCTGATCAGGACGTGAACCACCCGGCCGGATCGCTGGCCGGCATTCCGCTGGTGCGCGATTCACTGACGAATCCGCGCGGCCACCACCTGAACTGCTCCCGCCTGCAACCGATCAATGTGGGACTGCCCGCGCACAGCGCGCCGCTGGGGATGAGCTTCCTGGAGGGCAGCCGTCTGCCGACACCATGGAAGAACGGCGCGGTCGTAGCCGTGCACGGATCGTGGAACCGGGTGCCGCCGAGGCCGCCCGCGGTGCTGTGGCTGGCCTGGAACGCGGCCAAGCACACCCTCGAACCGGCCGTGGTCATGGTCACCGGATTCCAGAACTCCGACGGCAGCCGCTGGGGCCGCCCGGCCGATGTGGTGCCGGGACCAGACGGCGCCCTCTACATAAGCGACGACACCGCTGGCGCCATCTACCGCCTGGCTCCGCCTTCGGCCAAGCACTAACCCGCGACCAGGGTTGGCTGTCAGTGGGCCGGGTTAGTGTGGGCGGGTGCTCGATGAGTTCCACCCGGCGGTAAGTACCTGGTTCGCCAGGCGATTCCCTGATGGACCGACCGCGCCGCAGGATAAGGGCTGGGGCGAGATCGCGGCGGGCAAGCACACGCTGATCGCCGCGCCGACCGGGTCCGGTAAGACGCTGGCCGCCTTCCTGGTCTGCATCGACCGCCTCTACCGCGCGCATGAGACCCAGGAAGCAAGCGCCGCCGCCGAGGTCGAGTCGGCGGCGCAAGACACCGCCGAGATCGAAGGACCCGGCGGCCCGCACGTCGTCTACGTCTCGCCGCTTAAGGCACTGGCCGTAGACATCTGGCAGAACCTCGAACGGCCCCTGGCCGAGATCGCCGAGACCGCCGCCGAACTCGGCCTGCCCGCGCCCCAGATCAGGATCGCGGTGCGTACCGGCGACACCGAGGCGGCCGAGCGCGCGGCGATGCTGAGGCGCCCGCCGGACTTCCTCATCACCACTCCGGAGTCGCTCTACCTGCTAGTCACGGCCGAGCGCAGCCGGAAGATGCTGGCCGGCGTAGATACCGTGATCGTCGATGAGATCCACGCCGTGGCCGGGAACAAGCGCGGATCGCACCTTGCCCTGACGCTGGAGCGGCTCGCTCACGTCACCGGCCGTCCCCTGCAGCGGATCGGCCTGTCCGCGACCCAGAAACCGATCAGCGACGTCGCTCGGCTCCTCGTCGGCGCCGGCCAGGCCCGGAATAATGCCGACGGCTCGCCAAAGTGCTCGATCGTGGACACCGGCCACCGCCGAGAACTCGAGCTGGCGCTTGAACTCCCCACCGGCGAACTCGGTGCGGTCGCTTCGTTGGAGCAGCAAGCAGAGATCACCGACTTGATCGCCGGCCACGTCGAGCAGCACCGGACCACGCTGGTGTTCGTCAACACCAGACGGCAGGCCGAGAAGATCGCGCACGAACTCGGCGAGCGGCTCGGCGAGGGCCAGGTCGCGGCCCATCACGGCAGCTTGTCCAAGGACCGCCGGCAGCGGGTCGAGGCCCGGTTGCGCGGCGGTGACCTGCGCGCCCTGGTCGCGACCGCGTCGCTGGAGCTGGGAATCGACGTCGGGCCGGTCGAGCTGGTCTGCCAGATCGGTTCACCGCGCAGCTTCGCCACGTTCCTGCAGCGAGTCGGCCGGTCCAACCACAGCCGGGACGGCGTGCCGTCCGGCCGCCTGTACCCGACGACCAGGGACGAGCTGGTCGAATGCGCCGCCCTGCTGCGCGGCGCCAAGTCCGGGCGGCTGGACCGCCTGGTGATGCCGGAGGCTCCGCTCGACATCTTGGCCCAGCAGGTGGTGGCCGAGTGCTCGGCGGCCGAGTGGGCGCGCGTCCAGACGCTCGTGCGGGAGGACTGGAGTCCCGAG
>Ga0209590_10000016_pt1 | contig 29554 bp, 25 predicted proteins | sample CZO8metaG_FD_188353 | JGI IMG/M metagenome (GOLD analysis project Ga0209590, IMG submission 188353) | Vadose zone soil microbial communities from the Eel River Critical Zone Observatory, Northern California, USA - CZOApr15con1.8 metaG... | ecosystem: Environmental > Terrestrial > Soil > Vadose...
GCCCGGAGCCCGATCAGGTAGTAGCCGCCGTCCTCGGTGGGGCCGAGCACCACGTCGATCTCGGGCGTCACAATCAGGTCGAGCGCCTGCTGTAGGAATTCAAGAGGCAGCGTCGGCGTGTCACTATCGATCGCCAGCGCACCCCGGTGGCCCGTGTCCAGGAGCTCGCCCAGGCTGTTCGCGAGCCTGTCGCCGAGATCCGCGCCCCGCTGCGGGACGAGGACGAACCCCGGGGCTACCTCCTCGAAGAAGGCTCTTGCCGCGCCGGGGGTGTACGCGATCGCAAGACTGGCCGTCCTGAGCGACCTCACCTGCTCGATCTTGTCGAGAAGAAGGCGGCGATAGAGCTCCGCCGCGTCCACGAGGGAGAGCGGAGGACAGAGCCGGGTCTTGACCTCGCCCGCCCGGGGCGCTTTCGCCATGATCGCGACGGCCGCGGGCCTCACGGCCGAATCACCTGTGGCGGCTTCGGCTCGTGCGGCAAGCTCAACATGTCAGTCGTGTTGCACTTGTGGTCGGCGACGACGAAGCGCCAGTTGCGCGGATCGGTGGGCGCTGCGTCCCGTCGCCGCGTCGAACGCCAACACCCGGGGTGATCCGGAACAGGACGCGCGGCCAGCCGGGCAGACGTTCTCACGCCGAAGGGGTCGGTCGACACGGTTAGATGCTCCACAGGAGCCCGCAGCCGCGGCACGGGTCGGGCGGGCTCTCGCTCTCGAAGTCGATTCGGAATCGACGGTACCGCTCGCCGTTCCAGATGTCGGCAAAGGGCTCGGCGAGGGCGTTACCCAGAATCAGGGCTTGATAGTCCCGGGCTACCCACGGGGAGATGCAGCAGGGGAGCACGTTGCCGTTGGCGGTCACATAGCTCAAGGTCCACGGCCGCTGGCACCCGGCCCAGGGCCGCGGGCTCGACATTTCCCCTGTCAGGCTTGCGAGCGGCGTCGTCAGCCCCGAGGCGCGGAGAGCCACGCCGAGCCCGCGCGCCAGCTCCTGCGCCTGATCGAGCACTTCCTGCTCTTGTCGCTGCAGCCGGCCGTGCAGCGCGTTCTCGGCGGTGGCGAGTCCAAGCCCGTTGAAGACGAGCCGCTGCACGTAGACTTCGTCGACGCCGAGGTCAGCGGCCAGACGCACGAACGCCAGCAGCTCGTCGAGGTTTGCCCGCGAGGCCGTGAACCACAGCGAGACGCGCGGCGCCGATCGGCTCCGCCCGCGCTCGAGCTGGACGAGCCGCCGTACGTTGGCCACCACGCGATCGAACTGGTCGACGCCGCGGAGCCTGCGATAGGTCTGCCGCGTCGCCGCGTCCAGCGAGACCCGGTACTCGTCAAGCCCGCTCTGGATCAGTCTGAGCGCGCGCGTGGCCGTGAGGCTGATCGCGTCCGAGTTGAAGAGCACGGTCGCCGCGCGGGTCTTCAGGTAGGCGACGATCTCGAAGATCTCCCGGTTGAGGAGCGGCTCGCCGATACCGTGCAGCACGACCCGCTCGAGGACGGAGAACTGCTCCGTGATGGCCTTGACCTGCTCCAGCGTGAGGTCGGCCGGCGGCTCGAGGCTCCGGAAGGTGCGGATGCACGTCTGGCATTTCGAATCGCAGCGATTGGTCGTCTCGAGATAGAGCGACCGCGGCAGCGTGGCGACCACGGGGAGTCGGCGGGTGGTGGCCAAGGTCCGCTGCTCAGCGCGCCGAGACGACCGTGGTGCAGGCGCTGGCCATCTTCGGGAGATCCTCGCGCTTCGTCCGTTCCCAGTCGAGCGCGATCCGTTCGCCGCGGGCGAACGGGCAGTAGGGGTCGGGGGCATCGAGCCGGCCCACCAGCGCGCGCCGGCCGGCGCAGCCGCCGCGACAGGGACAGTCCCGGCAGGCCGCCGGCACCTGTCGCGCCTCGACGAACTCCGCGGTCTCTATGATGGCCTCACCGAGGCGGGCCAGATCCGTGAGCGTGAGACGGCTCTGGGGCCAGTACGTGCACGGCAGCACGCGGCCGTCAGGGGCCACACGGACGGTGGAGCGCCCGCAACCGGGTCCAGTGAAGTCCGACATCTCTAAGACGGCGGCCAGCACCGGCTCGGTGGTGGCGACCAGGCGCGTCGCCGCCGAGAGGAGCTGGAGGCCTCGCCAGAACTGCTCGTAGGTCAGCGTGAAGCGGTCGGTCTTCGCTGGTTGATAGACGTTGACGCGGAGGTGGGCGCCGAAGCCCGCGGCCAGACCCGCCAGGTCGGCCAGCCGGTCGTAGTTGATGCTCATCATGACGGATGTCACCGTCACCGGCACGCCGAGATCCACGCAGCGCTCGAGAGCGCCCATGACCGTCCGCCAGTTCCCGACGCCCCGAAAGGCGTCGTGGTCACGCTCGGTGGGGAAGTCCAGCGAGCATTCGACGCTGTGGAAGCGCTTGAGCGCAGCGTCGCCGAGTGCCTGGATGCTCAGACCGTTGGAGGTGATGCTCGTCCTGAGCGCTCGCGTGCCCAGATAGTCGAGGATCGCCGCGTACTCGGCGTGGAGCCCGTTCTCGCCGACGCCGAGGTTCACCGAGCGCGCCGGGATGCTCTCACAAACCTGCTGGACGTCTCGGAGCGTCAGCCGCTGCGCGACCATATCCGGCCGATAGCAGTGAGGGCACCTGAGATTGCACTCGTTGGTGAGACCGAGGCCGATGGAAAAGACCATGGCGCTACCGCCTCCAGGCGTACCGCACGGTCGTGAGGAGCAGGTGATAGCCCGCGAGCAGGCTGCCCTTGAACGTCCCGGCGACCTTCGAGCGGCCCAGGCGCTGGCGACAGCTCACCGGCACCTCGACGATCCGGTACCTGCGCCGCGCCGCCTTGACCACCATCTCCACGGGCCAGCCGTAGGTCTTGTGCTCCATTCCGAGGTCGCGGAGAAGACGGGCGGGGATCGCTCGGAACGGACCGATGTCGGTGAGCCTGAGGCCGTAGAGCGCGCGCACCAACGCCGTCACCATGCGGTTGCCCAGGCGCTGCTGGAGCGTGAGCGCGCTCCGGGAGACGCCGTCACGCACGCGCGAGCCGAGGACCAGATCGGCGTCGCCCGCCAGCACCGGGCCCAGCACCAGCGGCAACTCGGCCGGGTCCTCGTTGCGGTCTCCGTCGAGGAAGACGAGGATGTCCGTGTCACCGGCAGCCCGCGCCCCGGCGAGGCACGCGGCTCCATAGCCACGGCTCGGCTCCCGGACCACCCGGGCTCCGGCGGCGGCGGCGATCTCCGCGGTGCGGTCCGTGCTCCCGTTGTCGACGACGATGATCTCGTCCACGAGGTCGCGCGGCACCTCGCGGACGACGCCGCCGATGGCCGCCTCCTCGTTCAACGCCGGGATCACCACGCTGATCCGCAAGTCGCCTCCGCGTGCGCCCAAGTATGCCACCGCGCCAGGGGGCTCGGTTGTCACGAGCGTGTGAAATCATCAGCGGCCCTGCTCGCATCCGATGACCAAGAATCCACGCATACGCCGGGCCGAGGGCGAAAGCAATACAGTTCACACGGTCGTGACCGCTGGTCGAGCGCTCGAGCCAAGATTGAGACACAGGGACCGGCCGCCAGGTGCGGCCCAGGCCCGAGGTCCGATTGAGCGGCCTCGATTTCCCGAATCCCGAACCGCAACCGTAGGTTCCGACTTCTAAAGGGACAGTAAGGAGGGACGGCGATGCGGCGACGAATCGCAGCGCTCACGGTCGCGGCGCTCCTCACCGGCGCGGCCGGAGTCTCGGCGCAGGTCTATGCTCCCCAGAGCCTCGAGCGCTATGTCTACAACACCGGCCTTGGAACGTAGCGTGGCGACGCTCACGCCGATGGCCCCGATCACCTTCCCGTCGAGCCGGATCGGAATCCCGCCCTGGAGCGCGTGCTGTCGGCCAGGGCCAGCGTGGCCACCCGCCCCTTGATCTGCTCCTCGAACTCGCTTCCCGGCCGCCGATAGATGGCGGCGGTCCGCGCCTTGCCGATGCTCACATTCACGCTCGCGACCTGTGCCCGGTCGTTCAGACCCGTTGAGCCCGGCCGCCGATTCGCGTGACCGGGCCCTCCATGCACGCGTGAGCCGTACCTTCGCGCCTTCGCCGTCCGAACCTGGCGTCCCGCGGACCGTGTCCAATCGGCAGCAAGCGCACCCGGGCTGGCCGCAAAGGCGGCGGGCGCCAGCGAGGCGCCCGCGGAATAGGCGCGCACACACTCAAGGAGGACTGGGGTGGGTCCTTTCGGCAGCGGGGAACCACCTCGGCACGCTACGAGGACCCGAGCACCCACACAACATGGCCTGGGCGACGGGCGGACGCTGTACCTGGCGGCGCAGACGAGGCTCTATCGGATCAGGCTGAGCATTCCCGGCGTGCGCCCCTGAGCCGATCGCGCCACGCTCCACCACGAGAACTCCCGGCGTTAACATTTTCCGGTGTAACTACTGCGCCCGCGCCCACTGAGGCGCGAGGCTTGGAGGGAAGGCGATGCCTACGACACTGCAGGAGCGAGCGGTCATGACCGGGTCCCCTCAACACGACCAGGAGACGCCGAGAGAGGAGCGGGCCCGCAAGGGTTGGCTCCTGGCGATGGCACCGCTCTGGCCTCTCGGGCTGGCGCGGATCCTCTATGGCTACCTCTGGTGGCAACAGTCGGGATGGAAGGTGCCATCGGACGACTTCGGCCGGAAGTCCGGTGGCGGTCTCTGGTACTGGGTCCAGCAGCAGATCCAGTATCCCACCGTCGCCGCCCACAAGGACTTCCTGGTCAACGTCATGATCCCGAACTGGACCTTCTTCGGATGGATGGCGCTGATCACCGAGACCTACATCGGCGCGACACTGATCCTCGGGCTCGGCACACGGCTCGGATCGCTGGTGGCGATCGGCATGGCCGCCAACATCACGATTGGCATCCTGAGCGTGCCACACGAGTGGGGCTGGACCTACACGATGCTGATCATGTTCCCGGTCCTCTTCCTGTTGACGGACGCTGGCCGCAGCTTCGGCGTGGATGCGTTCCTGGTGCCTCCGCTTGACCGGGCGGCTGCAGGCGGTAGCCGTCTTGCGCAGCTGATCCGCTGGCTCGTCTGATTGATCGCTCCGCGCACGGAGCTTCGGGGAGGGTTTGCATCAGCTTCCTCCATGCGAAGCGCCGCTGCCGCGGCGGAGCGATCGTAGAACTCTCCGGGGCGCCGTCGTCACGGGGATGTCAAATCGATGGGCAATCGCCAGGCAGGCGCCGACCACGAGCGGGGCCACCTCGACCGCCCGCGCCCACGCTGGAATCGACCAGGGCGACGACAGAAAGAAGGCGTACGCGAACGGAAGAGTGCCCGTAAACCCGATCCACCAGGGCGAAGGGGTGACCGCAAGGAAGGGAACTAACCAAGCCGCATACCACGGGAAGACGCTCGGCGCGAGCACGACGGCGCCGGCAATCAGCGGCATGGCGCGCTGGGCAAAGTCCCCGCTGCGCGTCGCGGCCCAGGCCACCCACAGGACGACGACCAGGACAGTGAGCGCCGGCGAGTCAATGAGGGAGCCTACGAGCCCGCGATTGAAGTACTCCTCTACGAGGTAGCGCGGCAGCGACCCCAACGCCTCGCGTCCCAGCGCGCCGAGCGGTAGATACCCCGCGACGACCGTCAGCGAGTAGAGGACGGCCGGCTTCCAGTCGCGGCGCCGCCAGAGTAGGGGGATGAGGATGACCGGGTAGAGCTTCGCGAGCGTCGCGAAGCCGAGCAGGATGGCCGCCAGGCCGCGCGCTCCGCGGGCCGCCGCCAGCGCGGCGCCGACAACGGCGGTCAGTACGAGTGCGTCGAAGTGCGCGCTTCCCCAGATCTCGATGAGCACGAGCGGGTTCCACGCGTAGATCACGACCTGAGTCATGGGGAGGTTGTGGGCTCTGAGGAGGGCGAGGAGGAGCCCCAGCGTCAGGGCCTCGACGAGCCCGATGGCGAGCTTCATTGCCCGGACGCTGTCGGGGGCGACGGCGTAGACCGCGCGGAAGAATGCTTGCGCCCCCGGCGGGTAAATCGTGAGCCAGGTCGGATGGTTGAGGCGGGGGAAGATGTTCTCCTCGCGCAGCTGGATCAACTCGGGTGCCACCGGCGGATGTCGGTAGGGGCTGACACCGGCTGCGGCCACCCGCGCATCCCACACATAACGGTACGCGTCTGTGGACAACGTGGGCAGCGCGGGCAGGAGCGCCAATCGGCACACGACGCCGATCGTGAGCACGAGCGTCAGTACGTGGCGATCCGAGTTCCCTCGAAGGAGGAGAATGCCGACGACATAACAGGCGAACGCCGCCGCATGGAGCACAAGGAAGCGCGAAGGCGCCTCCGCGAGATTCGGCATGCGGGCGATCGCGACGCAGGCGGCGACGAGTCCGATGCCGGCGAGGCTGGCGCCGACGAGTACGGCGGTGCGGCGGTCATCACGGTTACGGCTCAGGGCTGCCGGCATGGCTTGATGGCCTCTACCGGAGGAAGCTGGGCGGGCGGGACAAAGACGGCGAGATAGCCGTCCGCCGGAGCGAGAGACACGAAGTCGACCTGGCGGTACCCAACCGCCGCCAGCTCGCAACGCAGGAGCGCGGGTGGTGTGCCGTGGTCCTGGGTCGGACGATCCAGGTCCACGATTCCCACGCGGGCCCCACGCGCGAGTGCGGGCTGCAACCGGTACAGGAACTCGAATGGGTTCTCAATCTCGTGGTACATGTACGCGAGGATCGCCACGTCGACCGAATCGCGCGGCAGCTTGGAGTTACGCGGTTCCCCCAGCACGAGCCTGACTCCTTTGATCCTCTCTCGGTCGAGCCGCGCTTTGAGCTGTTGCAGATACTCCGGCTTGATGTCCTCGGCATAGATCGTCGCGCCCGGGCCGAGTCGGTGCACAAGCCGAACGGTATAGTATCCGGTCCCCGCTCCGATGTCCGCGACCCGCACTCCTGGCTTGATCCCGAGTCGGTCCATCACCCGTTGGGCTTCGCGATTGAGGTCTCGGATGGCTTCTTCCGAGTAGAGCGGCGAGATGATGCCGGCGACCGGGCGGTCCGGCGCCGGAAATGTGTCGGTGGCAGCAGCGATTACGAAGGGAAGCGCAACGACAAGCCAGAACCGCACTATGTCATCGGATCTTACATGTCTCCTGGGCCCCATGGGTTTGACCTGTTTCCGTCCCTCCACCTCCCGGAGGGATCGTCGTAGAATGGACGGCCGGGAGCCGACCAGCCCTCATGCACAACCAGCAGCCGCCTGCATCGAACACCGCCCCAGAGCGCTATCGTACGTTGCTGGAGATCAATAACGCCGTGATCTCGAACCTGACGCGGGAAGCGCTCTTCCATGCGATCGCCAGCGCGCTCCGCCGCGTCATCCCATTCGATCGGACGGCGATCTTTCTCCATGACCCGAAGAAGGACGTCCTGCGGCTCTTCGTCCTGGAATCGTTTCTTCCCTCGTCATACTTCACCGTTGGCCTGGAGATGGCTCCCGGGGAGAGCCACGTGGGGTGGGTTTTCCAGAGCCGGCGACCCCTGCTCCGCCGAAACCTAGAGAAGGAGCGGCAATATCCAATGGAGGATCACGCCTTGGCCGACGGGGTGCGATCCTACGTCGTCGTCCCGCTCGTCGCCCGGGAGAAGACCATCGGCGTCCTCGCGGTAGCCAGCACGCGCACGAGCCAGTACTCCGAGGCCGACGCCGCCTTCCTCCAAGAGGCCACAAACCAGGTCGCCCTCGCCATCGAAAACATGAAGGCGTACGAGGAAATCGCGGCGCTCAACGCGACGATCACGGCAACCGCGGAGCGCTACCGCACGTTGCTCGAAATCAACAACGCCATTATCTCGAACTTGACGCAGGCGGCGCTGTTCCACGCTATTGCCGAGGCCCTCCGCCGTGTCGTTCCCTTCGACCGGATCGCGATCTTCCTTCACGATCCGCGAGAGAACGTCCTGCGCCTCTCGCTTCTGGAGTCGTCCCTGCCCGTCGGGCAGTACGCGGTCGGCCTGGCGTGGCCTCCCGGCCAAAGCCACGCGGGATGGGCGTTCACACACCAGCAAACCCTCCTTCGTCGCGACCTCGAAACGGAGCGGCAGTTCCCGACGGAGGATCTTCTCCTGGCCGACGGTGTACGGTCCTTCTTGATCGCTCCGCTCATCACCGGGAAGAAGAGCATCGGCACGCTGAACCTGAATAGCGCGACGCCCGATCGGTACTCGGAATCGGATGCGGCCTTTCTCCAGGAGGTCGCAAACCAGATCGCCCTGGCCGTGGAGAACATGCAAGCCTATGAGGAGATCGCGGCGGGGAAGGCGAGGCTCGAGCGTGAGAACGTCTACCTCCAGGATGAGATCCACACCGAGCACAATTTCGGGGAGATGGTCGGCTCGAGCCCGGCGCTTCTCGGAGTGCTTCGCAAGATCGAGCAGGTGGCCCCCACCGACTCCACGGTGCTCGTGTACGGGGAGACCGGGACCGGGAAGGAGCTCATCGCTCGCGCCATCCACATGCGGAGCTCGCGCCGCGAGCGGCCTCTCGTGAAGGTGAACTCCAGCGCCATCTCGGCAGGCCTGGTGGAGAGCGAGCTCTTCGGTCACGTGAAGGGCGCGTTCACCGGCGCCATCGAGAAGCACGTCGGTCGCTTCGCGCTCGCCGACCAGGGCACGATCTTCCTCGACGAGGTCGGTGAGCTGCCGCTCGAGATGCAGGTCAAGCTGCTCCGCGTTCTCCAGGAGCAGGAGTTCGAGCCGGTCGGCAGCAACCAGACGGTCCGCGTGAACGTGCGAGTGATCGCCGCGACGAACAGGGATCTCGAGGAGGCCGTGCGCGCCGGGCGCTTCCGCGCGGACCTCTTCTACCGCCTGAACGTCTTCCCGCTGCGCGTGCCGTCCCTGCGCGAACGGGCGTCGGACATCCCCCAGCTCGCGACGTTCTTTCTCGCTCGATTCGCCAAGAAGTTCGGCCGGCAGGTCGACCCGGTTTCCCCGGAGACTATGGATCGTCTCGTGAACTACCCGTGGCCCGGGAACATCCGGGAGCTGCAAAACTTCATCGAGCGGGCGGTCGTGCTCTCCCAGGGGCCGCTCGAGCTGGACCGGGATCTCCTTCCCGCCCCGACCCGCCTCGGGTCCGGGCCGGGCGTCGAGCGCCACGCGGAGCCCGGCCGGCGCCTCGACAAGTCTGCCGCTTCGGGGCTCGCCGCCGCCCTGGAGGAGACCGAGCGGACTCACATCGTCGCCGCGCTGGAGAGGGCCGATGGGGTCATCGAAGGACCCAGGGGGGCGGCGAAGATCCTCGAGATGCATCCCAACACCCTGCGCAGCCGGATGGAGAAGCTCGGGATCAAGCGCTCGGGCCCCCGAGCTTCGTAGTCCCCCCCGCTCGTTCGTGGCGCCCCCACGGAGTTTCGTGGCGCGCCCGGTCTCCTGTTCTCGTCGATCCGGCGAAGACCGCGGAATCTCGGCGACTTCCACCCGAACTCGAAGTGCTGAATGGCCTAGCACGCTCCTTGCTACTTATGACGGCGTGCTCAGGATTCAGCTCCTCGACCAGCAGGACGGCACCGCGACTCTCGAGCTCGCCGGCCGGGTCGTCGGCCTTTGGGTGGACGAGCTGAGCCAATCCTGCGAGCGGATTCTGGGTGTCGGCGGCACGCTGAGTGTCGATCTCGGCGGGGTCTCGTTCGTCGACCGCTACGGCGTGGAGTTTCTGAAAACCCTGAGAGCGCGGGACGTGGCGCTCGTCAACTGCTCGCCGTTCGTGGCCGAGCAGCTCAAGGGCTGACGATGAGCCAGGCGATCGATTCGGCCGCCGCGGATTTCGATCTCCTCGCCTCGTTGCGCCGCGGCGAGGTGGGTGCCCTCGAGGCGCTTGCGGAGCGCTACGGCTCGAAGATCTACCGGCTGGCGTTCGGTGTCACACGGAATCAGGCCGACGCCGAGGAGGTTCTGCAGGATGTGCTCCTCACGCTGGCCCGCAAGGGCGGATCGTTCGAAGGGCGATCCGCCCTGGGGAGCTGGATCTACCGCATCACCACCAACGCGGCGCTCAACAAGCGCCGCGGCAAGCGCCTGGAGCTCGAGACGCCCCTCGAGGAGCTCCTGCCGACCTTCAAGGCAGACGGCCATCGAGCCGGCGATCGCGCGTTCATCCTCGCCGACTGGTCACAGAACCCCGAGGAAGAGCTCCTTTCCGACGAGCGGCGCCGGGTGCTGGAGCGTGCGATCGACGGCCTGCCCGAGAATTATCGGGCGGTGCTCGTCCTGCGGGACGTCGAGGGTCTCTCGAACGAGCACGTGGCCGAGTTCCTCGGGGAGTCGGTCCCGTCGGTGAAGTCGCGGTTGCACCGCGCACGCATGGTCCTGCGCGAGCAGCTCACGCTGGTCCTCGCCTGATCCCCGGCCTCTCCCCGGAGAATCGTCACATCCCCCGCCAGCGTCCCAGAGGCAGGAGGACACCTCGAACTCCTTGCTGGGCCGCCGGTAGATCGCAGCGGTCCGCGCCTTGCCGATGCCGACATTGACGCTCGCCACCTGCGTGTCGTCGAGCCGGTGGAGCAGAATGAGGTGCACCGGCGCCGGCTGATCCCGACGGGCGGGCGCGCTCCCGCGAATCCGGACCCGTCCCCTCGGTGTCTCAGAGATTATGGTAGAACGTCACGCGATCGGCCGTGTTCTCGCCCGGCGCTCGACGTCGCTCGCGCCGCGGGTTCTCATCGTGGGTGGAGGGTTCGCCGGCGTCACGACCGCTCTCGAGCTGGCGAAGCGGTGCGCGGGCGCCCTGCCCGTCCACGTCACCCTCATCAGCGACCGAAACTTCTTCCTCTTCACGCCGATGCTCGCCGAGGCGGCTACCGGCGCGGTCGAGGCGCGGCACGTCGTCTACCCGATCCGTCCCCTCTGCGGCGCGTGGGGCGTAGAGTTCGGCGAGATGTCCGTCGAAGCCATCGATCTCGGGCGTCACAAACTGGTCGCGCGCCACAGCCGGTCCTCGCTCCGGCAGGAGGTTCAGTACGATCGGCTCATCCTGGCGCTGGGCGCGCGCCCCAACGTCGCAATGGCGCCTGGAGTCGCGGAGCACGCGCTCACGTTCAAGGCCGCCGGCGACGCTGTCCGGATCCGGAATCACGTCATCGACCTGTTCGAGGCCGCCGCGCTGACCGAGGACCCGTGGACACGCCGAAAGCTGCTCACCTTCGTCGTCGTCGGGGCCGGACACGCCGGCACCGAGCTGATAGCGGCGCTCGAAGAGCTGACGCGGGGCATCCTGCTTCGCCACTACCCTTCGCTTCTCGCGGACATGGTCCGCCTCGTGCTGGTGGGAAGCGCGATCCTCCCGCAGACGGCTACGAACCTGGCGGCCTACACCAAGGACCAGCTCCTCCAGCGCGGGATCGAGATCGAGGCCTCGCGGGCCGCGAAAGTGTCGCCCGAGGGCCTGTCGCTCGCCGACGGCCGCCTCATCCCGAGCCAGTGCGTGATCTGGACGGCCGGCAACCGCGTCAACGAGGTCATCCGCGATCTCGCCCTGCCCAAGGCGCGCGACGGGCGACTGAAGGTCAACGAGTTCTTCGAGGTGGAGGGCGCGCCTGGTGTGTACGCGCTCGGCGACAACGCCGCCCAGATCGATCCCCACTCGAAGGAACTCTACCCGGGGACAGCGCAAGTCGCGCTCCGCCAGGGTCGCGCGCTCGCGGAGCAGCTCGTCGCGGAACTCACCGGGCGCGCGCGACGGCCGTTCGACTTCCGGCTGCTCGGCGAGATGGTGCCGCTGAGCCGCCGCACCGCCGTCGCCGATCTCCGCGGGCTCAAGCTCACCGGCTTTCCAGCGTGGTTCTTGTGGAAGACCGTTTACATGCTCAAGCTGCCAACGCTCGCGTCTCGCTTCCGCGTGGTGCTCGACTGGACGGTCGAGGTGTTCTTCGAGCGGGACGTCTCCGAGCTGACAGTAGACGGCGAACGCGCCGCATGACACGAGGACGTCCATGACGAATCTTCCGATCTGGCGCCGGCTCGCCTGGCGCCTCGGCGCGAGCTTCCTCCTCCTCACGGCGATCGCGGTTCTGCTCAGCGGCTTTCTGCAGTATCGAGCGCAGGAGCAGTGGCTGCGCCAGTCGCTCGGCTCGCTTCTGCTGAACATCGCTCGCACCGGCGCTCTCCTGGTGGACGGCGACCTGCACCAGGCAGTCGTCGTTGCGGCGCGGAGCGACACGCCCGAGTACGCAAGGCTCCGGCGCGAGCTCGTGCGCATCCAGGAGACGAATCGGCTGGGTGACGCGGTCTACACGCTCACCGATGTCCAGGGGGCGACGGCCCGATTCGCGGTCATCAGTAACGGCATGGCGCCGGTGGGCCTCGAGTATCGGCTGGCCCCCGAGATCCAGCCGATTCTGCACCGGGTGCTGACGGAGGGCGTCCCAGCCTACACGGGCATCTACGTGAGTTCGTCCGGCACCTGGATCACCGCCTTCGCCCCGGTCAAGAACTTGGCCGGCCAGACCGTCGCCGCGCTGGACGTGGACTTCCGGGTCGACGTCTACCTCGGCGAGCTCGCCGCCGTCCGCAGGCGGTTTTACCTGCACTCGCTGGCCGGAGCCGTGCTCGCGCTCATCGCCGGGGTTCTGCTGGCGCGACAGATCACGCGGCCCGTCGTTCAGCTCTCAGGCCTGGCCCGCGGCATCGTCGAGGGGCACTTCTCAACGAGCGTGCGCATCGCCGCTCGCGACGAGATCGGAATGCTGGGCAACGTGCTCCACCTCATGGCGGAGCGGCTCAACGTGTCCCACCGGAGCATGACGGAGGTTCTGGTCCGCGCCCTGGAAGCGCGGGGTGAGACGACCGGATCGCTCCGGCGGCTCGCGGATGCGTCGGCGGTGGTCTCCGAGCACCTGGAGCTGTCCCCGACCCAGCGCGAGGCGCTGGAGCTCGGCGCTCTCCTGCACGACATCGGCGAGATCCGGGTCCCCGAGGCTGTCCTACAAAAGCCGGACCTGCTTGCGCCTGACGAGCGGGAGATCGTCCAGCGCCATCCGGAATGGGGCGTGGAGCTTCTCGAGGCGGTGCCGTTGCTCACGCCCGCGCTGGACGTGGTAGGGGGCCATCACGAGCGCTACGACGGGTCCGGGTACCCTCACGGCCTCACGGGAGAGACGATCCCGCTGACGGCGCGGATCTTCGCGGTGGTGGACGCGCTGGACGCGATGACCCACGATCGGCCCTATCGCCGCGCGCGCCCGCTCGCGGAGGCTCTCGGCATCCTGCGCGAGAATGCCGGTAAGCAGTTCGATCCCCGGGTCGTGGATGCGGCGCTGAAGATTCCGCCGGCGCGCTGGGTCGAAGTGCTCGCGTGTCAGGTCTAGTTTGCGGCCCACTTCGAGCCGGACGAGGTCATCTTCCGGGAGGGCGCCTGGCCGTGGACCGCGACGCGTTCCACGCCCTGTTCACGAACCTGCCGCCGCTCCGCGGCTTCTTCGAGCAGCTGATCGGAATGCGCAGCCAGTAGGCCGCATCCCCCGCCGGAGGGCTTAGCGGTATCCTTGATGGCGGGCGACTGCCCGAATCATGGCGGCAACGACCAGCGATCCACTCGCGGCGCTTGCGACGCGCGCCCTCGACTTCGTCGGGGACGGCGTCGTCGTCGGCCTCGGCTCGGGCCGCGCGGCCAGCGCGTTCGTCCGCGCCCTCGCCGCGCGCGTGCGCGACGGGCTCCGTGTCCGGGGCGTACCGACGTCCGAGGAGACGGCGCGCCTCGCCCGGGACCTCGGCATTGGCCTCGTTGGCCTGGAGGCCGAGCTGGACCTCACCATCGACGGCGCCGACGAGGTCGATGGCCAGCTGAACCTCATCAAGGGCTATGGCGGGGCGTTCGTGAGGGAACGGATCGTCGCCGCGGCGTCCCGGCAGCAGGTCATCCTCGTGACCTCCGACAAGCTGGTCGAGACTCTCGGCGCTCGTGGCCGGCTCCCGGTGGAGGTCATGCCGTTCGCGCTCCCACTCTGTCGGCGGTGGCTCGAGGACCTCGGCCTGAAGCCCGCGCTGCGGACGCACGAGGAGCGTCCCTTCGTGACCGACAACTTCAACGTGATCATCGACTGCGCGGTGGGTCCGATCGAGGACCCGGCGGCTCTCCAGCGGGTGATCCTCGCGATCCCCGGCGTCATCGACACGGGCCTCTTCCTCGCCACCGCCGACACGGTCCTCGTGTCGGACGGCGAGACCGTTCGCGAGCTCGTCCGGAGGAGGTCGCCGTGACGGCCGGGACCGCGTCGTTCCACTTGCCGCCCGACCTCGAGGCGGCGGTGAGCGCGGAGCTCGACGCGTGGCGCGCGGGCGACAAGGTGAGGCGGCTCTGGGCGCGGGACGCGACCTTGTGGACGGGCACCGACGAGGCGAGCTGGCTCGGGTGGCTCGGGGTCGCCCGCGACCAGCTCGCTCGAGTGGACGCGCTCCGCGAGCTGGCCGCGGAGGTCAGGGCCGCGGGCTTCACTCACGCGCTTGTGCTCGGCATGGGAGGCTCGAGCCTCTGCCCGGAAGTCCTGAAGATGACCTTCGGCCGGATCGCGGGCTATCCCGAGCTCTTCGTACTCGACTCGACCGACCCGGGCCAGATCCGGGCGATCGAGCGGAAGATCGATGTGGCCAGCACGCTCTTCATCGTGTCGAGCAAGTCCGGCAGCACCCTCGAGCCGAACATCTTCATGCGGTACTTCTTCGACCGCGCCAAGCAGCTGGTCGGCGCCGATCGCGCGGGCAGTCGCTTCATCACGATCACTGATCCGGACTCGAGGATGCAGGAGGCCGCGACGGCCGACGGGTTCCGCCGCATCCTCTTCGGCGTGCCGTCCATCGGCGGGCGCTACTCGGCGCTCTCGGACTTCGGCATGGCGCCGGCGGCGATCATGGGGCTCGACGCCGCCAGATTCCTCGGCCACGCCGACGCGATGGCCGGGCGCTGCGGCGCGTCGGTGCCGGCCGCCGAGAACCCGGGCGCGCTCCTCGGGATCCTCCTGGGCGTCCTGGCCCGGCACGGGCGCGACAAGGTCACGCTGATCGCCTCGCCGGGCATCGCCGATCTCGGCGCGTGGCTGGAGCAGCTCCTCGCGGAGTCCACCGGCAAGGGAGGCAAGGGGCTGATTCCGGTGGACCGCGAGCCGCTCGGTCCGCCGGCGGTGTACGGCGGCAACCGGCAGTTCGTTTACCTTCGGCTGGCCTCCGGTCCCGACCGGGCGCAGGACGACGCGGTGGCGGCTCTCGAGCGCTCCGGCCAGCCGGTCGTCCGGATCGTCGTTCCCGATCCGCATCATCTCGGCGCGGAGTTCTTCCGCTGGGAGTTCGCGACGGCCGTCGTCGGAGCGATTCTCGGCGTCAACCCCTTCGACCAGCCCGACGTCGAGGCGAGCAAGGTGGCGACGCGCGCGCTGACCGACCACTACGAGGCGGCGGGCGCCCTGCCGGCGGAGTCGCCGCTGCGCGTGGGCGATCCGGCGTGCGCCGCGGCGGTGAAGGCGCTCCTGCGAACGGTCACGCCCGGGGACTACGTGGCCTTCCTCGCGTACGTCCCGATGAACGAGACGCACGAGGTCCTGCTGCAGGCGGCCCGGCTCGCCGTGCGGGACACGCTTCGGGTCGCGACGTGTGTCGGCTTCGGCCCGCGCTACCTGCACTCGACCGGGCAGGCGTACAAGGGCGGACCGAATTCCGGCGTGTTCATCCAGATCATCTGTGACGACCCGGACGACCTCGCGGTGCCGGGACGGCGATATTCCTTCGGTGTGGTGAAGGCGGCTCAGGCCCTCGGCGACTTCCGCGTCCTCCAGGAGCGCGGGCGCCGGGCGCTGCGCGTGCATCTCGGGAGCGACGTGAAAGCCGGGCTGGCCCTGCTAGGCCGGGCCCTCGAGGCGTGAGGAGGACTCCATGCAGGTCGGGATGGTGGGGCTGGGCCGGATGGGCGCCAACATGGCGCGCCGCCTGATTCGAGGCGGCCACGAGATCGTCGGATACGCGTCGGACCCGGCGGGCGTCAAGGCGATCGCGAGCGAAGGCGCGACTGGTACGACGGCGCTCGACGACTTCGTCCTGGCGCTCCGGCCACCGCGCGTGGCGTGGGTGATGGTGCCCGCCGGCGCGGCCACCGAGCAGGTCGTGACGGATCTGACCAAGCGCATGGCGCCGGGCGACACGATCGTCGACGGTGGCAACTCGTTCTACAAGGACGACGTGCGCCGGATGAAAACCCTTCGGGCGAAGCAGATCCACTACGTCGACGTCGGCACGAGTGGAGGTGTCTGGGGGCTCGAGCGAGGCTACTGTCTGATGATCGGCGGCGAGCGCGACGTCGTTGCGCGACTCGAACCGATCCTCAAGACGCTCGCCCCGGGCAGTGGAAGCATCCCGCGCACGCCGGGACGCGAGACGATGGGGGGGACGGCCGAGCAGGGATATCACCACTGCGGTCCGTCGGGCGCCGGCCACTTCGTGAAGATGATCCACAACGGCATCGAGTACGGACTGATGCAGGCCTACGCCGAGGGGCTCGATATTCTAAAAAATGCCAACGACAAGGCCCTCGAGCCCGACCTGAGGTATGAGCTGAGCATCCCGGATATCACTGAAGTGTGGCGGCGCGGCTCCGTCGTGAGCTCCTGGCTCCTCGACCTGACGGCGCAGGCCCTCGCGGAGAATCCGACGCTGTCCAGCTACACGGGCGTGGTCGCCGACTCGGGAGAGGGCCGGTGGACGGTCATGGCGGCCGTCGAAGAGGGCGTGCCGGCCGACGTGCTCTCGGCCTCCCTCTACGCGCGCTTTCGCTCGCGCCAGGACCACACCTTCGCCGAGAAGGTGCTCTCCGCCATGCGGCAGAAGTTCGGCGGCCACGTCGAGCAGCCGGCCGGGTGATCCTCGCGGGCGACGTCGGCGGAACGAAGACGGCGCTGGCGCTCTTCGAGGCGCGGGGCCGCGCGCTGGCGCTCGTCCGTGAAGGGGTTTTGCCGAGCCACGGATTCGCGGCCCTCGCTGACGCGATCGGACAGTTTCTCTCCGAAGGCCCGCGGGTCGCGGTGGACGCGGCGTGCGTCGGCGTGGCCGGCCCGGTGATCGACGGGCGGTGCACGGCGACGAACCTTCCGTGGGTGATCGACGAAGCATCCCTCGCCGTGAGCGTCTCGACCAAGCGGATGAAGCTCGTGAACGATCTGGAGGCGACCGGCTACGGGATCCTCGGGCTTTCGCCGTCGGCGCTGGTACCGCTCCAGACCGGCGCGCCGCGCACGGGGAACATGGTGCTGATCGCGGCGGGCACGGGGCTCGGCGAAGTCCTTCTCATCTGGGACGGCCGGCGGCACCGCGTGGTCGGATCCGAAGGAGGCCATGCGGATTTCGCGCCGCGTACCGATCTCGAGATGGAGCTCTTCCGGTTCCTGCGCCGTGAGTTCGGGCGCGTCAGCTACGAGCGTGTAGTCTCCGGCCCCGGGCTCTACAACGTCTATCGGTTTCTCCTGGCGGGCGACGGGTCGTCGGAGCCCGAATGGCTCCGCACGCGCATGGAGAGCGGCGATCCGAGCGCGGCGGTCGCCGAGGCAGCTCTCGACCGGGGTGATCCACGTGCCGTCCAGGCGCTCGACATGTTCGTGTCCATCTACGGCGCGGAAGCCGGTAATCTCGCGCTCAAGGCGCTCGCGGTCGGGGGGGTCTTCGTCGGCGGGGGCATCGCGCCGAAGATCAGGGCGAAGCTCGAGGACGGGATGTTCGTCTCGGCCTTCCGCGACAAGGGCCGGTTGGCCGATCTGATGGCCACGATTCCCGTGCACCTCGTACTCGAGCCCCGCGCGGCCCTCCTCGGTGCGGCCGCTATCGCCAGATCGCTCCTGTCCAGGGCCGCCACCAGGGCTCGCCGTGCCCGGGGCCCCCGGTAGCCCTCCAGGCCGCTCCTCTCGGCCCCTGCCGCGTGTCTAAGCTTTGAGCACACGAAAGGCCATGACACGGGAAGAGCTGAGACTCCACGAAGCCCAGGACCGTACGGCCCACTGGAAGCGGTGGGGGCCGTACCTGGCCGAGCGTCAGTGGGGGACCGTCCGCGAGGACTACAGCCCCCATGGGACGGCCTGGGACTCCTTCCCCCACGACCACGCCCGATCGAGGGCGTACCGGTGGGGCGAGGACGGGATCGCCGGGATCACCGACAACCACGGACGGCTCTGCCTGGCGCTGGCGCTCTGGAACGGCCGCGATCCGATCCTCAAGGAGCGCCTCTTCGGGCTCACCGGCAGCGAGGGGAATCACGGCGAGGACGTGAAGGAGTACTACTTCTACCTCGATTCGACCCCCACCCACTCCTACATGAAGTACCTCTACAAGTACCCCCAGGCGGCGTTTCCCTACGGACGCCTCGTGCAGGAGAACCGGCAGCGCGATCGTCGAGCGCCGGAGTTCGAGCTGATCGATACCGGTGCCTTCGACGCAGACCGATACTTCGACGTGGTCGTCGAGTACGCGAAGGCGGCGCCCGACGACGTCCTCGTTCGCATCACCGCGACGAACCGCGGGCCCGAGGCGGCCGAGCTCCACCTGCTGCCGACTCTCTGGTACCGCAACACGTGGTCGTGGGACACCGGAGGCCCCGAGCGGCCCACGTTGCGCGCCGGCCGGGACAGCCGCCACGCCGTGATCGAGGCGGAGCACCCGTCGCTCGGTGCGCGGTGGCTCTACTGCGAGGGCGGGCCGGAGCTCCTGTTCACCGAGAACGACACCAACACTGCGCGTCTCTTCGACGTGCCGAACGCGCGCCCGTACGTGAAGGACTCGATCAACGCCTACGTCGTCGAAGGGAGAAAGGACGCCGTCAACCCCGAGCGGCTCGGCACGAAGGCCGCCGCGTACTATCGGCTGAGGCTTGAGCCCGGCCAAAGCGTCGTCACGCGGCTCAGGCTCTCCAACTCGCCGCTTCCGGCCGGCCCGTTCGGCAAGGACTTCGACACTGTCCTCGGTCAGCGCGTGCGAGAGGCCAACGAGTTCTACAAGACGGTCGTCCCGAAGGGGCTCTCTGACGACGCCAAGAGCGTGATGCGGCAGGCGTTCGCCGGGCTCCTCTGGTCCAAGCAGTTCTACCACTACGACGTCCGGCGCTGGCTCGAAGGCGACCCCGCTTGCTCGCCGCCCCCGCCAGGGCGGTCGGAGGGCCGGAACCACGAGTGGCAGCATCTCTACAACGAAGACGTGATCTCGATGCCGGACAAGTGGGAGTACCCGTGGTACGCGGCGTGGGATCTCGCGTTCCACACGATTCCGCTGGCGCTGGTCGATCCCGACTTCGCCAAGGCGCAGCTCATCCTCTTCCTGCGCGAGTGGTACATGCACCCGAACGGGCAGATTCCGGCCTACGAGTGGGCGCTGGGGGACGTGAACCCACCGGTCCACGCGTGGGCGGCGCTGCGCGTCTACCGCATCGAGCGGCGCCTGCGGGGCAAGGGCGACCGCGAGTTTCTCGAGAGGGTCTTCCACAAGCTCCTGCTGAACTTCACCTGGTGGGTGAATCGGAAGGACGCCGAGGGCAAGAACATCTTCCAGGGCGGCTTCCTCGGCCTCGACAACATCGGCGTCTTCGACCGGTCGGCGCCCCTGCCGACGGGCGGCCACATCGAGCAGTCGGACGGCACCTCCTGGATGGGGATGTACTGCCTCAACATGCTCGGGATCGCGCTCGAGCTGGCGAAGCAGGATCCGGCCTACGAGGACGTCGCGTCGAAGTTCTTCGAGCACTTCGTCTACATCGCGCACGCGGTGGACAGCCCGGGCGAGGGCATCAACCTCTGGGACGAGGCGGACGGGTTCTACTACGACGTGCTCCACGGCAACGGGACGGCGCACCCGATGAAAGTGCGCTCGATGGTCGGGCTGATCCCGCTCTTCGCGGTGGAGACGCTCGAGCCCGAGGTCGTGGATAAACTCCCGGGCTTCAAGCGGCGGATGCAGTGGTTCATCGACAACCACCCGGAGTTTCGAGATCACGTCGAGATGGTGTCCAAACCCGGCATCGGGATGCGCCGGCTCCTGGCGATCGTCGGGCGCGAGCAGCTCCCGCGCGTCCTGGGGTTCATGCTGGACGAGGCGGAGTTCCTTTCGCCGTACGGCGTCCGCGCGGTGTCGCGCTACCACAAGGATCATCCCTACTCGCTCCGTCTCGACGGGATGGAGCATCGCGTCGACTATGAGCCGGCCGAGTCCTCCAGCGGGCTCTTCGGCGGCAACTCGAACTGGCGCGGTCCGGTCTGGTTCCCGGTGAATTACTTGCTGATCGAGTCGCTGCAGAAGTTCCACTACTTCTACGGTGACACGCTCAAGGTCCCATGCCCGACGGGCTCGGAGACCGCGCTCAACCTCTGGCAGGTCGCCGCGGAGCTGTCACGGCGGCTCACGCGCATCTTCCTGCGCGACGCGGATGGCCGCCGGCCCGTCTACGGCGGCGCTGAAAAGTTCCAGCGCGATCCCCACTGGCGCGACCTGCTCCTCTTCTACGAATACTTCCACGGCGACAACGGCGCCGGCATCGGCGCGAGCCATCAGACGGGCTGGACGGGCCTCGTGGCCAAACTGCTCCAGCAGAGCGGCGAGCGATGAGCGGATACTCGGGCATCATCCTGGCCGGTGGCGACGGCAGACGGCTCTCCTCGCTCACGCGCAAGCTGGCAGGCGACGACCGGCCCAAACAATTCTGCCGGCTGATCGGCGACGACACGCTCCTCGGGCAGACGCGCCGGCGCGCGCGGTTACTGATCGCGCCCGAGCGCCTCCTCACGGTGGTTGCGCGCCAGCACGAGCGGTTCTACATGCCCGCACTCGCGGGTGGCGGCGCGCTCGATCGTCGCGCAGCCCGAGAATCGCGGGACCGCGCCGGCCGTTCTGTACGCTCTGGCGCGCCTCGGCACTGTCGCGCCGGCGGATCCCGTCGTGGTGCTCCCCAGCGATCACTACGTCTCCGACGACGAAGCGTTCATGGCGCGCGTCGAGGCGGCGCTGCGACCCAGGAGCGGATCGGCGGGGAGCTGGTAAGGGCATGACCTGCCGCGAAGCCATCGAGGTCCTCGCCGACTACATCGAGTCGACCCTGACGCCGGCGGAGCTGGAGAAGTTAGAGGCGCACCTGCGCGAATGCGCGCCGTGTCGCGCCTACCTCGCCACCTACAAGAGGGCGGCGGAGCTGGCGGCGAAGGTCAATCGGGTCGAGATGCCGCCGGAGGTCAGGCAGCGTCTCCGCGACTTCCTCTCCGGGCCGCTCGGTAGTACTCCTTAAGGAGACCTGCCGCGCCGCCCCCCGAGGCGGCGGGTGAAGCGGCGGCGTTGCGGCCAGCGCCGAAAGGCGGGGATGTCGGCCCCCGTGCCAGCGCCGCGGATAGCCGCCGGAGTAACGCCCGGCCGGCGGGCTCCGCCCCGCACGAACTGCTGGGCCGCCTGAAGCCGAAAGGTCCCGGCTAGCGGGGGTGTCGCCTTGACAGCCATTTCGGCGACGCCTAGACTGCGCGCTGGATCGTCGATCCAGCGTCCGTTCTAGGGAGGCGACATGCCCCCGGATCAGTCGTCTGGACAGCTCTTCGCTGCCCTCGTCGGCCACCCGGTGGCTCGCGGGGGCATCTGTGTTTCGGGCGTTCACTCGTGACTGGAGGTGGGCAATGAGCATCGTGGCCATTTCCGAGACCGCGGGCAGCCTCGGCATCGAGATCGGACGCAAGTTGGCCGAGGGCCTCGGCTGGGAGTTCGCCGACCGGGAGATCATCGCGAAGGCTTCCGAGCAGTTCGGTGAGGACGTGATGGACCTGCGCCACAGCATCGAGGAAAAGCCCACGCTCTGGGAGCGCTTCAGCGATTCGCAGCATCGCTACAAGGCGTACATCGAGGCGATCATGCTCGAGATGGCCGCGCGCGACAACGTCGTGCTGGCCGGGCGCTCGTCCACGATCGTGCTGCGCCAGATCCCGCACGTGGTGCGTGTGCGTACGACGGCGCCCGAGGGCAGGCGCGCGCAACGCCTCGAGTACCAGCAGGGGTTGACCCATGAGGCGAGCTTCGATTACGTGCGGCATAGCGACCGCGAGCGGGCGGCCCGCGTGAAGTTCCTCTATCAGATCGACGTGGACGACCCGTTGCTCTACGATTTCGTACTCAACACCGAGCATCTCACCGTCGAGACGGGCGCCGCGCTCATCCGCGAGACCCTGCGGGATGAGCGCTTCCAGTCGACCGAAACCGGCCGCAAGGAGGTCGTGGACCTGAGCCTCGCTGCGCTCGCCCGGGCCGCCCTCATCGCGCATCCGCAGGTGGGGGCGCGCAGCCTCTTAGTGACGTGCAAGGATGGCCACGTGTCGCTGAGGGGCGGGGTCCGCGCGGACGAGGCGCGCACCCTGGCGGCGGACGTCGTGGGCCGGATCCCGGGCGTCGTCGGGGTGCTCAACGAGATCGTCGTGATGCACCCGACCCAAACCACCGTTGGGTTGTAGGTCCTCGAGGGGACCGCGATTGGCTCAGGCCTTGCCCTCGAGCGCGCGCTTGAGCTGGTCGAGGTGGTTGTCGTCGTGCCACGCCATGAGCGTGACGAAGTCGTTGATCGTGATGGGGCCGCGCGCGGCGTGGACACCGGCGCGCTTCCACTGCTCGGGCGTGAGAGTGCGGAGTAACGCGAGCGACTCGTCGCGACGTGTGCGGAAGGCCGCCAGCGCCAGCGGCGCGTCGTTCCTGAGGTACTGACGCTCCTCGGCCCAGCGATCCGGCGTGGTGGGATCGAACGCGAGCTTCGGGTTGTCCATCGCCAGGATCATCCCGAACCGGCCCATGAACATCTCCTCGACGTCGCGCAGGTGGCAGACGGCCTCCTTCGCAGCCCAGTTCTTGCCGTCCGGGCGGCGCGACAGCGTCGCATCGTCGCGACCCCGGATCGCGGCGGCGAGCTCGTCGGCGGTGCGGGCCAGACGCTGCATACGTTCCTCGGCCGGCTGCTTCGCGTACTCTTCCATGGTCGGCATCGTGGCTCTCCCTTCGGCGTCGTGCACCAGCTGGTGGAACAGGCTCGACTCTCGCTTGTAGAACCCTTGCGTATGATACGACTCGCCCAGCCGCAGCCCGGTGTAATCGACGTGGTGGCCGATCTCGTGGAGCAGTGTCCGGAGGTACGTCCGGAACGCGACGACGCGCTTTTGCTTGGCGGTGCGCATCCAGAGCTGGATCTTGGGCTGCCGGCCGCGCTCGTGGGTGTAGAGTCCGTGGAGCTCGCCCCAGTGCGAGTGGGGCCGCGCGGCGAGCACGTCGACGCGCACGGCGGGCAACCCCATCGCGTCCGCGAGTCCGGCGACCAGCTCCCGGCTCGCCCGCTCGGTGGCCACCCGCTCCTCGGTCCGGAGCGCGGCTTCGAGCGCCGCGACGCGCGGATGGAGCGCCGCCGGGTCCTCGAGGCGAATCTCGACGATGGCGTCGCTCTTGCGGTAGACGGCCTGCTGCGAGCGCGAGAGCCGCACGTAGTACGCGAACGGCACCGCTCTATTTGCCGGTAAAGCGGGGCTTGCGCTTCTCGAGAAACGCCTTCGCGCCCTCGATGCGATCCTCGGTCGTGCGGAGCAGCGTCGCCAGATCGTTCTCGAGCCTGACCCCTTCGGTCAGCGGCAGCTCGAGTCCCTTCACGACCGCCTCCTTCGCATAGCGGAGCGCCACCGGCGCCCGCTCGGCGAGCGTCCGGGCGAGTGCCAGCGACGCGGACAGGACCTCGGTCGCGGGGACCACACGCTCGACGAGCCCGATCCTGAGCGCCTCGCGCGCGTCGATGCGCGCCCCGGTCAGGATCATTTCGAGGGCCTTGCCGCGGCCCACGAGCCGGGGCAGGCGCTGCGTCCCGCCCCCGCCCGGAATGATGGCGAGGTTCACTTCGGTGAGGCCGAGCTGGGCGTCCTCGCTCGCGATCCGGATGTCGCACGCCAGGGCGAACTCGAGCCCCCCCCCGAGCGCGAAGCCGCGGACCGCGGCGATGATCGGCTGGCCGCAGCGGTCCATCGCGGCACGGAAGTCGACGCGCTGGCGCTGTGCCCGGAACTGGACGGGCACCTGGGGCACGACGAATTCGCGGATGTCGGCGCCGGCGGAGAAGGCCCGGTCGCCGGCGCCCGTCACGACGACGACGCGTGTCTCAGCGCTCTGGGCGAGGTCGCCGAAGCAGCGCGTCAGCTCTTCGCGCATGCGCTCGTTCATGGCGTTGTGGACCTCGGGGCGGTTGAGCGTGATCGTCGCGACTCCGTCGGCCAGCTCGTAGCGGATCGCCTCGTACGCCATGATCGCGTGCCTCCCGGTCGGCTCAGGTCTGGGGTGGTCGGCGACAGACGCCGCGCGCGACGAGCCCGGCGATCTCCTCGTCGGTGTAGCCGAGCTCCCGCAGCACGGCGTCGGTGTGCTGGCCGGAGCGTCGGCGGTGGTCCCGGGTCGCGCGTGGGCGTCCCGGCGAAGGCAATCGGCTGTCCGATCATGCGCAGGCGTCCGACCTCCGGATGCTCGTACTCGTGGACCATGTCGTGGTGCTGGACGGCCGGGTGCCGCATGAACTCCGCCACCGTCTGGACCGGCGCCGCCGGAATGTCGTGCGTCCCGAGCACCGCGAGCCAGTGGCTGCGCGGCTGCGACTTGAACTTGGCGTCGATGAGCGGCAGCAGTGACTGGTTGTTCTCGAGTCTCGCGAGCCACGAGGCGAAACGCGGATCGTCGGCGAGGTGCTCGAGCTCGAGCGCCTTGCAGAGCTTCACCCAGAAGGCCTGGTTGCCGACCGCGAGGAAGAACCAGGCGCCGTCGCCCGCCTGGTAGAGGCGGTAGGTCGGGTTGTCGCGGATCAGCGTCGGCTTGCTCGGATAGTCGATGGCCACGCCCGCCTGCAACGCCAGAACGCCTCGCAGCAGCGACGTCTCCACGCGCTGGCCCCGGCCCGTGCGCTCGCGCGTGAAGAGCGCCGCGAGGATCCCCTGCGTGGCGAGCGCCGCCGTGTAGTAGTCGGTCGGCGCGGTCCGCTGGTACTGGGGCGCTCCGCCGAAGCCCTGGAGTGTCATCAGACCGCCCAGCGCCTGGAAGATCGGATCGAAGCCAGGACGGTCGGCGTCGGGCCCGGTCGAGCCGAAGGCCGTGACCGAGGAGTAGATGAGGCGCGGGTTGATCGCGCGGAGCCGTTCGTAGCCGACGCCGAGACGCTCGGCGACGCCCGGGCGCATGTTCTCCATGACGACGTCGGAGCGCTCGGCGAGCTTGTGGACGATCTCGCGTCCCTCAGGGGTCTTGAGATTCACGGCGAGCGAGCGCTTCCCCCGGTTCCAGCCGAAGAAGCCGGGCAGCTCACGGAACGAATCGCCCTCGAGCGCCTCGACCTTGATGACCGCCGCGCCGAGGTCGGCGAGCTGCATGGCGGCGTACGAACCGGCGATGTAGCTCGTGAGATCGACGACGCCGACGCCGTCGAGCGGGGGTAGGGGAGCGGGCACGGGGTCGCGCGGTTCTCCGGCTACCTCGCGACGCGCCGGACGATCTGCTCGCGGTGGTAGTCGGCGTCGCCGTACATCGGCTCGAGCGCCTTCGCGCGCTTCATGTAGATGTGCAGGTCGTACTCCCACGTGAAGCCGATGCCGCCGTGCACCTGGATCGCCTCGCCGCACACCTTGCGCGCGGCGTCCCCGACGTACGCCTTCGCGACCGAGGCGGCGAGCTCGCCGTCCTCGGCCTTCGCGTCGAGCGCCCAGGCGGCGTAGTAGACGGCCGAGTGCGAGTTCTCGACCTCGAGGAGCATCTCTGCGCACTTGTGGCGGATCGCCTGGAACGAGCCGATCGGCTGGCCGAACTGTTCGCGCACCTTGGCGTAGCCGACCGCCATGTCCAGGCACCGGCGCGCGGCCCCCAGCATCTCCGCCGCCGCGCCAACGGCGCCGCGGCGCACCAGGCTCGCGAGCAGCGGCGCGGCCTGCCCGGCGGTCCCGAGCACGGCGTCGGCCGCCGCGGGCACGTTGTCCATGTCGATCTGCACCCAGCGCGTCGCGAGATCCATGCCCTGCACCGGGGAGAGGGTGAGGCCCGACGCCGAAGGATCGACGAGGAACAGGGTCGGCCCTTCGGGCGCGCGCGCGGGAATCAGCAGCACGCTGGCCACGTGGGCCCAGGGGACGAAGCGCTTTGTCCCGGAGAGCGCCCAGCCCCTGGGCGTCTTCTCGGCGCGCGCCGACATCGCCACGGGGTCCCAGTCGAGGTCCGCGTCGAGGAGCGCCAAGGTCGCGCGCGCGTCGCCGGTTGCGATCGCGGCGAGCCAGCGATTCTTCTGCGCGTCGGTTCCCGCCGCCTCGACGGCCTCGGCGGCCAGCACGGTCGGCCAGTAGGGACCGGGATATGCGGCGCGGCCGAGTTCCTCGAGCAAGATCGCCGTCTCGACCATGCCGAGCCCGCTCCCGCCATAGGCCTCAGGCAGCGAGAGCCCGAGCCAGCCGAGCTGGGCCATCTCCTTCCACATGGTGTCGCTCTCGCCCCGCGGGTCATCCCATAGGAGCCGCACGGCGGCGGGCTTACAGTGCTCGTCCAGGAACGCGCGGGCCGAGTTCTTCAGCAATTGCTGGTCGGAGCTGAACGAGAAGTCCATGGCGTCAGACCTTCAGGCGGTCGGCGCGCACTTCCTTCGGCAGGCCGAGCACGCGCTCTCCGATGATGTTCTTCTGGATCTCGGACGAGCCCGAGTAGATCGTGCCGGCGCGCGACCAGAGGAAGGCGGTCGCGAACGTCCCGGGCTCGCCGGAGGAGGTGTCGACCTCCTCGAACTCTTCGCGCGCGACCATCAGCTGCCCGAAGGGCCCGAGGATCTCGAGCGCGAGCTCGTAGTAGCGCTTCTCGAACTCGGTATACGACAGTTTGGTGATCGAGGACGCGGCGCCCGGCGAGTCGCTCTTCTGGAGGGCCGAGAGGACACGCAGCGCCGCGTAGCGCTGGACTTCGAGATCCGCGTAGATCCGGCCCAGCCGGGCGCGGACGGCGCCATCCTCGATGAGCGGCCGGCCGCCCCGCTTGAGCTCCTTCGTCGCCTTCACGAGCTGGTTGAAGGCGGTGGCGTACCGTGTCACCCGCCCGAGCGAGTTGCCGCCGCGCTCGTAGCCGAGCGTGGTCTGCGCGATCTCCCATCCCTGGTTGACGTTGCCGATCAGATCAGCCTTCTCCGCGCGGGCGTTCGTCATGAAGACCTCGGAGAAGAGCGAGCTTCCGGTGATCTGCTTGAGCGGGCGGACCTCGACCCCGGGCTGGCGCATATTGAGAAGCACGCACGAGATGCCCCGGTGCTTCGGCAGCTTCGGGTCGGTGCGGGCGAGCAAGATGCCCCAGTCGGCGATGGGCCCGCTGGAGGTCCAGATTTTCTGGCCGTTCACGAGGAAGTGGTCGCCCTGATCCTCCGCCCGGGTCTTGAGGCTCGCGAGGTCCGAGCCCGCGTTCGGCTCGGAGTAGAGCTGGCACCAGATCTCCTCGGCCGTCAGCATCTTCTTGAGGTAGCGCTGCTTCTGCGCCTCGGTGCCGTGGACGATGATGGTCGGGCCGATGAAGCCGATGCCGAGCCCGTTGATCGGTGGCGGTGCGCTCACCCGCGCCATTTCGTCCTGTACGATGGCTTGCCGCATCGGCGTCGCGCCCCACCCGCCGTACGCGCGAGGCCAGAGCATCCCGACATACTCCGCCTCGTAGAGCTTCCGGTGCCACGCCTTGCGCTCGGCGAGGGTTTTCAGGTCTTCCTTGGGGACGTTGGCTTCGAGCCAGCGTCGGGTCGCGGCGCGGAACTCCCGGTCCTCAGGCGCGTAGTTCAGGTCCATGGGTCGGCCTCCTGTGAATGGACGTTTCTAGCACGCTGGCCGGCTCGAATCAACGCGCGGAAGGGAGGCAATAGATCGCGGTGTGCAGCACGTGCGCGACCGGGCGGGCTCTGTCCCCGGCGACGATGGCGAGGTCCGCCTCGACGAACTGTCGGCCCTTCTTTTCGAAGAGCGAGCGGACGCGACCGCGTGTCGCCAGCGTCTCGCCGACGCGCGCGCCGCCGAGGTGCCGTACGACGCTCCCGGCGTGAATCCACGGGCTCATCCGGACGTTCTGAGAGAGCGCCTTGTTGGCCTGGTCGAGGAAGAACCCGGGGTGGGTCCAGCCGCGCACGCCGCGATAGAGTGCGAGCGCGTCGCTGACGCGCTCGAGGTACTCGGCGGCGCGCGCCTCGTCGTAGGCGTTGACCGGCGTGCCCAGGGCGTCGAGACTCGCAAACTGTTCTCGGCTCGCCAGGGGCCGCTCCGCCGGCAGTGGCGCCGGCGGATAGCGGGCGAGGTTCAGCGGCACCGGAGAGCCGGCGGGGAGCGTTGCCGTCAGGGTCGCGCACTCACCGCCGGACACGGTGGAGGCCGAGACCGTCGCGGTGAGGCTCCTGGCGTCGTGCGCCGTCACCGCGCCGGAGACGAGGACCTCCTCGCCATCGTGGACAGGCTTCACGAAGCGCACGCTCCCCGTCCCGCGCTCGAGCCAGGCCGCACCGAACGCCTCCACGAGCGGATGCGTGAGGTACGCGTAGACGGTCACGCCGGGCACGAGGGCGCCCCGGAACCCGTACTGACGCGCGATCTGCTCGTCGTGGATCTTGTTCTCGGAGCTCGCCGACGTGTTCCGAGCCTTGACGTGATACTCGGGCAGTCGCTCCTTGTTGTCCGTATCCGCCTCCTTGACCGCCGTCCGGTGCCGGCAAGTATATAATCATCCCGGTCATGTCACGTGGACTCCTGATCGCCCTGGTCGTAATCGTCGTCCTCGTCGGCGGTATCGTCGCGTGGGCGATCTCGGTGAACAACCAGCTCGTCGTCCTCGAACAGGGCGTCAACGAGAAGTGGGCCCAGGTGCAGAACGTCTACCAGCGGCGCGCCGACCTCATTCCGAACCTCGTCGAGACCGTGAAGGGCTTCGCGGCGCAGGAGCGAACGGTGCTGGAGGAGGTCACGCGCGCGCGGGCGAGCGCCTCCTCGATCCAGCTCACGCCCCAGGCGCTCAACGACCCGAAAGCGCTCGAGCGGTTCCAGGCCGCGCAGAACCAGCTCTCCGGGGCGCTCTCCCGGCTCCTGGTCACCGTCGAGCGCTACCCCGATCTCAAGTCGAACCAGAACTTCCTGGCCCTGCAGAGCCAGCTCGAGGGGACCGAGAACCGCATCACCGTCGAGCGGCGGCGGTTCAATGAAGCCGTTCGCGACTACAACACCCGCCTGCGTCTCTTCCCGGGCTCGCTCATCGCCGGCTTCTCGGGCTTCCAGCCCAAGGCGTTCTTCGAAGCGGCGCCCGACGCGGCCACCGTCCCCAAGGTCAAGTTCTAGCCTGCTCCTCGCGGCTGTCCTCGCCGTCGCCCTCGTTCTACCAGCCGCGCCGACCGGCCGCGTGAACGACTACGCCGGGCTCCTGGCACCGGCCGAGCGCGAGCGGCTCGAAGCGCTCCTGGCCGAGCGCGAGCGAGCTTCGGGGACGCAGATGGCGATCGCGGTGTTCCGATCGCTCGAGGGCGAGAGCCTCGAAGACGTCGCGAAC
>Ga0209590_10000018_pt1 | contig 28848 bp, 25 predicted proteins | sample CZO8metaG_FD_188353 | JGI IMG/M metagenome (GOLD analysis project Ga0209590, IMG submission 188353) | Vadose zone soil microbial communities from the Eel River Critical Zone Observatory, Northern California, USA - CZOApr15con1.8 metaG... | ecosystem: Environmental > Terrestrial > Soil > Vadose...
TTCGAAGCGAAGTTCGCCACCACGATGCGCCCGGGCGCCTCTCCGAAGATGCGCTCGAAAGGCGCATGCAGGTCTCGCTCCGACCCCGAGCGGCCCGACCGCTCCGCATTGGTGGAGTCGCTGAGCAACAACAGCACGCCGTCGTCGCCCAGGCGGTGGAAGCGTTCCATGTCGGTCGGGTGGCCGTCGGGAGGATCGGGATCAAGCTTGAAGTCGCTGGTGTAGATGACTCTGCCGACCGGGGTCTCGATCGCGAGCGCGACCGCGTCAGGAATCGAATGACACACGGCCACCGTCTCGACGCGAAACGGACCCAGCTGCACGGTATCGCCCACGCGGACCTCGCGCAGGTCTGACTCGCGCAGGATGCGGTGTTCCTTCAGCTTGGGCTTGACGAGCCCCAGCGTCAGCCGCGTGCCGTAGACGGGGACGTTCAGCTTCTTCAACGCGTACGGCAGCCCGCCGATGTGGTCCTCGTGGCCGTGGCTGAGGAAGATGCCCAGCACCTTGCGGCCTTTCTCGAGCAGGTACGAGATGTCAGGCAGGACGAGGTCGATGCCAAGCATGTCGTCCTGCGGGAACATGAGCCCGGCGTCGACGACGAGGACCTGGTTCTCCCATTCGAGCGCCCACATGTTGATGCCGACCTCGCCGAGGCCGCCCAGCGGCAGGTACCGAAGCCGCGACTTGCTAAAAGGGGCCCCCGCGAACTCACGCCGAGGGCTCTGAGTTCGTGGGGATTTCACAAGAGGCGTAGCTGTTCGGCTTCCTGTTTAGGGACTGGCACAGGTTCCGGCGGTGGTGGCGGCGCGAGGAGCTTGTCGAGGTATGCCTTGACGCGATCGAAGTCGTGCTCGAGATCCGCGACCAGTGCTCCGTTGTGCAGCGCGGCGGCCGGGTGATACAGCGGAACGTAAGCCACCTCGCCGCGGCGCACGAGGCTGCCATGTATGCGCGAGATCGAACCCTGGCCGGGCAGAAGCCGCTCCAGCGCGTGGCGCCCGAGGACGAGGACGACCTTCGGCTTGATCATCGACAGCTGCTGGACCAGGTACGGCGAGCAAGACTCGACCTCGTTCGGCATCGGGTCGCGGTTCTGCGGCGGGCGGCATTTGAGCACGTTGGTGATGTAGACGTCTGAGCGTCCCAGGCCGATTCGGGCCAGAAGCGTGTCCAGCAGCTTGCCCGCGGCGCCGACGAACGGCTCGCCCTGACGGTCCTCGTTGAAGCCGGGCGCTTCGCCCACGATCATGATGTCAGCCGGGCACGGTCCCACTCCGGGCACGGCCTGGGTGCGCGTCGCATGAAGCCCGCACTTGACGCAGGCGCGGACTTCGGTATGGAGCTGCTCGAGCTCGAGCGATGTGCTAGGCGACTTTCACTCCCGTGTTAAATGTGATCAGGTCCCCCGCCTCTCGAACGGTCTGCATCACGGACTTGAGCTGATCGTCGGTCAGCGGAACCAGAGGAAGGCGGAACGGTCCCGCCGGGAAGCCCATGGCGTTGACCACCGACTTGATCGGCACGGGATTGGCAGCGGTTGTCATCAAGGTCTTGATCACGGGCAGCAACCCCTGGTGGATCTTCGTCGCGGTCTGGTTATCGGCTTGGTCGTGGGCTTCGATCATCTTCTTCATCGAACGTCCGGCGATGTGGGAGACGACGCAGATGACCCCGTCGCCGCCGACCGCCAGCAGCGGCAGCGTCCAGCTGTCATCGCCGCTCCACACCTTGAAATGATCCGGCTTGCCCGCGCAGACGAGGCCGATCTGATCCAGGTCGCCGCTCGCCTCCTTGACCCCGATGATGCCCGGCAGCTGCGCGCATCGAAGCGTCGTCGCCGCCGACATGTTGATCGCGGTGCGCCCCTGGATGTTGTACATGATCGTGGGCCCGACCTCAGAGATCGCCTTGAAGTGCTGGTACATGCCCTCCTGCGGAGGCTTGTTGTAGTAGGGCACCACGGCGAGCAGGGCGTCGGCGCCTGCCTTCATCGCGCGCTCCGAGAGCTTGACCGAGTGGTGGGTGTCATTGCTGCCCGTGCCGGCGACGACTGAGTGCTGCGGGATCGCCTTCTTGATGGCTTTCAGCAGCTCGATCTTCTCGTCATCGCTGAGGGCGGGCGATTCACCCGTCGTCCCAGACACGACCACGCCGTCGGATCCGTCGGCGACGAGCATCACTGCCAGCTTTTCGGCCGCCGCATAGTCCACCGACCCGTCGGACTTGAACGGGGTGAGCATCGCTGTGAGCAGACGTCCGATTTCCCTTGACATCACAGGACTCCCATTTCAAGAGCGCGCTCGGCGATCTGAACCGCGTTCAGCGCGGCTCCTTTGCGCAAATTGTCGGAGACCAGCCAGAGCATCAAGCCGTGGCTGGAAGAAAGGTCTTCGCGAATGCGGCCAACATACACCTCGTCTTTGCCGGCGACATGGAGCGGGGTCGGGTAGATCTTCGCGTGCGGGTCGTCGTCGACCATCACGCCGGGCGCTTCGCCAAGGACCAGCCGCGCGTCGTCCGCGCTCGCTTTTTCGTCGGTCTCGATCAGCACCGATTCGCTGTGGCCGATAGGCACCGGCACGCGGACGCAGGTGGCTGCAATCGGCAGCTCCGCATCGTGGAGGATCTTGCGAGTCTCGTGGACCAGCTTCATCTCCTCCTCGTTGTAGCCGTCGGCGTCCGGCTTCCAGCCGCCCGGGATGACGTTGTACGCCAGCTGGTGTGAGGTCGCGGCCACGCTGGGTTCCTTGCCGGCCGCGATGGCCCGGGTTTGGTCTTCGAGCTCGTCCAGCAGCGCGCGTCCAGCCCCAGACGCAGCCTGGTAGCTGGAGACGACCACCCGCTTGACGCCAAACCGCTGGCGGAGCGGCTCGAGCACCATCGTCAGAGGGATGGTGGTGCAGTTCGGGCTGGCGATGATGCCTTCGTTGTCGCGGATGTCCTCGGGGTTCACCTCCGGCACCACCAACGGCACGTTGGCCTTCATGCGCCACGCCGAGCTCTTGTCGATGACCAGCGCCCCCGCTTCCGCCGCGGCCGGCGCGTAAAGGAGAGAGATGTCGGCGCCGGCGGCGAACATCACGATGTCCATGCCCTTGAAGACGGTTTCATCCACGCGCCGCAGCGTCAGGTGCTCGCCGTTGAAAGGCACGCGCGCTCCAACTGATCTTTCGGATGCGAACGCGGTCACGCTGGCCACGGGAAACTTTCGCTGGGCCAGGATCTGAAGCATCTGCCGGCCCACGAGCCCCGTCGCGCCGACGACGGCAACGTTTAAACGCTTGGAGGTGGGCACGGTCTCAGTTTAAGTCGATCCGGGCAGGTATGGCGAATCGCGCCATTGCGCACGTCTTGCGCTAAACGTGCGTTTGCGGGCGGGTGATTTCGCGCTTTTGGGTCAAGCGGTGCGTTATTGGATCAGGCGAGATCCAGGCCGAGCAGCTCGTCGAGGCCGCGGTAGAAGCGCGGCTCGCTCGTCACCTTGCGGATCGCAAGCAGCACGCCCGGTACGTAAGCCTCACGGCTCGTGGTGCGGTGGGCGATGGTCAGGGTCTGGCCAGGGAGGCCGAAGATCACCTCCTGGTCGGCGACGAAACCGGGTAGGCGGATGCTGTGCACCCCCACGCCCCCTTCGTCCCCACCGCGCGTGCCCTCGAGCGTCACTTTCTCAGGCACCTTGTGGTTGAAGGGTTTGTTCCCCCGTCGTGCGGCCAGGCGCTTTGCGGTCGACAGCGCCGTGCCCGACGGAGCATCGAGCTTGGTCGCGTGGTGCATCTCGATCACCTCGGCCGCCTCGAAATGTGGGGCCGCGATTTCGGCCAGGTGCATCATCAGCACGGCGCCGACCGCGAAGTTGGGCGCGACAATTCCACCTAAGCGCTTTTCCTTGCATGCGGCCTCGATGCGGTCGATGCCGTCGGCGGCGATGCCCGTGGTACCGACCACAGGCGCCGCGCCCGCGGCAATCGCAGCGAGAGCGTGGTGCAGCGCGACCGCCGGGCGCGTGAAGTCCACGAGCGCTTGTGGCCGCTTCTCGCGCAGGAAGGCGCCCAGGTCGTCCCCGGTGCCGATGCCACCCACGTATTCGATATCCGGCTCGGCGGCCAGTGCCGCGGCGAGGATCGAGCCGACCTTGCCGCGGTGACCGGCGACCGCGACCTTGATCGGCCCGTTCATCTATCTACGGCCGCGTCCGCCGCCGTTGCGACCGCCGCGGTCGCCACCGCGGAAGCCACCCTCTCGTGGGGGCGGCGGCGGGGACGCCAGGGCCGTCGCCATGGCCTCCTTGTCAATCCTCTCCTCGATGGCCTCGCCCTTCGCGGTCAGCTCGTCGATCGCCGCCTGGCGGCTCAGATTCAGCCGGCCCTGGCTGTCGATCTCGGTCGCCTTGACGACGATCTCATCGCCTACGTTCGCGACCTCTTCCACCCGATCGACGCGGTGGTCGGTGAGCTTGGAGATGTGCACCAGGCCGTCCTGGTTGGGCAGCACCTCGACGAAGGCGCCGAAGGGCATGATGCGAACAACCTTGCCCTTGTAGATCTTCCCTACCTCGACCTCGTCGGTCAGGCCCTTGATCCAGTCGATCGCCTTCTGGCCGGCCTCCTGGTCAACCGCCGCGATGAAGACCCGCCCGTCGTCTTCAACGTCGATCTGGGCGCCGGTCTCCTCGGTGATCTTGCGGATCATCTTGCCTCCCGGGCCGATGATGTCGCGGATCTTGTCGGGGTTGATCTGAATGGTTGTGATGCGTGGCGCAAAGGCGCTCATCTCGCTCCGCGGGCGCGGCAGCACGGCCAGCATCTTGTCGAGCACGAAGAGCCTTGCCTCGCGTGCTTGCTCCAGCGCCTGGGCCAGGATCTCGTGTGTCAGGCCCTGGACCTTGATGTCCATCTGCAGGGCGGTGATGCCGTCCTTGGTGCCGGCCACCTTGAAGTCCATGTCACCCAGATTGTCTTCGACGCCCTGGATGTCGGTCAGGACGGCAAACTTTCCCTCGCGCGTAACGAGGCCCATCGCGATGCCCGCCACTGGCGCCTTGATAGGGACGCCCGCGTCCATGAGCGAAAGCGTCGAGCCGCACACGGCCGCCATCGACGTAGAACCGTTGGAGCTGAGGATCTCGGAGACCAGCCGCATCGTGTACGGCCACTCGTCGACTGAAGGGATGACGGCCAGCAGGGCTCGCTCCGCGAGCGCCCCGTGACCTATCTCGCGGCGGCCCGGGCCGCGGAGCGGCCGAGCCTCACCGACGGAGAACGGCGGGAAGTTGTAGTGGTGCATGTAGCGCTTGAACTCGTCCGGTGAGAGCCCGTCCAGCTTCTGCTGGTCGGACATCGACCCGAGCGTTGCGATCGTCAGCGCCTGGGTCTGGCCTCTGGTGAACAGGCCTGATCCATGCGTGCGTGGCAGCACCCCGACCTCGACGGTGATCTGACGCACGTCCCTGAGGCCGCGGCCATCCGGGCGCACCCCCTCTTCGATGATCCGCTGGCGCACGCGGTCCTTGACCTTCTTGTCGAACAGCTTGCCGAGAATGTCCGCGTGTTCCGGGAAGCGCTCGCCCAGCTCGGCGATGGTGCGCTTGCGCAGCTCGTTGACAGCGGTCTCGCGGGCGGCCTTGTCAGGATTGAAGGCGGCCTGGTCGAGCCGAAGGGCGAGGTACTCGCTCACCACCTCGACGATCTGAGCCGGAAACGGCGGCGGGGTGTACTCGAACTTAGGCTTGCCGACCTCGCGCTGCAGCTCGAGCTGCCCGGCGCACACCTGCTTGATCGCCTCGTGCGCCATCTCGAGCGCTTCGAGCACGACCTGCTCGGACACGCCCTTCGCCCCCGCTTCCACCATGAGGATGGCGTCCGCGGTCCCGGCGACCACAAGGTCGAGCTCGGATTCGCCGATGCGCGACATGGGTGGGTTGACGACGATATGGCCGTCCAGGTGGCCCATGCGGACCGCACCGACCGGTCCCGCGAACGGGATGTCCGAGATCACCAGCGCGGTCGACGCGCCGTTGATGCTCAGGATCGTCGGGTCGTTTTCCTGGTCGACCGAGAGCACCGTCGACACGACCTGGACGTCGAGCCGGAACCCATCCGGGAACAGCGGCCGCAGGGGCCGGTCGGTCAGCCTTGACGCGAGGATGGCGGCTTCGCTCGGCCTGCCCTCGCGGCGCATGAAGGCGCCCGGAATCTTGCCCGCCGCGTAGAGCTTCTCCTCGTAATCGCAGGTGAGCGGGAACCAGTCGATTCCCTCTCGAGGCTCCTTCGCCATCACCGCGGTGCTCAGGACGACCGAGTCCCCCTGCCGGATCACCACCGCGCCGTTCGCCTGCTCGGCCACCCGGCCGGTCTCGATCGAAAGCCGCTTGTCCGCGACCTCTACGTTCTTCGTGACTATTGCCACGTGACTACCTCCATTTGGAAGGGCGCATTTACTAGTCGCGTCTTTGGGTCAGATTCCTAGCAGCTGCCGTCAAAACCCTGGGTCTTGATGAGAGCTTCTAAGAGCTGACCCGCGCGACCGGGAGCCCTCCCGATGACTACTGCCGGCTATCTCCTGATCCCGAGCTTGCCGACGAGCGCGCGATACCGCTCCACGTCGGTGTCTCTCAGGTAGTTCAGCAGTCGCCGTTGCTTGCCAACCAGGAGGAGTAGGCCGCGGCGCGAGTGATGGTCCTTGGCGTGCGTCTTCAGGTGCTCGGTGAGCTCCCGGATGCGCGTCGTCGAGAGCGCGACCTGGACCTCGGGCGAGCCCGTGTCCTTCTCAGCCCGCCGGTACTCGGCGATCACTTTGCTCTTGCCTTCAGTCTCTTCTGCCAAACCGAAGCGAAATTATACCGACCGAGGGGTAATCACCGTTAAGTGACCCGCTCCACAGACCCATCCGAGCGCGGATCTGCTCCGGCCCGCCATGCGGTGGGACCGTCGATCACGATCGCGTGCGCGTGACCGAGACTGTGGTGCCCGGCGGGCATCAGCTCGATCCTCAGGCCCGAGCGATTGAGGTCGCGCGCGTCGGGATCGTCGGCCTCCACCGAGATCACCTCCCCACCGGCCTGGACGCGGATTCGCGGCCGGGCCACCGCTTCCGCGGGCTCCAGCCCGCGGTCCACCAGGTTGATCAAGACCTGGGTCTGCAGCTGCGGCTGGCCGTCGCCTCCCATCGACCCAAACACGATCGCGGGTCGGCCGTCGCGCGTAGCCATGGCAGGGATCAGTGTGTGCATCGTGCGTTTCTTCGGCTCCAGCCGATTGACGTGAATGGGATCGAGCTTGAAGTAGGCGCCGCGGTTCTGAAGCAGCATGCCGGTGCCCTCGGCCACTATCCCCGAGCCAAAGCCATAGGCGACGCTCTGGATGAGCGATACGAAATTGCCGTGCTCGTCAGCCGCGCACATGTAGATCGTGTCGCCGCCGTCGCGGGCGTCGCTGGTTCCGACCGCGGCATGGCCGGCATCGAGAAACGGCTCCAGGGGTGCGACGGCGAACTCGGGATCCGTGATGTAGCGATCGCGGAGCGGGTAGCACTCGTCACGAATTTGCTTGAAGGCGGTGACGAAACCAACTCCGGGCTGGACCTGGTGGGGCGACAGGCGGTCAAGCCTGGCCAGCATCGCCAAGGCGGTCAGTCCCTGCGTCGGAGGAGGGAGCTCGAAGACCAGCAGGTCACGGTAGCGGACGCTCAGCGGTTCCACCCACTGCGACCTGTGGGCGGCGAGGTCCTTCGCGGTCACGAAGCCATCGCGTCGCTTGATCGCGGCTGCGATCGCCGCGGCGATCTCCCCTCGGTAGAACGTGCCGATCCCGCTGCGGCCGATGTCGTGCAGGACCGATGCGAGGTCCGGATTGCGAAGGAGCATGCCGCCCTCCATGGGCGGGTAGAGCTCGTGGGCCGCGGGCTCCTTGGCCAGCAGCTCGGCGCTATCTTTGAGAAACACGGCCAGGCGGTCGGTGATGAGGTATCCGTTCTGGGCGAGTGCCGCGGCCGGCTCGAGCACCGCGGCCATGCCCAGCGTCCCGAAGCGCTCGAGCAAGCGACCCCAGGCCTCGACCGTGCCGGGAACCGTCACGCTCAGCGCCCCGCGCTCTGGCATTGTCTCGTGACCTCGTTCGCGGACCGCCTCGATCGTGGCCAGCTCGCCGGAGCGCCCCGCGCCGACCAGGCCAACCGGGACGCCCCCGCTCGCGGGCCAGACGATCGCCATCAGGTCCCCGCCGACCGAGGTCATCTGCGGGTAGACCACGCACAGAACGGCATCCGCGGCGATGGCCGCGTCGATGGCATTGCCGCCGTCGCGAAGCACCTGCGCCCCCGCCTCGGAGGCGAGCCGGTGCGGGGTGGCGATGACCCCCTTCGTCACTCAGAAATTATCGCGGTGTGATGAACTCGATCGCCCCCGGCTGAATCTCGAAAAGCGCCGGCAGGAATCCCGGATCCTCTCCGTCGAGGTCGATCCGGACCTCCTGCGGCGAGGTCACCGATATGCGCTTGCCGTACATGAACTGGACCTTCGGGTTGTGCTCGTCCATGTGCGCGCCGGTTCGGACAGTGCCGATGCCCCGGATGGTCTCGAGCTTGCCGGCGTTGCCGACGAGGATCACGTCGAACACGCCGTCGGTCGGCGAGGCGGTCGGCGCCATGCGCATGCCACCCCCGAAGTACTGGCAGTTGGCGATCACGACCTGCTGGGCCTTGAGATCGTGAGCGACCCCGTCGACCACCACGTTCATCGGCTTGTTCTTCCAGGCCAGCAGCGACATGAGGGACGCGAGCGTGAAAGTCGCGCTGCCGAGGCGCTTGCTGCCGTTGTTGACGCGGTGCACGACATCGCCGCCGAGCCCGGCGTCGGCGATGTTGATGAAATGCCGGACCCCGGTGCTGCCGTCGTTGGCCTTGTAAGACACGCAGCCGGCGTCGAGCCGGCGCGGGATGCCTGTCCGGAGGATCTGGACCGCCGCCTTCGGGTCCAGCGGGATCTTCAATGTGCGCCTGAAGTCGCCGCCAGTCCCGAGCGGCAGCATGGCCAGGCGGCTCGTAGTGGGGATCGGCGCGCCATTGTGGAAGAAGCCGTTGACGACCTCGTTCAACGTGCCGTCGCCTCCGACCGCCACGATCACCGGTCGCGACTGCCTCACCGCCCTCTCGGCGATCTCCGTCGCCTCGAGCGGACGGGTCGTGAGCACGGCTTCGTACGGGATCCCGGTCGAGGGCAGCCATGTGGTGATTGCGGACCACTCGCGTGCGGCGCGCCCGGCGCCCGAGGCGGGGTTGACGATGAAAAGTACGTCGGCCACCCTACCGCGAGCCTCCGAGGGCGTGCGGATTCATGATCCCGGCCGGATCTATGGCCTCCTTGACCGACCTCCAAACTCGCATCCACCCTCCCATCTCGTCGGCGACCCACCTTGCCCTCACCTGACCGGTGCCGTGGTGGTGGCTGATGGTAGCGCCAAGCTCCAGCGCCGATGTCATCGCGCCCTCCCAGGCTCGGTTGTAAGCCGACCGAGCTTCTTCTTCCGTGTCCCCCGCGCCCGCGAACGAGAAGTAGGCGCAGCAGCCCTGCTCATAGGCATGACTGAAATGGCATAACGCGACTCCTCCGACGGCTATTGCGGCTTTGACGCGAGCGTGAAGTTCTGGGAGCCTGGACCATGGCGCCGCCAGCTCGATCACGTCGAGATAGGAGCAGGGCGGCTCGAGCATCCTCTTGAGTCGCTCGGCGGATAAGTCGAACCGGTGCCGCTTCCAGCGCTCCCATGGCTCCTCGCCGAGATCTGTCGCGTGACCTGCCAGCTTCCGGACCTCGGCGGCTTCCGCACTGGCGATGCTCTCATGCCCTGCGGTCGCGACCACGAGCACGCTGCTGCCAAGGGGGAGGTCGTAACCGTTGAACGCGGCGTCCTCCGGGTCGTAGAGGCGCATGAGAAGCGGCCGGATCCCCGACTGCATGATCGCGCGCATGCATTCGAGGCCGGATTTGAGGTTGGCGAACCCGTAGCCCCGACCAATCACAGCTTCGGGGAGCCGGTGCACTTTGAGCACCGCGCCGAGGATGATCCCGAGCGCCCCCTCTGAACCCAGCCAGAGCTCGTGCAGGGCGGGTCCCACCGCCGAACGCGGCCCCGGCCGAGGAGCGGCGAACGTCCCGTCCGGAAGCACCACCGCCAGGCCGAGGACCATGTCCTCGATGCTGCCGTAACGGCTCGATTCCTGGCCTGAGGACCGTGTTGCGCACAACCCGCCGACGGTCGTGCCGGCCAGAGAGCTCGGGTAATGACCGAGCGTCAGGCCGCGGTCGTTGAGATGCTCTTCGAGCGCCAACCCGTTTACGCCCGACTCGCATGTGCAGGTCAAGTTGGTTTCATCGACTTCGAGGATGCGATCGAACGCGCCCAGGTCGATCACGAGCTCGCCCTTCTCCGGGCCAACCGCGCCGCAAACCCCGGTCGCCCCGCCGAGAGGCGTGACCTTGACCGCGTTGGCCGCCGCCCAGCGGAGGACGGCGGAGACCTGCTCACGGCCGGAGGGCCGAGCCACGAGCACTCGCGGCGCAGAAGTGCCGGCGCGCTCATCCATGATCGCCAGCGGCCACAGGTCGCGCACGGCGCGCTCATCGAGCGCGCCCGCGCCCACGATTGCCTCGAGCTCTTGCCTCACGTGGCTTTCGCCGCCCAGCGGCCTGCCAGCCAACCCGTGAGGATGGGTACGCCGAATCCACACGCCCCGGCGTACTCATATCCACCCAACACCGCCCCGGCGGCATATAGGTTCGTGTAAGGCACCTGTCCGCTCTCATCGAGCGGGTGGAGCTGGTTGTCCGTGCGGAGGCCGCTCCGCATCTCCTCGGTGGCGTCGATGTATTGCAGATGCTGCAAGCGCGTCCCGGTCGTGGCCACGGCCTCGCCGTCGTGGAAGACTCCCAGGCCCAACAACGGCTCGCTCGTCAACCGGCCGCCATCGAGACCTCCGCCGATGTGATGGCCGGTCGCCAGGATGAAGGCTTCGCCGCGCAGCGAGCGCTCGCCCGCGCGCACCGATGTGATCCGACCGCGCGCCGATTCGACGGATTGCACCGTCGCCTTGATCGAGCCCAGGCCGATCGCCTGTTGAAGCCGCCATCCGTGTGGCGACGGCGGCGTCGACAGGAGCTCGAACGAATCCTGCGGCAGGTTCGTGAACCCCGGCGGGTACGCGGCCGTGGCCGCACGGGCCTTCGTGAGGATCGGCGCGCGCCGCCCGTAGAGGTCTGTGAGCGCGGCTGACACCGGCAGGTCCGGGATCGAAACCTGTTCGGCGAACGCCGTGATCCCATGGAGCTCGGTCAGCGCTTGCGCCGTCGCCGCCGCGTCGTAATCCCCGACCTCCGCGACGCCGACCACGGCCACCCGGCGGCCGATCAGCGCTTGCAGCTCGCCCGGCGCGACAGTGGCCGGGATGAGATTCCCCGGCCGCGCGAGTCCATGGATGTCGGAATAGCGGCCCCGCGCGCGCCAGCCGCCCTCCACCTTCAAGCCGTCCTTTTCGAGTGCGAGCACCAGCGACTGGATGGCGGCGTCGAGCTCCAGGCTGAGACGTACGGAGTCAAGCCCGAGCCGGGTAAACGGGTGATGCGGCTGCGTCCTGAGAATGGCTTCGAGGTCGTCGACGACCTCCATCGCTCCCGCATACAGGGCGGTGGCGCCCGGCGCTCTCGCGACGACGGTCACCTCCGCGCCCTCGCGCCTTGCGCCCAAGGCGGCGCAGTACCCGGCGATGCCGCCGCCGATGACGATGACGCGGCTCAAAGCCCCACGAACTCCGAGGCTGCGCCGCGAGTTCGCGGGGACCCCTTAGATTGGTTCATGACTTGACGATGCGTCTCGTGTCCGCCACGTCGCGCTTCAACTGCCGGACGAGATCGTCCACGGTCGGGAACGCGATGTCCGCATGCAGGTAGCGAATGAAATGGAACTCGAGCCGCTGCTGGTAGAGGTCCCCTTCGAAATCGAGCAGGAACGCCTCGACCCGCAGCTGCGTGCCTCCGAACGTGGGGCGGTACCCGACCGACAGCGCTGCGATGAAGTCACCCTCGGGCGCTAATCCCCACGAACTCCGAGGCTTCGCCGTGAGTTCGCGGGGGCCCCTGTTTAATCTGACCCGGCCGGCGTAGGCCCCGAGCGCCGGCACGAGCTTGTTCGGTTCGATGGCGATGTTGGCCGTGGGGAAGCCGAGCGTTCGGCCGACCCTGTCCCCTGCCTCGACTGGACCTGAGAGCGAGTACTCGCGCCCCAACAGCCGGTTCGCGGTTTCCACGTCGCCCAACGTGACCAGACGCCGCACGTCCGAGCTATGCAGCGCTTTCCCATCGACGAGGAACGGAGGCACCTCGTCCACCAGGTGACCGCGGTCGCGAAGCCAGCCCGCGCTGCCCTGGCGCTCGCGACCAAACGCGAAGTCGAACCCGATCACCCACCTGCTCACGTCCATCACCGCGGAGAGCTTGTCGACGAATTCTTGAGGAGACAGCGCGGCCAGCGCACGATCGAATCGGAGCACGATCGCGTGCTCGATGCCGTTGGCCTGGATCAGCGCGAGCTTCTCCTGCAGGGTGGTGATCGACTGCGGGCAGTTGGCGGGGTCGAGCAGGCAGCGCGGGTGTGGTTCGAACGTGATCAGGGCCGGCTGCGCGTGCTCGTCAGCGGCCGCTTCCACTGTCTTCCTGATCACCTCGGCATGGCCAAGATGGACACCGTCAAAACTGCCGATGGTAAGCGCGACGCGGCCGATCGGGCTCGAGGGCAGCCCCAGATGAACTTTCAGCTCAGAACCTTTTCGGGGACAAAAGTGCGGCGAAGCGGATCGGTATGGCCGAGCGCCACGAGGCGGCCGGTCAAATCATGGGCGCGGATGGGGCCCGGTCCGGGCTCGGGGAGCACGCGGACCGCGCGTCCCTGGCGGACCATCGCCTCCTGCTCGACGTTGAGGCGCACGCGCTCCATGTCCGGCAGTATGACTTCGGCCGGGAGCAGTCGATCCCGAACGTCCTCGGCGCTTGTCTGCGCTCCGACCGTCATTGCGGTCTCGACCGTCAGCGGGCCGTAGTCCGTGCGCACCAGGCGGCCCAGGTAGCCCCCCACCCCCAGCTGCCGGCCGAGGTCGCGCGCGATGGAACGCAGGTAGGTCCCGCTCCCGCAGCGGATCTCCACCCGCGCGACGGCCTGGGGTCCCCGCGCAAAGTCGAGCACGCGAGCCTCATATACCTCCACCTCCCGCGCGGCCGGCTTCGGCTCCTCGCCCCGGCGCGCAAGTCGATACGCGCGCTCGCCCTCGACCTTGACCGCCGAGAAGGCAGGCGGCTCCTGGAGGATCCGGCCGGTGAAGTGCGTCAGGGCCTCGGCGACAGCGGCGATCGTCAGGCCGCTTGGATCGCCGTATGGAATCGCCTCCGCCTCGGCGTCGTCGGTAGCGGTCGCAAAGCCGAGGTGGATGTCGGCCACGTACGTCTTGGGGAGCTGATGCGCGAACTCGGCGAGGCGCGTCGCGGATTCGAAAAGGATGGGCAGCACGCCGGTGGCCAGCGGATCCAGCGTGCCGGCGTGACCCACCCGGTGCGCCGCCGTCAGGTGTCGGAGCCGTCTCACCACGGTGAAGGACGTCTCACCGGCGGGCTTGTTGACGTTGAGGACGCCGCTTACAAAAGTGCGTTCAGGGCTTCGCTGAGGCGGCACTGATCGCCTCCTTGGCCGCCGACAGCACCATCCGCACCGCCTCGTCCATGGACGTCTCGATCTCCGCCCCCGCCGCGCGGATGTGGCCGCCTCCCCCGAACGATGCGCACAACGCCGCCGCGTCAACCGCGCCCCGGCTGCGCACGCTGATCTTCGTCAGGTCGGACGAGACCTCTTTGAAGAGAATGGCGAGCTCAAGCCCGGCGATGCTGTTGAGAGTGTCGATGATGCCCTCGGATTCCGCCATCACCGCGCCGGCTTCACGCAGCATCGGGCGCGTGACCTTCGCCCAGGTCAGCCTCCCCTCGAGCTCGATGCGCATCGTCGCCAGTGCCAGAGCGCTGAGCTTCAAGGTGGTCTCGGGCCGCATCTTGTAGACCTGCGTCGCGATGTGGCCGGGATCTGCTCCGAGTCGGGCCAGCCTCGCCGCGTCCTCGAGCGCGCGCGGGGTCGTGTTTTCGTGCCGGAAACCCCCGGTGTCGGTGAGAAGCGCGACGTAGAGGTTGATGGCGATGGTGGGCGTGATCTGGAACTCGAAATGGTCGAGCATCTCAATCACCATCTGGCCGACCGCGGATGCTTCAGGGTCGATCACGTTGATGTCGCCGAATCGCGAGTTCGATGGATGATGGTCGATGTTGACGATCGTCGCGTGTGAGGCGATTTGCTTGACGCTGCTCCCGGAACGCTCGAGGTTGCCGGAGTCAAAGAAGAACACCAGCTCCGGATCGGCGCCTGCAGGCGGCTCCACGTCGATCTGCTCGAATCCAGGCAGGAACGCGTACATCTGTGGCAGCGGTGGCGGTATGACCACCCACGCGTGCTTGCCTGCGGATCGCAAGGCTTCGGCGAAAGCGAGACTGCAGCCGAGCGTGTCGCCGTCGGCATCCTTATGTCCGAAGATCAGGATCTCCTGGTTGGACTCGATGAGGTCTTTGATCTCGTCGTACTCATGACGGGTCGCGGGCTTCGGGGTTGCTATTTCTTGTCCTCCTCAGGTGCTGGGAGAACTTCTTTGAGCAGCTCCGAGATGTGCACGCTGTACTCGATCGACGGGTCGAGCTCGAAGCGCAGGTCGGGCGAGTACCTGAGGTTCTGCAGCCGGCGCCCCAGCTCGTGGCGTATGAGGCCCTTCGCCGAGTCAAGGCCTTTCATCGAGGCCTTCTTCTGATCGGGGTCGCCCAGCACACTGACTCGAACGCGTGCCGACCGCAGGTCCGGTGACATGCGCACCGCCGTGATGCTAACGAAACCGATCCGTGGATCCTTGAGCTCGCGACGAATTATGGACATGATCTCCTCACGCACCTGCTCTCCGACCTGATCGGCGCGGTAGCTCGGCATGGCGACCTCCGCAGTCAATTTATTGGCGGAACTCAGATTTCTTCGCGCTCGAGACGGTACGTCTCCATCGTGTCACCGGTTTGGAAGTCCTCGAAGCTCTCTAGCCCGATGCCGCACTCCTGTCCTGCCGGCATCTCCCGCACATCCTCTTTGAAATGTTTCAACGAACTTATCCGGCCTTCGTGAATCAGCTCTTTGCCCCGGAACAGCTTGGCCCAACCGCCGCGGCTGACCTTGCCTTCCACCACGCGGCTGCCGGCGATGATGCCGAGCCGCGGGATCTTGATGGGGACGAGCACCTCGACCTTGCCCTCGCGGATCTGTCGATAAGTCGGCTCGCGCAAGCCCTTGGCGGCGCGCTCGACGTCCTCGGTGAGCTTGTAGATGACGTCGTAGTAGCGAACCTCGACCTTGGCCCGCTCCGCCGCCGCCGTTGCAGCCGGCGTCGGCTTGAGGTTGAAGCACACGATGATCGCGTTGGAGACGCCGGCGAGCAGAAGGTCTGAGTCGCTGACGGCGCCGACGCCCTGGCCGACGATCTTGATCGCGACCACCGGGTCTTCGATCTTCTGGAGCGCGCTGAGGAGGGCCTCGAGCGTGCCCTGTGCGTCCGCCTTGACGACCAGGCTGAGCTCTTTGACCTCGCCTTCCTTGGCTCGGCGCGCGAGCTCTTCCAGGGTGATGCGCGGGGCGACATCCCTGGCCGCCTCCGTGGTCCGGCGCTCGGTCAGCTTGGTGAGCGCGATCTGGCGCGCGGCCTTCTCGGAGCCGACGACCTGGAAGATGTCGCCCGCCTGCGGGACCTCGCTCATGCCGGACACGACAACAGGCGTCGCGGGCGGCGCTTCCGTCACGCCCTGGCCGCGATCGTCAGTCAGCGCCCGCACGCGCCCGTAGATATGGCCGCACACGAAGTCGTCTCCAACCTTCAGCGTTCCCGCCTGCACGAGCACCGTCGCGACTGGGCCGCGCCCGCGTTCGAGGTGAGCGTCGACCACGGTCCCGAGGGCGTTTCGATCCGGGTTGGCCTTCAGCTCGAGGATGTCGGACGACAGGACGATGGTCGTCAGCAGGTCGTCGATGCCCTGGCCGGTCTTGGCGCTGAGATGGACGCACTCCAGCTCGCCGCCGTAGTGACGTGTGACGAGGCCCTGGGCTGCGAGCTCCTGGTGGACCCGCTCCGGGTTCGCGTTCTCTTTGTCGATTTTGTTGATGGCGACGATGATCGGGACCTTCGCCGCGCGGGCGTGATGGATCGCCTCGATGGTTTGGGGCATTACGCCGTCGTCCGCGGCCACGACCAGCACCACGAGGTCCGTGACCTGCGCGCCGCGCGCGCGCATTGCGGTGAAGGCCTCGTGGCCCGGGGTGTCGATGAACACGACATCGTGCCCGTCGGCCGTCTCGATCTTGTACGCGCCGATGCGCTGGGTGATTCCGCCGGCCTCACCCGCGGCAACACGCGTCTTGCGGATCGCGTCGAGGATCGACGTCTTGCCGTGGTCCACATGGCCGAGGACGGTGACGATGGGCGGTCGCTGGACGAGCTTGGTCGGGTCTTCGTTGGCGAGGGAGAAGAGCTCCTCTCGCGAGGTCGTGACGACATCGCCCTCGCCTTCCTTGGCCTCGACGGCGACGACGTCCTCGCTCGATACAGGCTCCACGGTGAAGCCGAACTCGTCAGCCACGATCTCGGCGGTGGAGAAGTCGATGACCTGGTTGATCGTGGCGAGGATCTTGGATGCCATCAGCTTCTTGATGACCTCGACCGGGCTCACTCCGAGCTTCTCGGCGAGGTCCTTGACCGACAGCGACGGCGGCAGCACCGCCTTGCGCTCGCCGTTGGCCTCGATCTTGACCGCGACCGACGTAGGCTTGAAGGCCGAGCGGGCAGCCTCGATCGCGCCCGGCGCCAATGGCGCCGAGGCGTTGCGTGTCAGCCGCCGTTGCTGGAGGAAGTTCACCAGCTCCTTTTGGCTGATCCCGAGTTCGCGTGCGAGTTCGTGTGCCTTCATGCCCGAACGTATGATTATGCCGCCCGGGGCGAATTCGAAACCTGAGGGCGGCCCGCCTACGAACCCAGCTCAGCCCACACTTCGGCGCTGACGGTCGCCTTCAAAGCCCTGTCGAAAGCCTTCTTCTTGCGGGCGATTTCGATGCACGAAGGGTCGCGATGAAGGTACGCGCCACGCCCTTGAGCCCTACCCGTCAGGTCAATTGCGGCGCTGCCGTCGGCTTTGCGAACGACCCGCACCAGGTGCCCTTTGCCCGCCTCCTGCCGGCATGCCACGCAGGTGCGGGTCCCCACCCGTCCGGGACGCTTCGCGTCCGGGCCACCCTCCCCATGAGTGGGGAGGTGGTCAGGCCGGGTCGGCATCGCCCTGACCGTCGCCCTCGCCGGCTTTGATGTCGATGCGAAAGCCCGTGAGCTTCGCCGCGAGACGGGCGTTCTGGCCGTCCCGCCCGATCGCCAGAGAAAGTTGGGATCGCGGCACCAGGACGGTGGCCGTGCGCGTGCCTCGGTCGATGGTGACCGACTCGGCCTTGGCGGGCCCGAGCGCTGCGGCGACGAAGGCCTCGGGATCGTCGGACCAAGGAACGATGTCGACATGCTCACTCGCCAGCTCGCTGAGGATGGCGCGGTGGCGCACGCCTTTGGGCCCGACGCAGGCGCCGACCGGGTCGATGCCGGGCTCATTGGCTGAGACGGCGATCTTCGAGCGCAGTCCCGGCTCGCGAGCGATCGCCCGCACCTGGACCGTGCCGGCTTTGATCTCCGGGACCTCCGCCTCGAGCAGGCGGTGGACGAACATGCGCGCCGCGCGCGAAACGCGGACCTGGGCCTGTCGCGGGTTGTGCTGGGGGTCGAGGATCATCACAAGCACGGGCCGGCCCGGATGTAACAGCTCGCCTGGGATCTGCTCCTCCGGCGGCATCACGCCTTCGGCACGACCGAGGTCCACGTAAACGGTGCCCGCCTCGGATCGATCCACGATACCGGTGGCCAGCTCACCGCGATGCTCGGCGACATCGCGCAGAACCTTGTCGCGCTCGAGGTCGTGGATGTGGCGAAGCACCGCGTGCTTGGCGGTCTGCGCGGCCATTCGCTTGAAGTCCTCGGATGGAAGCGTGCGCACCATTTCGCTGCCATCGGCGCGTACGACGCGACTCGTGACCTCGAGCGCACCGGTCTTGGTATCGAGCGTCACGCGTACGTCGCCCGGCGGATTGAATGCGCGGATATAGGCGGTCGCGAGCGCCGCCTCGACGGTGTGCAGCATCTCCTCGAAGGGGATGCCCACCTCCGCGCAGAGCGCCGTCAGGGCGTCTGCGAGGCTTTCGGTGGACGGCTCAGATTGCGACCGCGAGCCTGCCCGCGACAACGTCATCCCATGCAATGTGAACTATTACCGGCGCTCTCCCTCGCGCGCCCTGGCCCGAGACCGCGATGCCTGCAGAGTCGACGGCGACCAACTGTCCCTCGATCACTGTTTCAGAAGGTCCGGTGCGATAGCGGATGTTGACCCGCTTGCCGTTGAATCTTTCGTAATCGCCATGACCTCGCAGCGGCCGCTCGGCGCCCGGCGAGGACACCTCTAGGTCATAGGGACCGTCGATCAGGCGCGAATGATCGAGCAGCGGACCTGCGACGCGACTCACGCGCTCGCAGTCTTCGATGGTGATCGCCTCGGTATGGTCGATGGAGATTCGCAGCGTCCGGCCTGAATGGCCCGACTGCTCGAGCGCGTACAGCTCATAGCCCATGTGATTGAGCGTGGGCTCGAGCAGCTCTCTGATCGACGTTATAGGCCATGTCGGCATGTTCGGGGTCTTGGATCACATTACCGGAGAGGCTGCAGTCTCCGCCAGACCACGAGCAGTGGAGCCGCGTTGAAGATCGAGCTGTACGTGCCGGACACGATGCCGATCAGCAGGGCGAGCGCGAAGCCCTTCAAGGTGTCGCCGCCGGCGACCAGGATCGCCACCAGGACGAGGACGACGGTAAAGCTGGTGATGATCGACCGGACCGCCGTCTGCATGATGCTGATGTTCACGACCTGCTCGAACGAGAGCCTCTGGCTGACGCGAAGGTTCTCGCGGATTCGGTCGAAGACGACGATGGTGTCGTGGACTGAGAAGCCCACCACTGTCAGCACCGCGGTGACGAAGAGGCTGTTGATCTCGCCGATCCGCAGATGGAGTCCCGTGCCGAGGATGGCGAACACCCCGGTCAGCAAGAAGACGTCGTGAAGAAGCGCAGCGAGCGCTGAGCCACCGAACTGAAACCCCGCCCGGATTCCTCCCGGCACGTTGCGGAACCAGAATGTGAGCAGCGCGAGGATGGCAATCGCCGCGATGACAACGGAGAGAAGGGCGCTCCGGATCGTCTCGCCGGCGATCGTGCCTCCGACCTCGAGCACCTGCTGCAGGTCGTAAGTCCCGAGGCTGGAGCGAAGCTGATTCTCGAAGGCCGTTTGCTTCGCAGGCGAAAGCGGAGGGGTGCGGATGATGTAGCCGCCGTTGCCAGTCGAGATGACCGAACCGCCGGCGCTGAGCTGCGCCACGGCGCTCTCCACTTGCGCCTGGCTGGGCTTGCTGGCGAAGTTGACCGTGAACTCGGTGCCACCCGCGAAGTCGATGCCGAGCGCAAAGCCGCTGTGGACCATGAAGTAGATGCCCGGGATGATGATGAGCAGCGAGAACAGGAAGTACCAGTTGCGTCGGCTGACGAAGTCGATCTTCCGGACGCGTGGAGGCGCCGGCGGTCTTTCTGGCTTGGCCGCCTCAACGAGCTCTTCGTGGGCGGCAGCTCCGGGCTGCTGCTCCTCCTCCTGCTCTTCCTCTTCCTCTGTTTCCGCGTCTGCCTCCGGAGTCTCGGTCCCGAGTCTCCCGGCCGTCGTCTCGTCAGACGGATCGGACACGATCCACCCCCATCAGCGCCGGCCGCCGGAAACGGCTGCCCGCCATGACGATCGCCAGCAGGTTGTGGGTGACGACGATCGAGGACACGAGGCTGACGCCAACGCCGATCCCGAGCGTGATAGCAAAACCCTTGACCGGTCCCGGCCCAATGAACCCGAGGATGAGGCAAGTGATGATGGTCGACAGGTTGGAGTTCCAGATCGCCGGCCATGCCCGCCGGACGCCGGCATCAACCGCGGCAGGGATGGTCCTGCCCGCGCGCACTTCCTCTTTGAAGCGCTCGAATATCAGCACGTTGGCGTCGACGGCCATACCGACCGAGAGGATGAACCCGGTGATCCCGGCCAGCGTCAGCGTGACGGGCACGAGCTTGAAAGTGGCGAATACGGCCCCCGCATAGAAGAGCAGGGCCAGGCTCGCCAGTAAGCCCGGCACGCGGTAGTAGATGATCATGAAGAGGATCACGATCGAGAGCCCGAGCAGGCCGGCCGCGATGCTGAGTTTCACGGACTCGGCGCCCAGTGTGGAGCCGACCTGCTGGACGCTCAGCACCTGCAGGTCGACCGGCAGCGAGCCGGCGTTGATGCCGGTGGCGAGATCGTTGGCGGCCGACTGTGTGAACCCGTTCCCACCGCCACTGATCACGGCGTTGCCACCGAGAATGGCCTGCAGGGTCACCGCATCGACCAGCAGCTTGGGACAGGTCGTGGTCGGCGTGGCCGTCGCGAGGCAGCCGGTGTCGTAGTTTTGAGAGACCTTGTTCGCGTACGCCGGGTCTTCCCAGTTGTCGATGTCGTGCTGGGTGATGTCCAACCAGGTGGTGAGGTGCCGCCCGGCGCAGTTGGCCGCGAGGCTGGTGTTGGGATCTCCGGGGCACGCGGCGACGTTCGCCGTCGTCAGGTTTCCAAACTGATCGGCACCGCGTGAGGTGAAGCTCACGTTCACGACCCAGCCGATGGCGTTCTGGTCGAGGGCGGCGGACGCGCTCGCGATATCGTCGCCTGTGAGCCCTGTGAAGGCCGGCTTGTAGCCCGGCTCAGGGCCACCGGTGACCTTGGCGTCCGGGACCCATTTCGTGTAGACGAGCCGGTTGACCGCCCCGATGACTTTCTGCGCCTGGTCGGCGGTGACGCCTGCGAGGTCGACTGTGATGCGGTCGTTGTTCGAGCCCGCGCCGCGGATCTCCGGCTCGCTGACTCCAAGCGAGTTGACGCGCTTGGAGATGACCGTGATGGTCTTCTGCAGCACGTCCGCGCGAGACTGGCCCACCGGGAAGTTCGTCAGCTGGTAGTCGATGTGCGTCCCGCCCGCCAGGTCCAGTCCTTTATGGAAGTAGATCTGCCAGCCGCCAAAGTTCGGCGGCAGGCCGGGAACGTTGCCCGTGAGCGGGTAGTGGTTAGCGATCCTGTAGACGTATCCGGCGCCGTCGACGAACAGCGAGAACGCCAGGACGATCACGATGAGCAGGCGAATCGGCCAGCTGAGGACTAGCTGCACAGCCGAAACAGTCTAGAGCGTGAAGGATGGCGCCTACAGAAGGCGCGGTTGGTGCGGGCCGGGTTCGGGGAGGGTGATCCCCAGGTGCCGGTACGCGAGCTCCGTGGCGACCCGGCCACGTGCCGTTCGAGCCAGAAAGCCGATCTGGATCAGGTACGGCTCGTGGACGTCTTCGATGGTCTCGGGTTCCTCTGACAGCGACGTGGCGATGGTGTCGAGGCCGACCGGACCGCCCTTGAACTTGGTGATCAGGGTTTCGAGCAGCTGGCGGTCGAGCGGCTCCAGCCCGATGTCGTCGATGTCCAGCATCGCGAGCGCGAGCTTGGTCGTCTCGGCTGTGGCGCGCCCGTCGCCCCGCACCTGCGCGTAGTCGCGGACGCGACGCAGCAAGCGGTTCGCAATTCGCGGCGTGCCGCGCGCGCGCCTCGCGATCTCGGCCACGGCGTCCTCATGGATCTCGATGTCGAGGATGCGGGCCGAGCGCCGGATGATGCTCTCCAGCTCGGCCTTGCTGTAGAAGTCCAGCCTGTAGACGGCTCCGAAGCGGTCGCGCAGCGGGCCGCTGAGCAGCCCCTGTCGCGTCGTGGCGCCGACGCAGGTGAAATGCGGCAGCGGCAGGGTCGCGGCGCTCGCCCCCACCCCCTTCCCCAGCACGGCGTCGAACCGAAAGTCCTCCAGCGCGGGATAGAGAGACTCCTCGACCACGCTGTTGAGGCGGTGGATCTCGTCGATGAAGAAGACGTCGCGGGTCGTGAGGTTGAGCAGGATCGAGCCGAGCGCGCCCTGGTGGTCGATGGCCGGCCCCGAGGAGACCTTGATGGCGACCCCCAGCTCGTTGGCGATGATGTGCGCGAGCGTGGTCTTGCCCAGCCCCGGAGGCCCGCAGAGCAGCACGTGCTCGACCGGCTCGCCGCGCCTGCGCGCCGCCTCCAGCAGGATGCCCAGGTTCTCGCGCACCTGCTGCTGGCCGACGTACTCGGAGAGCATTCGTGGACGCAGGGTGAGGTCGAACTGCTCATCATCGGTGCGGGCGTCGAGGACGGCGTCCTTCTCGTTCACTTTCTTCCGAGGGCCCTGAGGGCGGTGGCGAGCGCTTCCTGGGTCGAAGGGGACGACTTCCATTCCACGGCCTCGAGGCCGACCCGGGCTTCCTGAGACGAGAAGCCCAGGTTGCGCAGCGCCGACTCGACCGCCTTGGGGACGGCGCCGTCGCCGGCCAGCGCGGCGGCGCGCGGGATGACCTCGAGCTCCCCGGCCGCGTCCAGCTTCGGCTTCAGCTCGATGATCACCTTGGCGGCCGTGCGCGGCCCGACGCCGCTCGCTCGACGTATCGGTGCCGCATCCTCGCCCACTATCGCTCGCTTGAGCACCTCGAGGCTTGCCGCGCTGAGGATATTGAGGCCGACCTTGGGTCCGACCCCGTCGACCTGGATGAGCATCTCGAAGAGGTCGAGCTCCTCGACCGACGCGAATCCATACAGATTGAGCTGATCCTCGCGGACATGGGTGTGAATGTCGAGGTCCACCTGGCCGCCCGGAGCCGGCACCTTCTGCCGAGTAGTTGCGCTGACGCTGACCATGTAGCCAACGCCGCCGACGTCGACTACGACGAAATCGGCTCCCGCTCGTTGAACCTTTCCACTGAGATGCGCGATCAACGTACAGCGGCTCGTGAGAACTGGCGGCTGCGGGCGTGGCAGACGGCTATGGCGATGGCGTCGAGCGCGTGGTCGTCGAGCTTGCCCTCGGGCAGCTTGACCTGCGCGCCCAGCATGCGCGCGATCTGCGTCTTGTCGGCCTTGCCGTACCCGGTGATGACGATCTTCACCTGCGCCGGCTTGTACTCGAAGACGGGTATGCCGCACTCCTCGAGCACCGCCAGGATCGCGCCGCGGGCCTGGGCGACGCCGATGGCGCTGGTGGCGTTCCGGCCCATGAACAACTCTTCCAGCGACGCCTCGCCGGGCGGGTTCTCGGCGAGCAGCGCGCGCAGGTGGCGAATGATCTTGAGCAGCCGGGCCCCGTCGGGTCCCGGGTTGGTGACGACTGTGCTGGAAGAGAGGATCACGCCCGGTCCGGAGAGCAGGGCGAACCCGGTTCCGGCCAGCCCGGGATCGATGCCTAGGATCAGTCCGTTCGCGTGACCAGACATCTATCCATCAGGTTCTACACCTGTGCTGAGACGCGTTCAAGGACGTTGGTGGGGATGTCGAAGTTGGCGTAGACCTGCTGGACGTCGTCGTCCTCTTCCAAGGACTCCATCAATCTGAGCACCCCGGCGGCCTTATCCTCGCCGACGGGAACCGTCTGTTTGGGCTGCATGGTGATCTCTGCGTTTTCCACTGTGACGCCCTGAGCCTCCAGTGCCTTCTTCACGTTTTCGAAAGCAGAAGGGGGCGTGGTCACCTCAACCGACTTGCCGTCGACCTGCACGTCGTCGGCGCCGGCCTCGATGGCGGCCAGGCCGATTTCTTCTGGATCGTTCTTGCCCGCGTTCGCGGTGATCACGCCCTTGCGTTCGAACATCCAACCGACCGAGTTCGTCTCGCCGAGGTTGCCGCCGAACTTGGAGAAGCGGTGCCTGATCGACGCGGAGGTGCGATTGCGATTGTCGGTGAAGGCATCGACCATGACGGCCACGCCGGCCGGGCCATAGCCCTCGTAGCGGATCTCTTCGAGCTTCTCGCCCGCCAGCTCGCCCGTGCCCCGCTTGATCGCGTTCTGGATGCGGTCGGTCGGCATGTTGATCTCGCGCGCTTTCTGCATCGCGAGGCGCAGCCGGAAGTTGCCTTCGGGGTTGCCTCCCCCCTCCTTGGCCGCGATCGTGATCTCACGGCTGGCGCGGGTGAAGGCCTGGCCGCGCTTGTGGTCGACGATGGCCTTCTTGTGCTTGATGCCGGCCCACTTCGAATGGCCTGACAAGTTAGAGATGACCTCCGAACATGCTTTCGATGATTTTAGTTCACTTCAGGAGCACATGCCGCCGGCGAGCCGAGATGACGTCGCCGGCCGCGGCCGTAGCGGTGGGCTCGACCTTCTCGCCATTCTTGCGGACTCCACCCTGGTCCGCGAGTCGTCTCGCATCGCCCCGGGTCGTGGCGATGCCCATAGCGACGAGCAGGCTGACGATGTCAGTCGGTCCCTCGATCTTGTGTTCCTCTTTCTGACTGGGGATCTCCTTGCGTACGAACTGGCTGACGAATTGTGCTTCGGCTCGTGCCGCCGCCTCCTCACCATGCAGTCGCTTGACCAGCTGGCGCGCCAATGCCGCTTTCGCGTCGCGCGGTTTCATGGCGAACACGCGCTCGATCTCATCTGCGGATAGGCCCGAGACAAGACGCAGGTACTTCTCGGTCAGCGTGTCCGGGATCGACATCGTCTTGCCGTAGATCTCTTCCGGCGGCTCCGTAAGGCCGATGTAGTTGCCGAGCGACTTTCCCATCTTCATCGAGCCGTCGGTGCCTTCGAGCAGTGGGAAGATGGCGATGTCCTGCGGCTCCTGCCCGTATGCCTTCTGGATCTCGCGGCCGAACAACAGGTTGAACAGCTGGTCGGTGCCGCCGATCTCGACATCCGCATGGATCGCGACCGAGTCATAGGCCTGGTTGAACGGGTAGAGGATCTCGTGAGCGCCGATCGGCGTACCCGCCTTGAGGCGATCGGCAAAGTCCTCGCGCTGCAGGACCTGCTGCAGCGTGGCCTTGCCGAGCAGGCGCAGCACGTCGGCGCCTTTCATCTCGCCCAGCCATTCGGAGTTGCGGCGAACTTCGAGCCTCTTGCGATCCAGGACGAGGTGGATCTGCTCGAGGTAGGTGCGCGCCGCCGCGTCGACCTGCTCGCGCGTCAGGATCGGTCGGGTTTCGGACCGCCCGCTCGGATCGCCGATCATCGCGGTGAAGTCCCCGACGATGAGAACGACCGTGTGACCGTCGTCTTGAAACTCTCGCAACACGTCGACCGGGACGAGATGGCCGACGTGGAGGTCCGGCGCAGTCGGGTCGAGGCCGAGCTTGACGCGCAGCGACTCACCGCGCTCCAGTCGCGACCGCAGGTGCTCTTCGACGTGGATCTCGACCGCCCGCTTTCGCAGGCGCTCGAACAACTCCCGACTCATAGCTTTAGGGGTTGACGGGGCCGGGGCCGAAATAGATCTGTGGGTCGGCCGGCAACACCGGCTGGAAGACCGAGACGATCGGCTTCCCGAACGCCCTCACGAGCGGCACCGCGAGATGCGAGCCATTGACGCCGTCGCGGATGCCCTGCTGCAGCGCGTCCAGCTGTGTGCCGCCAAACGGATTGCCGGCAGCCTGGAGCTCGTACGTGACCAGGATCGAGAGGAGCAGCCCTGTCACCACTCCGACGATCACACCGGACAGCCGGTTGAACATGACCGCCTGGAGCTGGATCTGGCTGTTCGCGAGCTGTGCGGCGCCATCGATGACGATGATGACCGCGAAAAGGATCCCGAAGAAACCGTAGATGCGCGCGTCGGCGGTCCCGTAAGTCGACGACTGCTGCAGGATAAAACCGGCCTGCAGACCCATGTTGGTGGCGGCGATGCAGGCAAGGTAGAGGGCAACCAATCCGATCAGGCGCCGCATCACGCCGGTGAAGTAACCGAGAGCGGCATAGACGAGGATCAGCACGATCGGGATGGCGTCAACCCAGGTCATTTAGCGGCTCTCACTCTCTGAACCGGGCGCTGTGCTTCTTCTCCAATGCGAGCTTGATCTCCCCCATCACGTTGTCCACTTCGGCGTCCGTCAGGGTGCGCTCGGGGCTCCGGAAAGTCAAGGCGAACGCGACGCTCTTGGATCCGTCGGGAACCTGAGCACCTCGGTATTCGTCGAACGGCCGGCTCCTCTCCAGTATGTCCCGGCCCGCCTCCTTGATGGCGGCCAGCAAGGCTCCGGCGGCGACGTGCTCCTCGACCACGACCGCGAGATCGCGCTCGATCGCCGGGAAGCGCGGCAGTGGCTGCGCCCGCGCAGCGCCCGCGGCGGCGAGCACGGGCTCGAGGTCGATCTCCATGGCCACCAGCCGGCCCTCCAGGCTGGCCCCTCTGGCCACGCTTGGATGGATCTCGCCGAGGTAGCCGAGCTGGCGAGCATCCAGGAAGACGGCCGCGCAGCGACCCGGATGAAAGAGCTCGGCTGACGCGCGCTGGAATGTGCAGGCGGGCGCGCCCAGCTCGCTGATGCAAGCATCGAGCACGGACTTCGTCGCGTAAAACGCCTCGCGACCCGATTCGGCGGTACTTCCCGCGTCTGCCACGACGCCCAGTCGCTGCGGTTCTTCAGGCTGCTGCGTGGTCTTGTCGCCGACGCGCGCGAGGAACACGGCGGCGATCTCATACACCTTGACGTCGGTACGGCCTCGATCGCGGTTGAGCGCGACGACATTGACGAGCGATGGCAGAAGCGACGTTCGCAGCGTGTCCATGTCATCGCTCAGCGCATTCGAGACACGCAACGCTCGCGCCGCGACACGCAACTGTTCGAGCATGCGTCCTGACACCAACGCGGGATTCCACGTCTCGGTGAACCCGGCCCCGGCGAGGATCTGACGGGCAGCGTCGAGTCGCCGACCCATGCTGGGGATCGACGGCGTCCACCGGTCGCGCCGATGCCCCGGCAGCGTGGGCGGAACGCGGTCGTAACCCCAGACCCGGCCGACCTCTTCGACCAGGTCCTCGGGAATGCTGACGTCGAGCCGGAAGACGGGTGGCAGCACGTCCCATTCCCCATCGCCGAGGATCCGGACGTGGAAGCCCAGGCGGATGAGGATGGCCTCCGAATCCTCCAGCGGCACGTGGATGCCCAGCACCTCGTCCACCAGCCACGGCTTGAGGCGGATGCGCACCGGCTCCTGGGGTCGCGGATAGACGTCGGCCCATTCGCGGTGCACGGCGCCGCCCGCGAGCTCGGCGATCAGCGCGGCAGCCCTTCTGGCGCCCGCGAGGGCGAGCTCTGCCGGCAGACCCTTCTCGAAGCGGGCCGAGGCTTCGGTGCGCAGCCCGAACGCGCGCGCCGTCTGGCGGACGTTCGGGCCGTTGAACGTCGCCGCCTCGAGGAGCACGTCGGTGGTGGCGTCGGTGACGGCGGTTTCCTCACCGCCGATGACGCCTGCGATCGCGACGGGTTTGTCCGAGTCCGCGATGACGAGCATCTCAGGAGTCAGCTCACGTTCCACGCCGTCGAGGCAGAGCAACTTCTCGCCCGCACGTGCACGCCTCACGTGCACCTCCCCTCCGGAAAGCTTGGACCGATCAAACGCGTGCAGTGGCTGCGCGTACTCGAGGAGGACGTAGTTGGTGATGTCGACGATGTTGTTGATCGGTCGCACGCCGCATGCGCGCAGCCGGCGCTGGACCCAATGCGGGCTCGTACCCACCTTGACCCCGGTGATGACACCGCCGATGTAGCGGCTGCAAAGGTCGGCGTCATCGATCGAGACCTTGACCATGTCGCGGCCCGCAGGCTCGGCCTTGCCGGTGAACGCCGGCATGAAGTCGACCTTCATCGCCTTGTCCAGGCCCGCTGCTAGCTCCCGAGCCACGCCCAGGTGGCCCATGCAGTCGGGCCGGTTGGACGTGACCTCGACGTCCATGGTGGCCTGGCTCGGGATGACGGAGGTCAACGGGGCGCCCGGCTTGCCTGAGTCAAGGATCATGATGCCGGAGTGGTCGTCACCAAGAAGGAGCTCCTCGGCGGAGCACAGCATCCCCCTGGCGCTGAATCCGGCGATGTTCAGGTCCTTCACGACCTTGCCGTTGGGCACCGTCGTACCGGGCAGCGCCACCGGCACCAGCGAGCCGGGCACTGCGTTGTCGGCGCCGGCGATGATCTGCTCGGTGCGGCCGCCGAGGTCGACCTGGTGCACCCAGAGTGGATTGCGTGACTTCGGGTGTTTTCTCTGCTCGATGATCCTGCCCACGATGATCTGGGACAGGTCGATGACGGTGAGCGACTCGACCTCGATGCCGAGACGCGTGAGCACTTCCGCGGCCTCTTTCGGTGTCACGCCGTCGAGGTCCACGAAGTCGCCCAGCCACTCGTAACTGATCTTCATCAGTTCAGTCCCCTACCTTTCCGGTCCGAAATCGCGGTGGCTGGGTGCGGATTTCGGACCGAAGCCACTGAAGTGGCCCGTGGCCGGGAATCCGGCCACGGCAGACGTCGCAAAGCAACCTGAATGCTCCGGTTATCGCGACTTGTCGTTGACGCAATGGCCACTTCACTGGCGCTCAGAACTGCTCGAGGAAGCGAAGGTCGGATTCGTAGAACAGGCGGATGTCATCGACGTCGTGCTTGAGCATCGCCATCCTCTCGATCCCGAAGCCCCACGCGTAGCCGTTCCACTTCTCGGGATC
>Ga0209590_10000019_pt1 | contig 28490 bp, 27 predicted proteins | sample CZO8metaG_FD_188353 | JGI IMG/M metagenome (GOLD analysis project Ga0209590, IMG submission 188353) | Vadose zone soil microbial communities from the Eel River Critical Zone Observatory, Northern California, USA - CZOApr15con1.8 metaG... | ecosystem: Environmental > Terrestrial > Soil > Vadose...
CGCCGTCGAAGCCTCGAGCACGGCCGATGCCACCTGCTCGAGATGGCGTCTCGCGATCGCCGCGTTGCCATAGCGCGCAAAGATGACCTCGCCCTGCTCGGTCACCTTGAATCGACCGGCCACCGATCCTGGGGCCTGAGCGCGGACCGCGCGATTGGCCGGGCCGCCGCCGCGCCCGAGCGCTCCGCCGCGCCCATGGAACATCGTGAGGCGGACGTGGCGCCGCTCCGCCCACGCCGTCAGCTCCGACTGCGCCTGGTACAGCGCAAGTGTCGCCGACAGGGGCCCGACCTCTTTGGTCGAATCCGAATAGCCGAGCATCACCTCCAGGGCGCGGCCCGTGGCAGCGAGCCGGCGTTTCACGGGCTCCAGCCTGAGGATCTCCTCCATGACCACCGGCGCGCCGTACAGGTCGCCGACCGTCTCGAACAACGGAATCACGTCCAGCACGGGTGGAGTGCCGCCGGTGGCGTGCTGGGCCAGCTCGTACACCGCCTCGATATCACCGACGTTGCGCGTGAAGCTCACGACATAGCGCCGGCACGCGTCAGGCCCGAATCGCTCTTGAAGCCGTGCGATCGTGCCGAGCGTGTCGAGCACCTCTCTTGCCTGCGGCGGCAACTGGCCTTGGTTGCGAACGGCGGCGAGAGCCTGCGCATGGACGTGACTGTGCTGACGCACCTCGAGCTCGGCCAGGTGAAAGCCAAACGTTTGCGCCTGCCAGATGAGGTGCTGCAGCTCTCCATAGGCCTGTCGCCGCGCGCCCGCTGCGGCCAGCGAGCCCTGGACCAGGCGCAGGTCTGACACCAGGTCGGCGGCGCAGGGATACGCGATGCGTGTCTCGATCTTTCTGACCGCCCGCGCGCGCATGCGCGTGGCCCGTATACGGTCGGCAACGTGGAGGAGGAACTGGCGGTGCTGCTCGGAGGGCGAGCGTTTCTCGAGCTCGGCCCAGGCCTGTGGGTCAGCCGCCCGCAGCGCGACGATGCGCCGTCGAAGGTCCGTCCGTGGCGGCGTGGTGGCGGCATCGGCCGTCAGCGAGCGCCCGATGCGAGTGGTCGCGGCCTCGAGCGCGAGCAGCGCGTGCTCGGCCTGGATCAGCATCGCGTCGTAAGTCACCTTCGCCGTGACCGCGTCGTTGCCGTCGCGATCGCCTCCGACCCAGCTGCCGAAGCGGAGGAAGGCGGGCGCGAGCGGCGGGCGCAGGCCGCTGTCCGCGGGGCCGAGCGCCCAGTCCAGCGCGCGATAGATCTCGGGTACGACGCGAAACAGCGTTTCGTCGAAGACCGCCATCGTCGAACGGACCTCGTCCAGGGGTGTGACCTGCGAGGTGCGCAGCTGCCCGGTTCGCCAGAGCGAGTCGATCGCCTCGGTGAGCCTTCGCATCGACTCGCGCCTCTCGGTCTCCGAAGCCCTCGGATCGTCGATTCGGTCGAGTTGATCGCCCACCCTGCGGATCGCCGCCACCACGGCCCGGCGCCGCGCCTCGGTCGGGTGGGCCGTGAAAACAGGGCGTATCTCGAGGCCGGCGAGGACCTCCATCAGGCGTTGCCGGCCAAGCCTGCGGCGGAGGTCGGGCACGGTGGCCGCCAGCGATTCCCGCATCGGCCCCGGTCGGCCACCGCTCTCACGAAGGACGCGCGCGCGGTGGTGCTCTTCGGCCAGGTTGACCAGGTGGAAGTAACACGTGAATGCGTGCGCCACCTGCTCCGCACGCTCGAGCGACCACGCGGCCACGATCCTTTCCGTCTTCCTTTCGTGCTCGTCGGCGTCGCGCGCGCGGATCACTGATCGCCGCAGGAGCTCGACGTCCTTGAGCAGGCCCGCGCCGCCGTAGTCCTTGATGACCCGGCCGAGCTGCTCGCCGAGCATGCGCACGTCGCGACGCAGCTCTTCGGGGATCGCCTGGCGAGCCGAAGCCCTGCTCGACGTCAATTCTTCGTTGGGCGCGAGTGGTGGGCGTATTCGAACGAGTCGAGCAGCGCCGCGAGCGACGCCTCGATGATGTTGCTCGAGCAGCCGACGGTCGTCCATCGCTTCGGTCCCTTGCCGGATTCGACCAGCACACGCGTCGTCGCCGCGGTGCCGGCCTCGCCATCGAGGATGCGGACCTTGTAGTCGTGAAGGCTCACACCACGCAGCCCGGGAAACTTCGGGCTCAGCGCCTTGCGCAGCGCGGCATCGAGCGCGTTGACCGGCCCGTTTCCCGACGCGGCGGTGTGGTACACAGCCCCGCCGACCTCGACCTTGACCGTGGCCTCGGCGTGCACCGAATCTCCGTCTTTGCGCACGACGGTCGTGAAGTCCGCCACCTTCCACGGCGCTTCATAGCCGGGCTGCAGGCGCCGCAGCAGCATCTCGAAGGACGCGTCCGCCGCTTCGTACGAATACCCGCGGTGCTCGAGCTCCTTGAGGTGCTGGACCAGCCATTGTGTTTGCGGGTCGTCCCTGTCGAGCTCGAGCCCGAACTCACGCGCCTTGGCGAGGATGTTGCCCCGACCCGAGAGCTCCGAGACCAGCACGTGCGGCTCGTTGCCGACGACGCTCGGCTCGATGTGCTGGTAGGAGTCGCGGTGCTTCAGCACCGCGCTTACGTGCTGGCCGCCCTTGTGCGCGAAGGCGCCATATCCGACGAACGGCTGCTGCATTGGCAGGGCGACGTTCGCAATCTCGGCGATCGTCCGCGACAGGTCTGTGGACCGCGCCAGCGTCGCGGCGGGCAATGCCTCCATGCCGAGCTTCAACACGAGGGTGGCGACCACCGACACCAGGTTCGCGTTTCCGCAGCGCTCGCCGTAGCCGTTGATGGTGCCCTGCACCATGTCGGCGCCTGCAGCGACTCCTTCGAGTGTGTTGGCCACGGCCAGCTCGCAGTCGTTGTGGCAGTGGATGCCGACTCGGGCTGAGCCCTTGAGACCCGCCGTGCGGCCGTCGAGCGCACGCCGCATGGCTTCCACGCCCTCGCGGATCTCGGCCGGCAGGCTCCCGCCGTTCGTGTCGCAGAGCACGACCCAGGTCGCACCGGCGCGGGCCGCTTCCAGGCACACCTCGACCGCGTACTCGGAATCGCGAGCGAAGCCGTCGAAGAAATGCTCGGCATCGAAGATGACCTCGCGGCCGAGCGACACCCCGTGGGCGACAGACTCCCTCACCATCGCCAGGTTCTCGTTCGGCGTCGTCTGCAGGACCGTGCTCACCTGCCAGGTGTCACTCTTGCCGACCAGAGTCCATGTGGGCGCCTCGCTGCGCGCAAGCGCCTGGAGATTGGCATCGTCCGCGCAGGTGCCGCCGGCGCGCCGGGTGGCGCCGAACGCGGCGAGGCGCGCCCGTTTCAGCGGATGCGCCGCCAGCTCGGCGAAGAGCTCCTCATCCTTCGGGTTCGAGCCGGGGAAACCGCCTTCGACGTAATCGAATCCGAGGCCGTCGAGGGTGCGCGCGATGCGGAGCTTGTCCGAGGACGAGAACGACACGGCCGGGCCCTGGGCGCCATCGCGCAGGGTCGTGTCATAGATCACGATCCGCCGTGCTGATCCGTTCGGATGGAGTTGGGGAGCTGCTCTGGACATAAAAAAACCTCCGGGCCTTATCTGGCCGGGAGGTCCCACGACATCAGCGGAGAGCGCTAAGTCGGGGAACCTCCCCGGCTAATGTCGATGCCGATAATCGCGATCTGCTTGCGCATGGAAGCCGAAGGGTAGGCCATTTGCGAACTGGAGTCCTGGCTGCCAATACCAAATCCCGACGCTGGGCTTAGTGTGCCTCCGACAGCGCGGCGGCCCGCCGGGCGGCCGAGCTGGGGAACTCGGCTGCAGCGCCCAAATTACCTGTTGACAAACTGTTCGAACCGGACTACGGTTTGTGAAATCAGTTCGGCATTGTCGAACACTAGTCAGATACAGGGGGTCGGAGAGACATGCATTCGATGCCACAACGCGCAATCGCCGAGTTCTTCGGCACGGCGGCCTTGGTCCTCGTCGGTCCGGGTTCTGTGGTTGCCACGCTCACGCTGGCCGGCAAGGCGGTGCCCGCGGTGACCGAGGCGGACCTGCTCGGCATCAGCTTCGCCTTCGGGTTCATCATCACGGCCCTCGTGTACGCGATCGGGAAGGTGTCGGGCTGCCACATCAACCCCGCGGTGACGTTCGCGCTGGCGGTGACCAAGCGCTTCCCGTGGAAGGAAGTCCCCGTCTACTGGGTCGCCCAGTACTTGGGCGCCGTGCTCGGCGCGTTTGCCATCTGGGGAGTTTTCGCTAACAACGCCGTGGCGTTCGGGATGGGCCAGACCCACTTTGCGGCTGACGCTTCGACGGGCTACTACATCCAGGCCATGCTGGCCGAGGCTCTCGGCACCGGGCTGCTCATCTTCGCGATCCTCGGCATCGTCGACTCGAAGTCTCCCTCGCAGCTCGCCGGCATCGTGATCGGTGGAGCGGTGGTCGGGATCATCCTCATCTTCGGACCAGTGACGGGTGCATCGCTCAACCCCGCGCGTGCCTTCGGCCCCGAGCTGGTGCAGGCGGTCGCGGGCGGCACGACCTTCTGGACCCAGTACGTTCCGGTCTACCTGGTCTCGGGCTTCGTCGGCGCGGCCGCCGCGGCCTTCCTCTATGACTTTCTCGCCAACCCGCGGCTGGTCGAGCGCCCGATCGTGGCGGCGGTCACCCACGAAGACAGCGGCGCGCGCGCGGCCGCCCACTAGATCTTTACGAACAGGGAGAAAACCACAATGGCAGTCGAAACCAACCTGATGCGAAAGTTCCTCAACGACCCGGCGGCGATCGTGAAGGAGTCGCTGGCCGGCCTGGCCGCGGCCCACGCCGACCTGCTCCGATACGACGTGGCGAACCAGATCATCGTGCGCAAGGACGCGCCGAGGAAGGGCAAGGTGGCGTTGCTCTCCGGCGGTGGGTCTGGACACGAACCGCTGCACGGAGGCTTCGTGGGCCTCGGCATGCTCGACGCGGCGGCCCCAGGTGAGGTGTTCACCTCGCCCGTACCCGGACAGATGCTGGCGGCCACCAAAGCCGTGGACGGGGGCGCCGGTGTTGTTCACATCGTCAAGAACTACACCGGTGACGTTCTCAACTTCAAGCTGGCGGCCGAAGACGCCGCCGACGAGGGGATCAAGGTCACGTCGGTCGTGATCGATGACGACGTTGCAGTACAGGACTCGCTGTATACGGCGGGCCGTCGCGGGGTCGGTGCGACCGTCCTGGCCGAGAAGATCGGCGGCGCCGCAGCGGAAGGCGGAGCCGACCTTGCCAAGGTGACGGACCTCATCAAACGCGTCAATGCACGCTCGCGGTCGTTTGGTGTCGCTCTTTCGTCGTGCATCCCCCCGGCTTCAGCCAAGGCGATCTTCGACCTGCCGGAAGGCCAGATCGAGCTGGGCATTGGCATCCACGGCGAACCAGGCCGCCGGCGCGCTCCGCTCGGACGTGCAAGCGAAGTGGTCGACGTGATGGTCGAAGCGGTCATGTCCGACCTCAAGGCCAGGCACGGCGCGAAGGTGCTGGTATTCGTCAACGGAATGGGCGGCACCCCGCTGCTCGAGCTCTACCTCGTCTACAACGAGGTCGACAAGAAGCTTCGGAAAGCGGGCGTGGAGCCGGTCCGGAACCTGGTCGGCAGCTACATCACCTCACTCGAGATGGCCGGCGCCTCGCTGACGGTGCTGGAGCTGGACGACGAGCTCATCAAGCTGTGGGACGCGCCGGTGCACACAGCCGCACTGCGCTGGAGGATCTGACACTAACCTTTGATAACCGTAAGGACCATGGACGCGGCCACCATCAGCTCCTGGATGCGTGAGATCGAGGCGTCGGTGCGCGTCGAGCGGGATCACCTGGTCCAGCTCGACTCCGCCATCGGCGACGGCGACCACGGCATCAACATGACCAGAGGCTTCGGGGCCGTGGTCCAGGCCCTCGGCGCCGATAATGGATCACCGCCTGGGCGGCTGCTCATCATCGCCGGCCGCACGCTGGTCTCGACCGTCGGCGGTGCGAGCGGCCCACTCTGGGGCTCCGCGCTCCGCAGCGGCGGACGCGTGCTTGGCGACCAGACCACGTTCGATGGCGCGCAGCTTGCCGACGTCCTGGCTGCGGCGCTCGCTTCGGTCAAAGACCTCGGCACCGCCTCGCTCGGCGACAAGACGATGGTCGATGCGCTCGAGCCGGCTGTGGAAACACTCAAAGCCAGAATCGCGGACGGCATGCCGGTAGCCCAAGCAACGGACGCCGCCGCCGATGCGGCCGAGGCGGGCATGCGCGCGACCATTCCTCTCCAGGCCAGAAAGGGACGCGCTTCATATCTAGGCGAGCGATCCGTGGGGCACCAGGATCCGGGTGCCACCTCGACGGCGCTCATCCTGCGAGCGCTTCAGCGGGCGGTCACCGCCCAGCCCTGATGTCCGAACGCGCGCTGCGTGGCGTCAGCGCCGCGCCCGGAGTGAGGAGCGGCAAGGCCGTCGTTCTGGACCGCGAAGGCACTGAAGATCAGACGGCCGTCTTGCCGGAGCAGCGGCCCCACGAGCTTGAGCGCGCGCTGCTCGCATTGAAAACCACCGCGGCGGAGCTGGAGACCATGACGTCCACCTTGCGGAAGATGGGCATGGACGACGACGCCGACATCATCGAGACCGGGATCCTGATCGCGAACGATGCCGGGTTGATTGCACGGGTTGAGGCGCTTGTGATCGGGTCCGGGCGTCCGGCCGGGCACGCTTTGCGAGCAGCAGCCGACCAAAGCGCCGACGAGCTTGCGCAGCTGGCGGACCCACTACTGGCCGAGCGTGCGGACGACGTGCGTAGTCTCGGCCGTCGCGCAGCAGCTCATGCAATGGGGCTCACACCTGCGGCGGCAGGCGGCGTTCTTGTAGCCCGAACCCTCGGCCCTGCCGATGTCGCCGACCTTGGCCTGGGCGCAAATGGAGTTGCGCTCGCGGGCGGAGGCGTGACTGCCCACGCGGCAATAGTTGCCCGCTCCTTAGGTATCCCGATGGTGGTCGGGCTTGGTAGCGATGTACTTGAGGTGGAGGATGGCGAAGAGGTTGTCCTCGATGGCGATGGCGGCCTACTGGTTCGACATCCGAATGCAGCTCGCGTGGCGGCCGCGAATGCAAACGCAGATCGCCGTCACAACGCGCGGGAAGAGGCGCGTGCGCAGCGGCTCGATCCTGCAGTAACCAAAGATGGGCGCCGGATCATTGTCCTCGCCAACGCAGCGAGCATGGCCGAGGCGATTGAAGGCAGCGAACTGGGCGCCGAAGGGATTGGGCTGTTACGAACCGAGCTGGCCTACCTCGACGCATCAGCTTGGCCCTCCACTGGAATGCAGCTCGGGTTCTTGAAGCCAATCCTCGACCGCCTCGGCGGTAAGACCGCGACAGTGCGACTCCTCGACTTTGGCGGCGACAAGACTCCGCCTTTTCTTCGCGGCGCGACCGGCCGAGGGATCGAGCTACTGCTCGAAAGCCCCGCTGCCCTGCGCGTCCAGCTCGCCGCGATCGTGGAGGCAGGCGATAAGACGAGGCTCCGGATTCTGGTCCCGATGGTCACGAATCCGGAGCAGATTCGCGCGGTTCGGCTGGCTCTGACGGCAGTCTTAAATGGCCGGCCTTCACCACCAGTCGGCGCGATGATCGAAACCCCAGAGGCCGCACATCGGGCTGGCGAGATTGCGAGGGAGTGCGACTTCCTGAGCATCGGCACCAATGACCTCACCCAGCTCGTCCTCGCGCTCGACCGCGAGCATTCGAAGTCGGCTCCGGTGACCGACATCAGGGTCTTGCGGCTCATCGATGCAACCGTGCGCGCGGGCCGCGCGGCCAGGATACCGGTCGACGTCTGCGGGGAGGCCGCCTCCGACGCGATCGCAATGCCCATTCTCGTTGGGCTCGGAGTGGACGAGCTCAGCGTAGCGGCGGCACGCGTCGGCGAGGTGCGCTCGTGGGTGCGAGGGCTGGACTACGCGGCCTGCCGAGAGATTGCGGAGAGGCGCTTACTCAGTCAGCCCGCTGACGCAGCTGGATAGGGCTGCCAGCGCTTCAGTCGCGTCCTCGCCCTCGGCGCTCAGGCGCAGAACGGTGCCTCCGACAGCTCCAAGCGCAAGCACCGCGAGGATGCTCTTGGCGTCGGCGACCTTCCCATCCGAACCGATGGTGAGCCGCGAGCGAAATCGCAGCGCGGTCTTCACAAAGGTCGCCGCCGGCCGGGCGTGGAGCGCAACTCCAGCGGGTAGGGCGACTGTGGATTCAGAACTTGCTGGCACCGCGCGCTTCCTCGGCGGCTTTGGCCACGTCCTCGAGCGACTGGCCGGCCGACGACATGACGGCCGCGGCCACCGCGCCCTCGACGAAGGGAGCGTCCACCAATCGGACGTGGCCGTTGGCCTTGCCCTGGAGCAAGTGGCGGACGGTGAGGATCGAGCTGCCGAGGTCGGCGAGCACGACCACGCCCTGGCCGCTGTCGGCCCGCGCGATCGCCTCCCTCACGGCGTCGCCATTCGTCCCGAGCTTTCCGTCCGGACCACCGCCCGCGGGCTCGACTTTCACCTCAGCCCCGGCGACCTGGGAGGCCAGATCCGCAAGGCCGCGCGCGAGCTCAAGGCTGTGGGACACCAGTACAATCCCGACCAAATTCGACACTCCCCCGCGAGGTTGAACTGGACATCGCAGTTGCGATCCAGACGACGGCCGTAGTCTACACTACCGACAGGAATTCAGCAATGCCGAATGATGCGAAAGGCCGGCGCTCGTCCATCCAGTCGATCGACCGCGCCACCGCGATCCTCAAGGCGCTGGCCAGCGGGCCTCGCCGGCTGGGCGTCAGCGAGCTGGCCGACCGGCTCGGGCTTGCACGCCCGACGGTCCACGGCCTGCTCCAGACGCTGCAGTCGCACGGATTCGTGGAGCAGGACCGTCACTCCGACAAGTACCAGCTCGGGCCTGGGCTGCTCCAGCTCGGCTACTCATACCTCGACCTCAACGAACTGCGGGCTCGCTCGATCCCGTATGCCGACCGGCTCGCGGCGCGAGCGAGCGCGGCGGTCAGGGTCGGGGTCATGCATGGGTCGAGCGTCGTCGTCGTCCACCACGTTTTCCGTCCAGACAGTGCATTCGGCGTCCTCGAGGTAGGGCTGCAGCTGCCGCTGCATGCCAGCTCGCTGGGGAAGGCGATCCTCGCGTTCTCGCCCGCGCAGGTGGTCGATGACCTGCTGGGGGAGCCTCTGGCCCGCCTCACCAAACAGACCCTAGACCAGGGCGATCTGCGCAAAGAGCTCGCCACCATCCGCGACCAGGGCGTCGCCACGGAGCGCGATGAAGCGGTGCTGGGCGAATCCAGCGCGGCGGCCCCGATCTTCGATCACGCCGGCACCGCGGTCGGCGCCATCGGTGTGGTGGACGCGACGGAGCGAATCTTTCCGCGCGGCCTCGCCCGCGGTCTGTCGGCGGCGGTCGGCGAGGCCGCCCGCGGCGTCTCACGAGAGCTCGGCGCGCCGCGCTGGCCGCACGCCGCCGAAGCCTAGCTTCCCCTATCTTCTCCGCATGTCTGATGCCGAGGTCCTCGGGCTCCTGGTCGCGACGCGTGACGAGCCCGGCGTGCTCTACCGCATCTCGGAGGCGATCTTCAAGCACGGCGCGAACGTCACCTACATTGCCGGCGGGGCCCATCGCGAGCATGCGGCCGAGCTGCAGCTCGAGGTCACCGGCGCCCGCGACGAAGCGACGTTGATTGCGGACCTGGTCGGTCTCGAAGGAATCACGAAAGTCACTCGAGTGCCCACGTTTCAGCGCATCTACGGCAAGCGCGTGATCGTCGTCGGCGGCGGCGCCCAGGTGGGCATGGTCGCGCAGGGCGCGATCTCCGAGGCAGACCGGCACAACATCCGAGGCGAGCGCATCTCGGTCGACACGATCCCGTTGGTGGGTGAGGAGCAGCTGGCGCAGGCGGTGCGGGCGGTGGCCCGGTTGCATCGCGCGCGCGTGCTGGTGCTGGCCGGGGCGCTGATGGGCGGCGACATCAGCGCGGCGGTGCGAGAGATCAAGGAGGCGGGGATCATCGTCCTCTGCACCAACATGGCCGGGTCCGTGCCCGACGCCGCCGACGTCGTGGTCAGCGACCCGGTCGAAGCCGGCGTTATGGCCGTCATGCTCATTGCCGACACCGCGAGCTTCTCGATCGACCACGTCCGGGGCCGGCGCTTTTAGGGACCGAGCTCCTTGGTTCTGACCCTGACGTTCAGCGTTCCGGTCGCGGAGCCGACGAAGACGCCTCGCGTCGGGGCCGCATCGGTGTAGTCGCGGCCGACCGCCACGCGCACGTGGTGCTCGGTGATGCGAACGGGATGGGTCGCGTCGTAGCCGACCCAGCCCCGATTGGGCACCCACGCCTCGCCCCAGGCGTGGGACGCGCCCATCACGCCTCTCTCTCGTGGGTCGTGGATGTAGCCGCTGACGTAGCGGGCCGGCACGCCCATGGCGCGAGCCACGGCGATGAACAGGTGCGCGAAGTCCTGGCACACGCCGGCGCGCAACGCCAGCACGTCGTCAACGGCGCTGTACACGTTGGTGACCGCGCGGTCATAGGCGAACTCTCGGTTGATCGTGATCGTGAGCTCGTCGAGCGCTCGCTCCACATCCGGCCCGGACTCATGGTCGGTTACAGGGTGCCTGCTCGCCAGCTCCCGCACGCCCGGCACGTCTTTCACTGGCGCTCGGAAGCGGAGGAAATCCTTGACCAGCTCCTCGCCGGGATCGGCGTCCGGTTCCAGGCCGGTCTCGACCACCGATCTGCTGATCACGTTGAAGCGAGCGTGCGGGCGAACCAGGTTGAAGTAATGGACGTTGTTTCCGTAACCGTCGCGATAGGCGCGCGGCTCTAGCCCCGAGCTCACGTCGAGGTCGAACTTCACGCACCGCTGCCCGTTGCCGTCCATCGGACGGAGCCTCACCTCCATGACCGTCTCCGCGATCGGTCCCGCGTACCGGTATCGGGTCTCATGCACGACTTCCAATTTCATTGCTGCTGCTGGGGCATCGCCCTGCCCTCGTCGCCCATCACGCTGGCCGGGACCTTGCTCGGATGGAAGTACGCCTCGCGCATGGCGACCACGAGCTGGCGCAACAGATCACCGCACTGCGCATCGAAATCTCGCGGGTTCTCGGCGACCCACCGGGTGTCCGCCTGCTCGAACACCGACTCGAGCCGTGCCAGGAGACGCCTCGGCCGCGAACGCCGGCCTGGCCCGTCGATCCGCGAGACCGACTCCAGCGCCACACCCACCGCGAATCGCGCGGAACGTGGCAGCGCCGCGTCGAGAAGCAGGCATTCGATCACGTGCTCTGGCGTGACCCCACCCGAGTAGCGGGCCTGGTACGACTCGAACGCGAAGCACGACTTGAGGACGGCGGTCCATTCCAGCGCATCCTCAGGCGCGTCTGCAAGCTCGGCCGACTTGCGGGTGACGAGCGCGGTCACGTTGCCGGCCCGCTCAAGGAACTTGCCCAGGCGAACGAAATCGCGTGCTTGGTCATGAGACATGGTGTCCTCCATCAGGCCGTCCACGAGCCGGATGCTCAGCTGGACGTCGGTGAGGAACGGGTAAAGGTCCGGCTGCCAGGCCGCCTCGTGGACCCGCCAATGGAGCGCGTTGACCTGCTCGTACAGCTCCGAGGGCAATGAAGGACGAACCGCCTGGGCAGCCGTCCGCGCGGCGTCGACGCTCGAGCGGACCGAAGGCCCTAGCGTGCCGCCGACCAGCATCTCGACCGCCTGGTCGCGCCGGCCGGTGGTGACGCTTGGCCAGCCGGCCAGCTCCATGAACCGGATCCAGAAGTCGGGGCCGGGTTCGTCGGTGCGATCGAGTGACAGGGCGACGTGCACGCCCAGGATGCGGGCCAGGTGATCGGCCCGCTCGAGGTGACGGCCCAGCAGGGTCAACGAGGTCGCGGCGCGGCTAAGCATCGCCGTCCTCGCCGAAATCGCGGTCGTCTTCGGCCATGACCCACGTGTCGCGGCTCCCGCCGCCCTGGGAGCTGTTGACGATCAGGGAACCGGGCTTGAGGGCAACGCGTGTCAAACCCCCGGGTGTGACGTGAACCTCCGGGCCGGTCAGCACGAACGGGCGCAGGTCCTGGTGGGCGCGGCGCAGCTGCCCGCCGTCGAGGATCGGCTGGACGGAAAGTGAGACCACCGGTTGGGCGATGAAGGCGCGCGGCCGCGCCTCGATACGCAGCCGGAACAGGTCCCGCTCCTCCTTGGTCGAGGCGGGGCCCATGAGCATCCCGTAGCCGCCGGAGGCGTCGACGGTCTTCACCACCAGCTCCTCGAGATGTTCGACCACGTAACGGCGGTCGTCATCGATCGCGCACACGTACGTGTGCACGTTGGGCAGGAGCGGATCCTCGTTGAGGTAGTACCGGATGATCGTCGGTATCAGCGCGTATACGGCCTTGTCGTCCGCGACCCCGTTTCCGAGCCCGTTGGCGATCGCGACGTTGCCGGCCCGGTAGGCATTTACGAGGCCCGCCACCCCGACCAGCGATTCCTGGCGCCCGAAGATCGGATCGAGCCATTCGTCGTCGAGCCGCCTGTAGATGACATGGACCGGCCGCAGGCCGCGAGTCGTGCGCATGAAGACCTGGTCCTGGTCGACGACCAGGTCGGTGCCTTCAACCAGCTCGATGCCCATCTGCTTGGCCAGGTAAAGGTGCTCGTAGTAGGCGGCGTTGTTGATCCCGGGGGTCAGCAGCACGACCGTCGGGTCATCGACGCCAGGCGGAGCGAGCCAGCGGAGGTGGCGGAGAAGCTCATGGACATAGCCCTCGACCGGCCGCACCGGATAGCCCGCGAACAGATCCGGCAGCACGCGCTTCATCACGTGCCGGTTGGCCAGCACGTACGAGACGCCCGATGGCGTGCGCAGGTTGTCCTCGAGCACGAAGAACTGGCCTTTGTGGTCTCGAACCAGGTCGATGCCGGCGATCTGGCAGTGAATGCCATGCGGCACGGGCAGGCCCTCGACCTCGCGCATGTACTGCGGGCTGCTGAGCACGATCTCGGGTGGGATCGCCTGCTGTTTCAGGATCAGCTTGGCGCCGTAAACGTCGTCCAGGAACAGGTTCAGCGCAGTCAAACGCTGCTTGAGACCCGCCTCCAGGCGCTTCCAGGCCCGGGCCGAGATCAGCCGCGGGATGATGTCGAAGGGGAAGACCTTCTCGTTGCCTTGAGCGTCCGGGTAGACCGCAAACGTGATCCCGTGGTTGCGAAACATTTGCATGGCCAGCTCGTGGCGGCGCTGCAGCTCGGCCGGGCCGAGCCGGTTCAGGTGCTCGTAGAGCCGGCGGTAGACCGGCCTTGGCCGGCCGCCACCCGCAAGCATTTCGTCATAGAAGCCGTTGGTCTTGTAGTTGGCACCAATGGATTCCGTGGAGGGCACAGCTATAGTGTCTGCGCCATTCCGACTCAGGGAAAGACGATCACGCTCCGGGTTGGCTGCGAGTTCAACTACGACGTGAGCGCGCCGACCACCATGACAGTTCAAGTGCGGCCGCGCTCGGATGCCCGGCACCAGCTGGTGACCGAGACCTGGACCAGCTCGCCTTCGCTTCCCGTCGACGAGTACACCGACATCTATGGCAACCCCGTGAAGCGGATCCTCGCCCCGCAAGGCGCCCTGACGCTTCGCTACGACGCCATCTGCCTGGCCCCGGATGAGCCGGATCCAGACGGTTCCGGCATCGGCCAGGCGCCGGTGGAAGAGATCCCGGGCGAGCTCCTCCACTACACGCTGCCGAGCCGCTACTGCCTCTCCGACGAGCTCATGGGCACCGCGTGGGAGCTGTTCGGGTCGACCGAGCCGGGCTGGGCGCGCGTGCAAGCTATCTGCGACTGGGTCCACGACCACATCCGCTTCCAGTACGGCACCAGCAACCCGCTGACGACCGCGGTCGACGTCTTCCGAAGCCGAGAGGGGGTCTGCCGTGACTTCGCCCACCTCGCGGTAGCCTTTTGCAGAGCGATGAACATCCCCGCGCGGTACGTATTCGGCTACCTGCCCGACATCTACGTGCCGATCCCGCCTGAGCCCATGGACTTTGCAGCCTGGATGGAGGTCTGGCTCGGCGACCGCTGGTGGACGTTCGACCCGCGCAACAACGCCAGGCGGGTAGGACGCGTGCTGATCGGGCGCGGGCGCGACGCCCTCGACGTCGCAATGCTGACCACGTTCGGGCCGGCGGAGGTTCGCTCGAGGACCGTCTGGGCCGACCGGGTCGAGGCAGCATGATGGCGATCGAGCTCGCGTCGGTGGACTGGGCTGCCGCCCGCCGGGCCACTTACCTTGTCAAGCAGAGCTTCAGGTACGACTACCCCGAGCCCGTCCGCGACCTGAGCCACCGCCTGGTCGTCATCCCGCCGGAACGGTTCGGTGACCAGCGCCGGCTTCGCCACCAGCTTTCTGTGGAGGGTGACGGCGTCCGCTCCGAGGATCGAAAAGATCGATTCGGCAACATGATCGTCGACGTCTTCGCCCCCCGCGTCTTGGGGGCGATCGAGTTCGCGGCCGAGATCTCGGTGGAGCGCCATGCGTCGGAGCCAAACCGGCTCCTGGACGGCTGGCTCGCCGACGGGTATCTCCTGGAGCCGTCGGCGCTAACTGCTCCGGACGACCGCATCCGGGGGGCGGCCGAAGTTTTGTCAGGCTCGGCCGAATGGGGCCTGCCGCTGGCGGACAGCATCAACGACTGGGTGTACCAATCGATGACCTACAAGCATGGGGTGACGGGAGTGCGGACCACGGCCGCCGAGGCGCTTGCGGTGGGCTCGGGTGTCTGCCAGGACTACGCGCACGTGATGCTCGCGATCACGAGGGCCTGCGGATTGCCGTCGCGCTACGTGTCAGGCCACCTGCTCGGGCAGGGCGGAACGCACGCATGGGTCGAGGTGGTATTGCCCACGAACGATGGCACTGGGGACGCGATCGCCTGGCCCTTCGACCCGACCAACGCGGGGAGGGGAGGGCTCGGCTACCTCACGATCGCAGTCGGTGGCGACTATGCGGACGTGGCGCCAACGTCCGGAACCTACGTCTCGCCTTTGATGGGACTCCTGACCACACGCAAGAGCGTGACCCTGACCGAGCTGGAGTACGCGACAGGGTAGTCTGCGACGATCTCAGCGACCCTGACCCGGAGCCGGAGCGGCGGCCGGCGCACAACTCTTATGAAATCCTCACGCCGGTCTTATATATCGCAGTGAGATGACTGGTTCGCTGATCCTTGTGGTCGAGGACGACACCCGGCTGGCCGCGACCCTGCAGCGCGTCCTCACGGCCGAGGGTCACGAGGTCGCGATTGCAGGCGATGGCAACGACGCCCTGCGCCGCGCGCGGGACCGGCCTCCCGACCTGGTGATCCTCGATGTCATGCTGCCCGGCCTCGACGGGATTGCTGTGTGCCGGCGACTGCGAGCGACCGCCCAGTTTCCGATCCTCATGCTCACCGCGCTGGGAGGAACCGAGCAGAGGGTGCGTGGACTCGATTCCGGCGCGGACGACTACCTGGTCAAGCCGTTTGCCTACGAGGAGCTGCTCGCCCGCGTGCGCGCGCTCCTTCGCCGTGCCGGTCCCACCGATCGTTTGCGTTTCGCCGACCTCGACCTCGAACCTGCCACACGCAGCGCGTGGCGTGGCTCGCGTCCGCTGATGCTGACCCACACCGAGTTCGCTTTGCTCGAACACTTCCTTCGCCATCCGCGCCAGGTGCTCACTCGCGAGCAATTGTTGGAGTCGGTCTGGGCCGGCGAGCCCGAGGGCGACAACGTGGTCGCCGTTTACGTCGGGTACGTGCGCCAGAAGCTGGAAGAGGCGGGAGAGCCGCGGCTGCTCCACACCGTCCGGGGCACCGGCTACGCGCTTAGGGAGGGCTAGTGTCCCTTCGTTTACGTCTGGCCCTCTTCGGGACCGCGGTCGTCGCGTTGACGCTCGTGCTCTTTGGCGCCCTTCTCTATGGGCTGCTCGCGCGCGGCGTGGCGACGAATCAGGACGACGCTTTGCGCGGTCGGGCCGGTCAGGCCGCTGCCGCTCTCAACGCCGCGCCGGCCATCGCACCTCGATCCCCGGTGGCCCCCGCGGACCTGCGCACCAGCACCGAGATATTTGTCGAGGTGCTCGACCGCAACTGGTCCGTCGTCTACTCGACCGGCGTGCTGGACGGCGCGGCGCCCACGATTGCTGCCCAGCTGCGCGGCGGAGCAGCGCACGGTGCCTTCGACACCGAGGGTGGCCTTCGTCTCTATGCGATGCAGTTCAGCAACGGCTTTGTGATCACAGGACAATCGACCCGTGTGCCGCAGTCGAACCTGTCCGGCGTGGTTGGGTTTCTCGTCATCTCGGGCGTCCCCACCCTGCTCGCCGCCCTGGCCGCCTCCTGGCTTGTCGCGGGCCGTGCCCTCAAGCCGTTGAAGGATGTCGCGGGCGCGGCCGACGAAATCGGCCGGACACGGGACTTCGGACGCCGCCTCCCCAGCCGGCGGAGCCGCGACGAGGTCGCGCTGCTTTCGACGAGCTTCAACCGGATGCTCGAACAGCTCCAGGACGCATTTGAGTCGCAGCGGCGATTTATCGCAGACGCGTCGCATGAGCTGCGGACGCCCCTGACGACCATCCAGGGCAATGCGGGCTTGCTCGCGCACGGGCCGCCGATCGCAGAAACCGTCCAGCGTGCGGCCGCCACCGACATCGCGGAGGAGAGCGAGCGCATGAGCAGGCTGGTCGATCGCCTGCTCACCCTGGCGCGCGCGGACTCCGGGCTCCGCCTGGAGCTCACACCCGTCGACCTGCGTGCGGTGGTCGTCGACGTGACGCGCCAAGCGGCCGCCGTCCATCCGGAGCGGGCGTTGGAGGTCAACGTGCAGGGGGGTGCGGCGGGATCTGGCTCTGCCAGGCCCGGCGCCTCAAGGGGGGAGTCCCCCCTAAAATTCGACGTCCAGGTGGCCGGCGACGAGGACGCCTTGCGGCAGCTGCTGTGGATCCTCATCGACAATGCGCTCCGGTACGCGCGCTCCGCCGTCTCGGTCAGTCTCGAGGTGGACTCGGGCTGGGCGAGGCTGATGGTCGGTGACGACGGCCCAGGCATCGCTGTCGAGGATCGCGAGCGAATCTTCGAGCGCTTCTACAAAGTGGACGCAGCCCGGACACGTGCCGACGCGAGTGGCACCGGTCGTGGCGCGGGCCTGGGCCTCTCGATCGCGCGCTGGATCACGGAGCAGCACGGGGGCCGCATCATCGCCGACCGCAGCGCGGCGGGCGGTGCCGGTCTGTACGTGGACCTTCCGCTCTTACGTCGTTCTTAGCCGGCGGCGCGACGCTGTGGGGCATGTACAACGTCGACCCAGAGCACGCAATCGGACTGATCGGCGGTCTCGTCGGCTTGATCATCGCGCTGGTAGCGATGCGCTTGTATCCGCGTTCGCGCTCCGTGCCGGGCACGGTGCGCGCTGCCGCCGTGCTCATGATCGTGACCGCGGGGGTGCACCTGGCCCTCATTCCGAATCACATCGCGCATGACCCCCTTACCTCCGTCCTGTTTCTTCTCAACGGCGTGGCTTTCATCGCGCTCGCCGTCTCGTTCAGCTGGCGGCATTGGCGCTCGGCGTCGGCCGGCCTGCTGATTGCCACCGTCATCGGATACCTCCTGTACGTCGGTGTCGGCCTGGAGGGTCCGGACCAGGTCGGCATCGCCACCAAGCTGATCGAGGTGACGGCGCTGGGCCTCGCGCTCGTGCCCGTCAGGGGCGAGGCGCGCCAGACTCATCGCTCGTGGCGGTGGGTCGGCCTCGGCGTCGCGATGCCGCTCTTGATCGTCATGACCGGAGCGACGGTCTGGGTCGTAGACCTGGCGCGGCCCGATGCCCGCCACGCGCACGCGGGGGCTTTGCTGCAGTCCACGAATGCCATCCCGACAACGGCCCAGGTCGACGCGGCCGGCCGCCTGTACCACGAGACGAAGGCGGCCATCCAACCGTTCGAGGATTGGCACCAGGCGTGGGCAGCCGGCTATCGCCCCGGCGGCTCGACCTCGCTTCCGTCCTCGCACTGGATGAACCAGCGTTACGTCGACGCCGGGTATGTCATGGACCCGCACCGGCCGCAGGGCCTCGTCTACGCCAACACGCACCACGGTCCGGTGCTGCTGGGCGCCATGTTTCAGATGAAGAGCATCAACCAGTTCGGTCCTGATCCGGGCGGACCGCTGACCGCATGGCACCAGCACGAGAACATCTGCATCACGCCGTTCGGCTTCGAGTTCAGTCTCATGACGCCCTTCTCGAACTGTGCTTTCGGCGCGATCGACATCAGCGCCTCGCCGATGCTGCACGTCTGGATCGTCGACAACCCTAAAGGCGGCCCCTTCGCGGTCGACATCGACCCGTCGGTGGTGGCGGCCCTGGACCGAACGTGATGGTCACGAACGATGCCCGCCATGCGCAAGCGCTTGACTCCGACCAGACGAGCCGCCCCGAAGGCGCGTTCATCCTGCTCCTGCTGCAGTCCATCTTCTGGATGGTGGCGGGGCTCTCAGCCGTCCCGTTTGGGCTCGCAGGCGAGCTGCACATGGCCGCCCTCGGGCTCGTAACCCTGATCGTCGCCCTGGCCACGTGCCTGGTCGCGATCGGAGTCTTGTGGCGCCGCCGGTTGGCTCGCCGTATCGCGCTGACCCTCGAGGTCGTCTGCATAGTCGGGTCGGCGTTGCAGCTCCTGCTCCCGATCGGATCAAACCGAGGGCCGGTCGCGCTCCTGGTCGACGTCGCGCTGCCGGTGGCCGTGGTCTGGCTGCTATGGGGTAAGAAGACCCGCTCAGCTTTCAGCTAGACGAAGCTGTCACGGGAGCCCCCACCGGGAGCGTGAAGTGAAATTCGGACCCGGCGCCGACTGTGCTGTCGACCCAGATCTTCCCGCCGTGCAACTCGACGATCTGGCGGGTGATCGCCAGGCCCAAGCCCGTGCCGATGACCTTGGTCTTGTCCTTGCCCTCGAAGCGCTCATAACGGCCGAACAGCTTTTTGACGAACTCTGGCGGGATGCCCAGACCGTGATCCCGGACGCTGACACGCAGGACACCGTCATCCGCCTGGCTCGTGACCAGGACCTCACCGCCGGCCGAATACTTCACCGCGTTGCTCAGCAGGTTGGAGACGACCTGGAACAGGCGGTCGGAGTCTCCGCGCGCGGCGGGCAATTCGGGATCGAGCCGCGTGACGATCGTGTGCTTCTGACTCGTAGCGCGGGCTCGCTCGGCCGCCTCCATGACGATGGCATTGAGGTCCACCGGCACGATGTTGAGGATCATGCGCCCCGCCTCGATGCGGTCGAGCTCCAGCATCTCGGTGATCATGCGATTCAGGCGCTGAGCGTCCTTGTTGATGTCGCCGGCGAACGTCTTGGTCTCTTCCGGCGAAAGCTCCTGGTCGCGGATCATCTCGCTGAAGCCCTGGATGCCCACCAGCGCGGTTCGGAATTCGTGACTGACCAGAGATACGAACTCGCTCTTCAACTGGCTGAGCCGCTCCAACCCTGCGAGGTTGGCCATCGCGGCGTCCTGTGCGGTGTGCTCCGTAGTGGCGTCTTCGAACATGGCCAGGAAAAAGTCGATCCGCCCCCTCGCCGTCTTGATCGACGTCGCGCTCCAGTGAAGCCACACGGTGGTGCCGTCGGCGCACAGGGCGTGGCTGTCCGATTCGATGGTGTCCACCGCGCCCTCCCACAACGGCTTGAAGGTCTGGACCACCGTCTCCATCTCCTCGGGCGACAGGAAGCTGGCGACGGCGGCGCCGATCATGTCGGCAGGCTGGGTGCGCAGCAGGGCGCCCAGGCGTGGGTTGGCGTCGATGATCTTCATGTCGACGCCCACGCGCGCGATGCCGAGCGGGGCCTGGACGATCACCTGGTTCAGCAGCGAGGTGTGGGTCTGAAGCTGAGCCTCGGCCCGATGACTCTTGCCGAGCAGGTCGAGCGAATCGCGGTGGGTCAGGATCTGGTTGCAGACCAGGAGCACGCCGATGCTGCCGGCGAGGACGGTCATGAACTGGTCCATCGTCTGATTCGTCGCCGCGAAGCGAATCGCGACCAGGGCAGCCGCCAGCACGGCCATCCAGGGCAGCGCCATCTGCCAGAGGTCGATCGGTCCCTCCTCTGTCTTGACTTCGACCGCCGCGACGGGCCAAAGCGGCGCCAGGGCAATCATCAGGAAGCCCACGACCCAGCCGATATCAAGGACGCTCCCGATTTTTCCGTACGTCCCATTGGCGGTCAGATACGTGAACGCGCTGTCGGCCACCGCGATTGAGGCCAGCCCACCGACAAGAAGCAGAATGCGGCCCACCTGCGCTTTGGTCGAGCGGCGCACCGCAATCAACAGCACCGTGATGGTGACGATGTCGCCGACCGGGTAAGCCAACCCGATCAGAGTCGCGGGCACCGGCTGCTGCGACTGGTCGTAAACGGTGCGAAGCCCAAGGGCCCACGCCACGAAGAGGAGCGACAGGGCGACGATCGCCCCGGACAGCACTGCCTCGCCCCGCGTGGCCATGCGGCTTGGGGCCGACGTGAAGGTGAGGACCCCGGCGATCCCGAGCGGGATCGCGAGCAAGAAGCCGGCATCAGCCGCGGAGGGGAACGGGACAGCGATCCCCTGGAAGACCTCATACCAGGACCAGATGGCCTCGCCGATGGTCCAGCTCGCTGCTCCGGCTGCGATCAGCGTCCAGGCTATCCGGAGGCGGCCTGACGACCTGCGAGCGGCCACTCCGAGGCTGATCGCAGCCACCGCAGACGCCACCCCCTCGCCGATGTCGTCGACCGCGATCGTCGACGTGTCCCCGCCCACCCGAAAGGCGGTCCAGATGAGGAAGGCGACGGCCGCCATGAGCGCGAGCAACGCCGCGAAGGCGAATCGCCTCCATTCGCTGGTCAGACTGCCCGGCCAAACCGACCAGCCCGCTGCCGCCGACGTGACGTCACCACCGGTTCGAGGAGACGTCAGCCTTGGCGACTTGGGGTCGGCGGGGGAAGTTTGCCAGGCCACTTAATGGGAACCGTATGTTAATTCAACCGGGGCTTCAGTTAACATCCTGAACAGCATTAAGAGCGTGGCCCCAGGCGGTCTGCGGAAGCTGCGCGAGGTGAGGGACCCGTCATCGCCCAGGTCGCATTCGAGTCCGGCGAACAAGTCTTCGTCTCCGGTGCGGAAGAACCGCTGGAGGATGGAGAGATCGCGCTCGGGCAAGGGCTGACGCTGCTCGTCATCTCGGTGGCCGTCTTGGCTTTGGCGCTGCTGCCGGCGGCGGTGGGTATGGCCATCGTGCTGGGCTGGACGGTACCACTCGAGTTCAGCGCTGGGGTCGGGTTAGCCGTGGTGGCCGCCATCAAGCTCGGCGCGGGGGCCTGGGGCGTGGTGGCGGCCAGCCGTTCGCCCCATCCGGCGGGACTCCCTTCTAACACCCCCCTCTAGCGACGGCTTCTCTCGGTGACCAGAGGCGCGCGCGGTCTGCGCCGCAAAGGAGGTGAGATTGATGAGGAGATTGATGATTGCCGCCATCCTGGCGGCGACGATGGCGATCGCGCTCGCGACCACGGCCGCCGCCGGGGTCGTGCCCTGCTGCTGACCTGAACCCGGCTCAGCGGCGTTAATCCATCGGATGTCAACTTGCCGCGGCGTCATGTAAGCTGGCCCGCGATGCCAGAACTCGAGGCACGTCCAGCGCCAACCGCGAAGGCCTCAGGCCGGCGGGGTCGACGGCATGGCATCGAGATCAGACCCGGGTCCGTGAAGCAAGCGCGCGCGGACGCCGGCCTGAGCCTGGGGCAGGTGGCTAACGGCGCTGTCAGCAGAACCGCCATCTACTTCGTGGAGACCGGCAAGGCCAAGCCGTCGATAGAAACTCTGAGGCTGATCGCCGAACGGACCGGGCGCCCGCTGGACTTTTTCCTGGCGCGGCCGTCCACGATCGAACCGCGATCGTCGCCGCATACGTTGGAGGTCGAGCTGCTGCTCGCGACCAACGATCCCCAGGCCGCATTGGCTTCGGGTCGCATATTGCTGGCCACGGAGCAGGATCCTGACACCACTGCTCGCGCCCGGTATCTCATGGCCTACGCGCTCCTGCGGCTGGCGCAGCCGGTCGAGGCGCGGCGCCTGGCGGCGCAGGCCCGGGACCATTTCGAGAGAACAGGAGACCGGCTCATGATCGCCGAGTGCCTCGGCCACGAGGCTTCGGCGGCGTACCTGCTCCAGGATCCTTCCGCTCTGGGTCTTGCCGAACGTGGGCTCGACCTCTGCCGTTCGCTGCAGCCGGTGCCGCGAACGAGCGAGGCCCGCCTGCTGTTCGTGCTCGGCTCCGTGCATGCCACCAATCAGGACTGGGAGGCCGCGATCGACTGCTATGAAAGAGCCATCGCGGCCGGCGAGGTCGTTCAGGATCTAAGACGCCTGTCGCTGATGTACAGCGGGCTGAGCCTGGCCTACAGCGAGGTCGACCAGCTGAACCAGTCCGCGTATTACGCCCAGCGCGCGCTCGCCATTCACGAAACGCTCAACGATCGGCTGTCACTGGCGCGCTCGGAAACCAACCTCGGCATCCTCCTCATCAAGCGTGGCGAGCTAGCTGCGGCAAGCGACCACCTGAACCGCGGCCTGGCCCTCTTCGATGAGGCCGACGTCGTCCTTGGCAAGGCAGAGGCGTTGCTGGGCCGGTGCGAGCTGGCGTTCGCACGGTCGCAGCCGGCAGAGGCCGAGAAGTTCGCGATCGATGCCCGCGATCTCTCCGAGCGGCTGTCCGAGAAGGCAACGCTGGCCGAATGCCACATGTGGCTGGGCCGCATCGCAGCCGAACGCGGCGAGCACGAGCGCGTCGACGCCGAGTTTGGAGTTGCCACCGGAGTCCTCGAAGCACTGGGCGCCTCCGAGCGCCTGAGCCGCTGTCACGTCCAGTACGCCGAGCTCCTCGAGAAGCGAGGCGACCTGGTCGCGGCCAACCAGCAGCTGAGGCTCGCCCTGGGCCGGCTGCCGGGCCGATCCGCACGGAAGGACCGCACCGCCACCGCCTGAACCCGCGGCGGCGGGGATATTTCGAGAACAAACGCTAAGAAAGCGTTAATTCAAACGGCTGCCCCTACTATGTGGGTCGGGTGGGTCACTTAACAAGACGTGAGCGTGGGGAGACCGGGACATGTCGGTCGTACTGGTAGTCGACGACGGATCCGCCGATCGCCAGTTGGCTCAGGCGTACCTGGCCGACCTGGATTGTGATGTCCGCCTCGCGCAGGACGGAGCCTCTGCCCTCCAGCAGATCAAGTCAGAGTCGCCTGACCTGGTACTGCTCGATGTCCAGATGCCCGGCCTGGACGGCTATGAGGTCTGTCGAAGGATAAAAGCCGGCCCGCGCGGCCGGCTCCTGCCGGTGGTCATGATCACCGCCTTGAACGAGACTGGCGATCGGGTCCGCGCGCTGGAGGCGGGCGCGGACGACTTCTTGGCCAAGCCGGTCGAACGGGTCGAGCTGGTGGCTCGGGTCAGGTCGGCTCTGCGCTTGAAGGCTGTTTACAACACGCTCGACAGCGCGGAGCAGGTGATCTTCGCACTCGCGGCGGCCGTGGAGGCCAAGGATCCCCTCACCGAAAAGCACACACAGCGCGTGGCCGAGTCCGCCCGGCACCTGGGCGCACGGTTGGGCCTGCCTGACGTGGCCCTGGATGCCCTGTATCGGGGCGGCATCATCCATGACATCGGCAAGATTGGTGTCCCCGATGCGATCCTTCTCAAGCCGGGCCCGCTCAACAGCGAGGAAAGGGCGCGCATGGAGACGCATGTGGTCATCGGCGAGGACATAGTCAGGCCGCTTCGTTCGGCTTCCACGCTGCTGCCGATCATCCGACACCATCACGAGCGATTCGATGGGCGGGGCTACCCCGACGGACTTCGCGCTCGGGAAATCCCACGCCTCGCCAGGATCGTCTCGGTCTGCGACGCCTTCGACGCACTTGTCAACGATCGCCCGTACCGGGCGCGGCTCCCGATCGATCACGCGCTGGCAGTTCTGATCGACGGCGCCGGACACCAATGGGACCCTGAGGTCGTGGACCTTTTCGTAGGCGAGATGCCCGCGCTGCAGCGGCTCGGCGCGGCCTGAACCAAGTCGCGGTAACGCGTGAGGCCTTAGGCCACCGCCTGCTGGCGCGATCGCCGGCGCAGGGCCGCATCGGCGTCCGCGACCGAGACGCGAAGGCGCCTGAAGTTGCGAAGCGCGAACCGGTCGCAGGCCGTCTCGGCGGCCGATCGCTTTCCCAGCTCCTCGAACAGATACCAGTGCATCCACTCGTGGCAGTACAGGAACCGCAGGACCTCGCGGCGAAGCCGGAACGAGACGGTCTCGGACGCCCACGCAAAGCGAATTCCTCGACCCCGCTTGCGGCGCGCGGCGTAGACCACCGGCTCCTTGAACCGACGAAACGGGATCGGGACCTGGAGCACGATCCGGTGGTCCTCGAACTCGCAGCGCGCGGCAAGGTGCGGTGACGACCGGTACCGAAGGGGCTTGATCAGGACCTCATAGTCGCCGGCGCGCGGCAGCCCGGCGAGGGCGCGGCGGGCCTGAGTATCAGTGAATCCTTCGAGTTCGCTTCGGATCACCACACCTCGAGCATAAGGTCATCCCGGCCAGGATCGGTAGGCCAAGGGCCGGACACGTTGTTTGAGTTAGGGGAGCCTGGCCTGCAAGGGCCGGGCTCTTCCGCCAAGATAGGGGACATCCCAGCCAGCACGGACAAATCAATGAGCACGCGGCAGCGGAACCGGCTTCCGGCCGAACGGTTCGCGTTCACGAAGAAGCGCAAGGAACCGATCACCGACGCGCGCCACGTTCGCAATGCGATCGCGCGATTCGACCAGGTCGAGGATGTCAGCGACGCCGAGCGCGACGCTGCGTGGAAGCGCATTCGGGCCGCGGCCCGCAGGTTTGGGGTTGAGATCCACGTGACGGGATGGCGATCGCTGATGAAAGGCGGGAGCGCCGAGCGGCGCCGCTAGCCGACCATAAGTACGTCGCGTCTTTGGATTAGGCTCCGGCTGCACGGATGGCCCGTAACCTCGACACCGCCTCCACGCTTGCCTTCCTCGAGGGCGCACGCTCCGGAATCCATTACGGTGCAGATGAGCTGCGAAGCACGGATCCGGCCGACGGCCGAACCCTGCTGGCGCGCTACGACCTGGAGGTCGCCCGCGGCCGGCTGACACGAGACGCGATCGCCGGCCGCCACGGGGGGCTGTGGCGGTGGGAAGAGCTGCTGCCCGTGCGCCGGCGATCGTTCATCACGTCTCTGGGCGAAGGCTCGACGCCGCTGCTGCCTCCCGCCCGCCTGGCCCACCAGCTCGGGCTGTCCGGGCTGCACATCAAGGCGGAGAGCGTGAACCCGACGGGATCCTTCAAGGCCAGGGGCATGGCTGTGGCTGTGAGCCGGGCTGCCGAGCTTGGGGCGGCACACCTCGTGGCACCGTCGGCGGGCAACGCCGCCGGCGCCCTGGCGGCGTACGCCGCCGCCGCGGGCATGCGGGCCACGGTGGTGATGCCGGCTGATGCCCCGGCCGCCAACCAGCTGGAGGCGCTGGCCTGCGGTGCGCGCCTGATCCTGCTGGACGGCCTCATCTCCGACTGCGGCAAGCTCGCTCGACTGCTGGGCGAAAAGACCGGCGCCTTCGACATGGCCACGCTGCGCGAGCCATACCGCGTGGAAGGCAAGAAGACGCTTGGCTTCGAGCTCGCGGAGGATTTCGGTTGGAGCCTGCCTGAGGTGGTCGTATATCCGACCGGGGGCGGCACCGGACTGATCGGGATGTGGAAGGCGTTTGAGGAGCTCGAAACCCTCGGGCTCATCGGCTCGGAGCGGCCGCGTATGTATGCGGTGCAAGCGGAAGGCTGCGCGCCGATCGTTCGCGCCTTCGAACAGGGGGCGGAGTTCGCGGATCCATGGTTGGACGCGAAGACGCGCGCCGCCGGCATCCGCGTCCCTTCCGCCCTGGGCGACCACCTGATCCTGGAATGCCTTCGGCGCTCGGGCGGCGGAGCGATCGCAGTCCCCGAAGCCGAGATCGAAGCGATGCAGGTCCATGCGGCTGAGAATGGCGCCGCGTACCTCTGTCTCGAATCCGCGGCGGCGCTGGCGGCGCTGCCGGTCATGCGCGAGCAAGGGCTCATCGATCGGGACGAACGGGTCGCCCTCTTCGACACCGGAGCGGGATTCAAATCCGAACCGCCGTCGGTGAAGCGGCCGGCCGTGGTGCCAAATGACCCCTCAGCGTGGCTCGACCTGATCTCGGCACTGGACTAGCGCCTCGTGGGCCCCCATATCATTGGCCCGGAATGAGGTCGCTTCTCCTCTGGTGTGCCCAGAACCCGTGGCTCTCCGAGCATGTGCCTCAATGGGGCTTTGTCCGGCGCGCGGTGAGGAGGTTCATGCCGGGCGATGACTTCGACGCGGCGCTCGCGGCGGGCGTTGCGTTCAAGGCTCAGCGAATCGGCGCCGTCTTCACGAAGCTGGGCGAAAACATCAAGGCGATGTCCGAGGCCACCGCCGCGGTCGAGCACTACGAGCTGGTGTTGAAGACCGCGGCCGAGGCCGGCCTCGAGCCAGAGATCTCGGTCAAGCCCACCCAGGTCGGCCTGGACATCGACCCCGATGCGGCCTTTGCCAACCTCAACCGGCTGGCCGATGCTGCCACCCGGGTCAAGGGCTTCCTGTGGATCGACATGGAGGGGAGCGCATACACCGACCGCACCCTCGACCTCTACAACCGGGTCCACGCCAGGCACTCCGCCGTCGGCGTTTGCCTGCAGGCCTACCTGTACCGCACGGCGTCGGACGCATACCGGATGCTCGCCTTCAAGCCCGCCATCAGGCTGGTCAAGGGTGCTTACGCCGAGCCGGCGGATCGAGCGTTTCCCGCCAAGCGCGATGTCGATGCCAACTTTCTCGCGTTGTGCGCGCTGGTGCTGCCCGATGCCAATCGTGGTCGATTGCGCCTGGTGCTGGCGACGCATGACGTGGCGCTCATCGACCGCGTCGCGCGCTTCGCGGACGCGATCGGGATGGATCGCCACCAGCTCGAGGTGCACATGCTGTACGGGATCCAGGCTTTGCAGCAGGCGAGGCTTGCGACGGAAGGCTACCGCGTCAAGGTTCTCACGGCGTATGGCGACGCCTGGTATGCCTGGTACTTGAGGAGGCTCGCGGAGCGCCCGGCCAACATCGTGTTCGTGGCGAGGCAGATGTTCGGCTAGGCCGACTTCGTCAGGAAGAGCTGGAATTCGATCGTCACCTGCGAGTCGACGGTTGTGAACGGCACCGACGGCGGCGAGACCCCGTAGTCGGTCATGTCGATCGACAGGTTCCCCACGATCTCGATCTTGCTGCCGTTCAGCTGAGCCCTGGCGGTCGCGGTCACATCTCTGGTGACGCCGTGGATCGTCAGCTTGCCGGCCGCGGAGACGTCCACCGCGCCGGAGCCATCGGTGGCGGGCACGGACCCCGACGACGCCATGAACGTCGCATTCGGAAACTGCTGGAGGTTCATCTGACGCGAGACGTACGAGTCCCGCTGGACGACGTTGCGGCCGGCCACCGAGTCGACGCTGTGCAGGCCGGTCAGGGCGGCTGTGAACGTGATCCCCGTCACCTGGTAACCGCTCGAGTCGCCGCTCACGGTCAGGCTGCCGCTGACGGTGGAGGTCTGCGCCACCGCTTCGTGCTTGGACGTTTCGCCCACGAAGAGCTCCTTGACGCGGTAGCCGGCAACCGAGCCGGTGGTCACGGTCCAATTCCCGGCGAGGCCCCCCGCCGGCGCGGCGGAAGCCGAAGCGCTCGGCGTCGAAAGCGTCAGCGGACTCGGTGAGGAGCGGAGCCCGGAGAAGAAGTAGACGTAAGCGGCGCCGCTCGCCAGCACGACGACCGCGATGCAGGCGGCGACCGCGACTACCAATCGGTTTCTCACAACGTCCTCGGGTCGGGCGGCAGGGCCGACATTTCATCGACCCTGCCCGATTTTGACCGCATCTCTAGGGTACGGTCGGAACCTGCCCAGCGTTCTCCTGGGCCTCGCGAGCCGCGCTCTCCGTGGCCTCGTGCGCCGCCGTCTCGTTGGGCACGAAAGTGCCCGAAGGCGAGCCGGCCGCCGGGGTGGGGCTGGCCGCGGTCGCGGCCGCCGCCGCGGTGAGGGCGGACACTCCGTACAGGGTGGCTCCCACCACCCCGCCGACGAGCATCGACCCCGCGATGGCCGCTGCTGTGACTGCCGTACGAACTCTGTTCATGACTGCTGACTCCTCCTGGTGTTTTTCGCTCGAGCGTTGCCCCTGAGGTTGGGGCCGCACGCTCAGCGACCTGTGTGAGGAGCCTGTGAAGTTGCTGGGCCCTGGCCTCCCCACCGTGCGGGGAGGCGG
>Ga0209590_10000022_pt1 | contig 28026 bp, 46 predicted proteins | sample CZO8metaG_FD_188353 | JGI IMG/M metagenome (GOLD analysis project Ga0209590, IMG submission 188353) | Vadose zone soil microbial communities from the Eel River Critical Zone Observatory, Northern California, USA - CZOApr15con1.8 metaG... | ecosystem: Environmental > Terrestrial > Soil > Vadose...
CGGCGCCGAGTTCGAAAAACACGCCGTCCTCGAGTTGAAAAAGGCCTGGATCTGTCCAAATCCGCCCTGTGCCGATCGCCAACTCGCGGCTGGGATGTACGTCAACAAAAAACTCGTGTACCTCCCATTGCCGCGACAAACCGAGCTCCACGAAGCCATCCTGAGCGGGCAGTACGAAAAGATTCTCTACGGCGGAGCGCTCGGCGGCGGCAAAAGCGAGGCGCTGCGGTGGGAGTCCTACCATCTCTGCCAGACGCACAAGAAATTCGCGGTCCTGATCCTACGCCGCACGATCGAAGAGCTGAAAAAGCACCACATCATGAAGGCGATCGGGGAAGCCGACACGGTGAATGCGCGTTGGCTCGCCCAAGAAAAGCGATTGGAATTTGACAACAACTCGTATGTGCAGATGGGGCATTGTCAGCACCCGAGTGACGTGAAAATCTGGCTGGGCCTCGCGTACGACCTGATCGTCTTCGATGAGTTGGTAACGTTTGAAGAAGACATGTTCGTGCGCATCTCCTCGCGCGCTGGCCGCGAAGACAATGACGATGGCTGGGAGGGCATGATTCTCGCCGGCACTAATCCAGGGAGCGGGCCGTGGATTCAAGACCTGTTCATGACGAAGACGCGCGATCCCATCGAATATCCCGACTACAACCCAGATGCCTATCTGTACCTGCCCGCCATCCTTGACGACAATCCGTTTGTCAGAAAGACGTACGTGAAGTTCCTCGCGGATCTGCCGAAAGAAGTCCGCGAAGCGTATCGGTGGGGACGCTGGGATCGCTTTCCGATGCAATTTTTCCCGGGTTTCGATCGAACGCTCCATGTCGTGAAACACGCCGCATGATCACGCGCTCCACCTATTTCCGATCGTTGCAATTTGGCTACGCGGCGCCGACCGGGCAGCACGCCGGCGTCTGTCTCTGGTTTAGGGTCAAGCCGAATCACTACGTCAACGTGATCAGTGAACTCGCGTTCACGCACGTGCTTGAAATAGACCTCTGCGCGCAAATTCATCAACGCGATCGAGCGCTCTGTCTGACTGAGAATCGCATCGCGTACACCGTGGCGAACGAAGAGTGTTTCCAGAAAATCAGGAAGGAGACGCGCGGATTTATCGGGCAAAGTATCGCGGAGACGTTCGCGTTGAACGGCGTGCCGCTCGTGCAGGCGGATCCCGACACGTTCAACGGCTGGCAACGCGTACGCGGATTTTTGCGGCCGGCGCCCGATGGCGTGCCCTGGCTGACGATCGATTCGACGTGCGAGCACTTGATTCGCGGACTGGCGAGCGGGTTGAGCGATGACACGCACGCGGACGAACTCGCGACGTACAGCCCGGCGCTCCACGCGTTGCGGTTTGCGGTGATGAGTCAACCGGCGCCTGAGATGGTGATTGCGAACGAGCCGCCGCCACCTGGAACGCCAGCGGCGCGTGTGGCCGAATTGATGGCGGAAGGCAACATGGGCGACGGACGACGCTTCGGTGAGGCCCGCTGATGACGATCTGGAAACTGCTCATCGTCTACCCGTATCCACGGTCCGCCAAGGATGAGCATGTGTTTATCGGCCGTGATTATCGCGAGGAAGGCGAAGCGCGATTAGCTGGCAGCGTCTTGAAAACAGTTTTAACCAGTTGCCTTGTGACCGTCGAATCCGCTGACGCGCCAGCGGAATATTTTGAATCCATCCCGAAGGCTAGCTGATGACGAAGGCGAAACGGCCGCCGAATACGACTATCGATGGGAAACTCGCGTGCGCGTTCGGCGAGCTGTGGATCGGTCCGCATCCGTTATGTCGAGCAGAGACGGCGCGGATCTGTGGTAGTTCGATTGAGGAGGTACCAGACCACGATCTCTCACATCTCAAGACGATCAGCGCGGCTGACCAACTCGATCTGTTCGGAGCCCGCTGATGGCGTACGGACTTGAGGGATCGCCGTCAAATCAGCAAGACCTCCCGATGTCTCCCGAGGAGACAAAAAGTTGGTGGGGACGGATTGAATTGGATCGTCAGCGTCGAAAGAGGGAATCAGATCGTTGGAGAACCTACCTCGCCAATTATTTTCCTCCAGAGAATGCCGGCAACTCAATCAACAGTAACCTCCACTTTCGGAACACCGAACAGAAAAAAGCGCTCTTGTGGGCCCGCCTCCCCGAACTGATCCTCACGCCCCGTGAACCACTCGCGAATCTCATGGATCCGCAGACGGGCCAGCCGGCCGATGGCGACACCATTGCCGATCTGAAACGCGCCGTCCTCGCCGAAAAGTTGGACGAGGCGAATGCCGACCTGATGGTCAACGAGGCGTTGTTCGATGTCTTCCAAACCTCGGGGATCGGGTGGACGAAAATCTGCTATCAGTCGGATGTCGCGTATCCGCCCGCTGACGCCCCGACGACCCCGACGCCGCAGCCTGGGGCGATTCTGCAGCTCGGCACGCCCCCCGTTCCGGCCCCGCAACCGGTCGTGGTGAATGAACGCTGGCGGTGGTACCGCTTCTCCGCGGAGAAAGGCTTGCTGCCTTCTGATTTCCATTCGACGAATTTCGATGAGGCGCCCTATCTCGCCATGGAATTCGTGGAGCCGCTGACGGAACAAGCGCGGCGCAGTTACAACCTCCCGGCGGATTTCACGGGCACGGTCTCGCGCGATGAGATGCTCTCGACCTCTGAACGCGATCGGGCGCTTGAGGGCACGGGGAAAAGGGCGCTCATTAAAGGCGTGGAAATCTGGCCCTACGCCTGTTACTTCGACCCGACGATCGCGAACTCGCAGGTGATGCGGCGACTCGTGCTGGTCGAGGGATTGAAGGATCGGCCCGCGATCTATCGCAACTCGCCGTACCAGACGATTGGACCCGATGGCCGGCTCTCGAAAGAATCCCTGATCGGGAATCCCTTGCATCCGCTCGTGCTCCGCGTGGCGTCCGACACCGCGTATGTGCCTCCTGATGCGGCGTTTACGGATCCCCTGGTGCGGATCAAGAACACCGACATGAATCGGGACATCAAACGGAAAGATGCGAACATCCCGCGCTTCGTGCATCCGGTGTCAGCGTCCCAAGCGATCGATCGGCTCAAGAACATGGACACGGGGCAAGGCGTCGCCGTCGATGACGCGACCTTTCTGCGGTTCCCGACGCTGATCAAAGAAATCCCGCATCTCACCGAAGCGCAATCGGATGTCGCGTCCGATCAGGAACTCGATCGCGCGATTCAGGAAACGCTCGGCATCGGGGCGAATCAGGCCGGCGCGTACAACCGCACGGTCCATTCCGCGACCGAAGTGGCGACCGTGCAAGCGAATGTCTCGGCGCGACAGAAAAAAGAACAGAGCGATTTGCTACGGTGGTTCCTCAAGGGTGCTCAGAAATTTGATGCCCTCCTCATGCAATTTCTGACACAACCTGGGTACGTGGATCTGGTCGGCCAGGACGGGGCGCGCGTCCTGACGGCGTACACGAATGCCCATCTCCGCGTCAATTGCGCCTATGAGGCGCATCCGGATTCGCAGCTCACGATGGACGTGGCGACGTTGCGCAAGGAATTCACGGACTTCGTGAATTTCATGGCGAAGAGTGGCTGGATCGATTTGGGGTTTGTGGCGCGGCGCGGCGCCTTGTTGTTCGGATTCAATCCGAGTCGCACGGTGCGCGCCCCCCAACCCCCACCTCCTCCACCGCCTCCGCATCCGAATGTGTCGCTCGCGTTGAAAGCGACGGACCTCGCAATGCCCGAAGTCCAGGTCGTACTTAAACAACTAGGAATTCAACTCCCGCCGACGCCCTCGCCTGAACTCACAATCGCATTAGCCCAGGAACGCGCGAAACAGCAGCCGCATGGCGGGGCGGCGAACAAAGCGGATCTGGTCGAGAAGCATCAGGCGGCGATCACGGGGCAACAGCCGGGGGCGCCACCGATCGCGCCTGTACCGCAGCAACCGCAAATTCCACCCGTCAGCGCGCAGATGGTTCAATGAAGTCCGTACGTGACATGACGGATGACGAACTTGTGGCAGCATCGGAAGAGGTCGCGCTTGCTGCGGGGCGAGAACAAGTCGCGAATGACACGCTCGATAAATCCAACGAGCAATTACTAGCCGATATACGGCGACGTACGGCTGCCGGTCAGTCAGTCCGTTTTATCGCGCAGACGTTGGCCACGTCTGAACATGTCGTGAGATTCGCCCTAGTGACTGGGAGATGAAAAATGCCCGCCTTCCTCGAAGACAAGTTGAAAGCCCGCTACGGCGCCGACAGCGCGGTCCCGTTCAAGATCATGAATTCCATCGGGGCCATGCGAGGCAATCAGGAGACGCCATTGGGTCGCCATATGCAGATGAAACATGAACGGGATGCTGCGTTGCGGAGCACGATCCGGTCGCGCGTCAGCAAGATGGCGGGCCGACCCTGAAATGCCCACGTACGACCGGATTTGTAAGGCGTGTAGCTGGATCACGCTGGATTGCTTGGAACCAGTCCAGACAAATGATCCGCCGTGTCCTAACTGTGGAGCGCCGATGTATCGCGCGTGGGTCACCAAGCCGCCGAACGTCGTGGGCGACGAAATCGACCTCGTTTCTCACAACGGGGAAAAGCACCCGATGCGCTTCCGGTCTCGCGCGGATCATCGGCGCTGGCTCAAGGAGAAGGGGTACCGCATCAAAGACGACGCGTCCGGCCATAGCTCGACGGGCGGCGTCCAGTGGCTGAAGGATGCGGAAGTCCTGGCGACCCGGAACGGCGCGGCCCGCGGGGAAGTTGTGGTGGATGATCCCCTGCATGTGACGTTCACGGCCGGGGAATTGACCCCGGCTGAGGTGGAGGAATATCGACGACGAAATCGGTAAGTGGGTGTAGAGTGGCGCAATATGCCGCCGCGCCGGCCGGCAAAACCCAAGGCTGAGATTCAGACACAGACGTTGCTCGGTCCCACGGTGTGGACACTGGACCAACGAGTCGCCTCGCTTGAAACGATCGTGGAGCTCCTGATGAAGACCGTCGCAGATTTGACGAAAGCCCTGGAAGCCCTCCATGAGGTGATCGGGAAATTGCCACCCCATGTCATGACGCAAGCGGAACTCGATGCGGCCGTCGATGGCGTCGTGGCCGCAACGGCCGCGGTGCTCGCCAAAACCCCGGCCTGAATATGCGGACGCGCTTGGAACGTCTCGGCTTGCGCGGCGACGACAAGATGACGATCCGACTCTTGCGTCTCCGACGGGATGCCGCCGCGTGGCGTCCGCGCTGGCGCTATGAACAGCCGCCGCAAACGATCCGCGAATTGCTCACGGATGCCGAACTGCGCCATGAAGGTCACGAAGAGACTCCGATCTATCGGGAACTTTATCGCACGACCTGTACGCCCGACGCCGAATGGCAGCGGGGCAAACTGGAAGCGCTCCGCTACAAATGGCGGTATCGGCACGTCACGCACGTGATGCAGACTCTCGCGGACAATTGGCCGAACGTCCTCGCGGCGGCGCTGTGGGCCTATGCCGTGCTCATCGTGTGGATTCATGTTCGGTGGATGTTGCGATGACCACCCCGCTCGAACGCGGCGATCTCGGTGACGACGATCTCTGTCCGTATTGCGAACAGCCGCAAGCGGACTTTTCGCTCATCTATTTTCGACAGCGACCCGTCTGTGCGAGCTGTGCGCCGATTTTGAGTAATTTGCGACGTGAACGGCGTCGTGCTGCCAAAGAGACACATGGGGCCGTTGTCATTCGTGGACCTGATCAGGCGTCCGACACGCCGAACCGAAAACCGGGGACCGCCGCCAATGGGTCAGGGCCGTGGGTGGAGTAATGAAGCGCCGTGATTTTCTCGCGCGCCTCGGCACTATTCCGCTCAGCGCGTTCGTCTTGTCTCAGACCACCAGTGAGCCATCGCCCGAGCATCAAGTCGGGGCGCTGGCCATTGGTCCTGATGGCCGCCGCTATCGGTACTACCGCGCAGACCGGCGACTCTCTGAAGGTCATCTCTGTGAGCGCGAGGATGGGACAATCCTTGGCGTGGCGATTTCGCGGATGGAAAAAGGACAGTACGGCTGGATTCAAACATCCGGCCGAAAGTGGTGATGCCGAAGCCGAGCCCAGCCATCTGGACGCCCAACGGGATCGTGAATCTCGACGGGAAACCCTCGACGACACGGCAGCGTGTGGAACTCCGTCCAGGTCTTGTAGAGTGGCTGCGTCAGATGAACGATTTCGCCGCGCACTTTCAGCTCGGCCTCCATTGCAGCAAATGCGGCGCGGATGTCATCGGCAAAAACGCGGATACCGATCGCGTCTTTTCGGCAGCGTGTGGCTGTCGAGAATTTGTGGGCCTGAATCGGGAGTACCGGGAACCGACTGCCGCGGAAGCCTTCTATGAAGCCGTGCAGGATTACGATCCCAAGAGAGTCTCATGACGCCTGATTCGCGCGAACGTGATCGATTGAATCGTTGGTTGTGCGTCACACCCATTCGCGACGGCATGGCGCCCGATTCGTCGTGGTCATGGTCTGATATCTGTTGGTGGTTCACTCGAAATCTGCATTCATCATGAAACGCCGTGGATTTCTCAGTCGTCTGCTCGGCGTCGCCATTGCGCCAGCCATCACGCGCCTCACGCCAGAGCCGGCACCCGTACAACAACCGTTCAAGATCTATGAAGACGAACATGGATATGTGACGCACATCACCGCGACCAGCGCCTGTTTCTATCTCAAGAAAGTCTCATGAGCGAGATGGATTGGAAGGCGTTGCCGTCGGAGCCCGTCGTGATCGAGCCATCGACGGATGCACCGTGCGACCTGAACGATCTGGCGCGGAGGAAACTCGAGGCAATGCTCACCACAGCGATCCAGACACTGAATCGCGACTTGTTCACGGATGCCGATGACGACAAGGACTATGACGCCCGCTGAAGCGGATCCGTACATCGAACTCACCGAGTGGCAGCGACCGATCGATGAGCGCCTTGATGTCCAGAAGGCCATCGGGGGTCTCATCGTGGAGTGGCCGTCAGGCAAGCGCACCCTGGAGTTCTATGCGGGGGATGTCGTCATGAGCGACATTGAGGCCACGGCGGGTTTCGATATGCGATCACATAAGACCGAACAACTGGTCAGAACGATGGCGAATTTTCGGCAGCGCGTCATACGCCATGGATATTTCATTCGCGACAAGCACCGAAAAAAGGCGCGGCGCATCGTGGCGCACGAATGGATACGCATATCCGCGGTGGCCTCCCCGCGTGACTTTTTCGACTGGAGAGCGCCGCAGTGACGCCTGATGAAGCCATCACGCACGCCGAGGAAGTCCTCAAGAGCCATCAGATGGCGAATGCCTCCTACATCGCCAATGGCCAACTGGCGGCCCATGCCCTGACCGCAGAAATTCTGATCGACATCGCGACGCAACTCCGAGACTTGCAGGAACCGGAACTCCCGCTCGAGGGCGTCTGATGCGCTACTGTGCCTGTGCGACTCCGTGGGTGAATACGCGACCGTCCGGCCAGCAGTACTGCGGACTGTGCGGGCTGGATGTCGCGCCGCCCGAGCCGCCCAAGGACGAGAAGCCGTGAGCGAGTACACGGATCGGAAAGCCACGGAACGGCTGAAGAGTTTTCGGCGCCAGGTCATGGATACCGTGTGGCTGTCGGCGGTGTTCACGCTCGGGATCTGGCTGGGCGCCGCCATGCGAGGCCATTGTCCATGAATCGCCGCACGTTTCTCAAAGCCATCGCCACGATCGGCGCCGCCGCCGCGATTCCGGCCGCGCTGATCCCGAAGTGGAAAGTCGACGAACGTGATGTAACTCAGTACCTCTCATTTCGCGGCCACCGCATCATTTACAGCAAGTATTGCCAACAGGACACCATCTATTTTCTCAATCCGAACGGGCTTTCGTGGAACGATGGGAGCGGCTGGCGATTCGAAGGTCGCGCCGTTGTGATGAATCCGCGTCGACTCGGCGCGGTTACGGGGATCTCATGAGATAGATCGACGTTGACGTTTCTCGCTCGAGCGGCTTTATAACCCGCTGACACGCCCACCCTTCAGGGCGCGAGGAACGACACAGAAGGACATGGACGAAGGCCATGAGCATTTGGCAGGGGGGCCTGCCAGAGTCTCATGGCCTTTTTGTTTATGTCCTTACTTTCGGGGTGATTCACCAGACGAATCAAATGGGACGCGTTCACCAGACGAACGCAGAGGACCGATGGAACCCGAACCCACGACCGCGACGCCGCCCGAGACGACAGGTACCCCAAGTCCGGCTACCACAACGCCGGCGTCTCCCGCGCCCGCTCCGGTCCAGCGACCCCTCACCGCCTTGGAGGCGTTTGAGCAAGTCGCCGCCACGCAGGAATCCGCTGAGCCCGCGACGCCGGCCTCTGCCGCCATAGCGCAGCCGGTCTCAGCCACGCCTGTTGGTGCGCCCGCCGCCGCCGAACCTGGTCCGATTCCGTTTCAACAGCACAAAACGATCCTCGAGAACACCCGCACGAAAGCCTTCACCGAACGCGATGCGCAGTGGAATCAGTCCTTTGGGTGGGCGCGGAATATCACGCCCGAGCATGGGCCAAGTGTCGTGAAGTTCTACCAGGACATGGAGCGCGATCCAGTCGCGTTCTACGTCACGTTAGGACAGACGCTTGCCACGCATCCGCAATTCGGGACGCGCTTTCAGCAGATCACTGGCGCCAATGGCCACGCGAAGCCACAGGCCAATCTGTCCGATCCCGATCTCGTTGTCGATGACGGGAACGGGCGGCAGATTGCGACCTACGGCGCGGAACGCGTCCAAGCCATCGTCGCCGACGCCGTGCGGAAAGCCGTGTCGGAAGTACGTCAAGAACTGGCGCCTCTTCGCGATGCGCATCAGCAGAGTCTCGTGGATCAGCAAAGCCGGGTAGTGCAGCAGCAACTCACTCAGCAAGCGGACACGGTGATGAATCGCGCGACGAAGATCCTGGGCGCGACGATCGATGCGAAGGGACAACCCGACGCGCGATCCCAAGCCCTCTGGAGCAAAGTCAGCGCGCTCATGGACGCGGATCCGCAGCTGGATGTGGTGGATGCCGCGCTGCAAGTGCGGGAACAGATCGTGGCCCCGCAAGAAACGGAATCCGCCAAGACGGCGGCGGCCGAGGAAATGCGACGGAAGGCGAACGCCAACACGGCCAATGGGGCCGGGTCCGGCAGTTCGCCCATGACACGGCCCCGCACCGAAAAAGAACTCGCGAAATTTCTGGAGCAACGGGCGGGAGCCTCGGCGTAACCCGTTAGTCATTCGGAGGCCGCATGTACATCAAAAGCCTCCTGGGACTCATCCCGACCGCGATCACGCAATCGCCGGATGGGTACCTCTGGACGGCCATCAATAGCGGGCAGAACGTCGCGTTCGCGTGGGAAGCCTATGTCCCCTCGGACCCGACCGACAACATCTTCCAGCGCCACTGGCTCCTGGAGCAGTTGCGTGCCAACGGCAGTTTCGAAAAGCAGAACGGCACGGTCGTCCGCTGCAATTTGGAATATGCCCTCAATCCCAACGTGAAGTTCATGAGCTCGCTCGAGCAGCTCCTGATCTCGTTGCCGGACACCTTCGACAACGCCGAGTATTCGTGGAAGTTCATCGGCGGCGATGTCCCGATGTCCGACTTTGAGCGCGGCATTAGCGCCGGAGGGGCCGGAAAGTTTGATGTCGAAGCGCGCAAGATCACGAACCTCAAGAACACGATGGAAGAGAAAGTCAATCAGTCGATGTTCTCGGACGGCACGGGCACGGCCGGGAAAGAACTCGGCGGCGTGCAACTCCTCGTGTCCTCGACGCCCACGACTGGAACGGTCGGCTTGATCAATCGCGCGACCTATACGTTCTTCCGCAATCAGCAGATCACCGGATCGAACACGGGCACGGCGTTCAACAACATTCTGGCGAGCTGGACCAACTCGTACAACAGTTGTTCGAACGGCATCGGCGAACAAAACCCCACGTTCATGGTCACGACGCAGACCGTGTTCGAGGGCTACGAAGGACTCACGCCGACGATCGAACGGCTGGTCCGCCAAGAGCCGAGCGACAAATTAGTCCGCGGCTTCAAGGGCCAGAACATCATGTTCAAAGACATCCCCATCGGGTATGACCCGTTCTGTCCCGCCGCGACTGCCTACATCTTGAACAACAGGAATTTGAAATTCGTGTACATGCAGTGGATGAAAGGCGAGGCCGCGGTGCGACCGGCAGACGCGTTCTACGATGTGTTCAAAGTGTTGACAATAGGGAACTTAATCACCGACAACCCGCGACGCCTCGGCGTCGTCACCACGATTTCGTGAGAGGAGAATTCACATGGCCATTCTCTCCTCACAAGATGTCACCATCGGCAACAGCAACTTCGTGACGACCGCCGTCGCGCAGTACGATCTCGGCACCCGCGGCTATACGCGAGACGGTCGCGCCTTCCGCTACGTCCTGAACGGCGCGACGTTGGCCGTGACAGGCGATGTCATGCAAAGCCCCGCCATCGCGGCCGGCAATCTCGCCCGCGCCGTAAACACGACGAGTCTGGTCGCGCAGTTCGCCACGGCCATCACCCTCACGTGCGGATCATCCGTCGCCTCAGGGTTCTACAACGACGGCTATCTCTGCGTCGCGTCAGGGGCCGGTCAGGGCTTCGTGTATCAGATCAAGAGCCATCCGGCGGTCTCCACAGGCGCGACGGGCGTCTTCACGCTCTATGACGAAGACGGCCTCGCCGTCGCCATCACGATCACGTCCACGGTCTCGCTCCTGGCCAGCAAGTACAACGGCGTGATCCAGATGCCGGTGACGACGCCGACGGGCACGGTCGCAGGCGTCGCGTGCTATCCGATTGCCGTCACGCAATACGGCTGGCTCCAGACGTGGGGACCGGCCGCTTGCAACGGCGGTGACACGGGTGTCATCGGCACGCCGCAACTCGCGATCGGGTCGACGGCGGGACGCATCACCAGTGCAACAGCGGCCTCGCTCATCTCCGGCGCGGGTCAGCTCGTCGGCTATCTCATGCAGGCTGGAATCCTGAGCCAGTATGTGATGATTGACCTCCGTATCGCGCCATAGTGTAGGAAAGAAAGCACTTATGGCGCTGCTCTGTTCACAGGATGTCGCGCTCGGCGGCACGAATTTCATCTCATCGGCCGCCGAGCAATTCGAACTCGGAACCCGCGGCTATACCCGAGATGGCCGCGTGTTCCGCTACGTGCTCAATGGCGCTGTGGCACTCGTGGCGGGCGAAGTCATCCAATCGCCCGCCACGGTCGCCGGCCATCTAACACGCGCCGTCAACACGACCAGTCAGACGAGTTTCGGGGCGACGCTCATCAGCCTGACGTGTGGATCGACGGTTGCGACGGGGTTCTACAACGAGGGGTATCTGATCGTCGCGAGCGGCGCCGGCCAGGGCTTGCAATACCAAATCAAGAGCCATCCCGCCGTGTCGACTGGCGCCACCGGGGCCTTTACCCTCTACGACGATGATGCGCTCACCGTGGCGATCACGGCGACGTCGACCGTCTCGCTTATCGCGAACAAATATGCGGGTGTGATTCAGGCCCCCGTGACGACGGCGACCGGCGTCGTCGTCGGCGTGGCGTGTTATCCGATTGCGATTACGCAGTACGGCTGGATTCAAACGTGGGGCGTCTGTCCGATCCGCGGGGGCGATACCAATGCGATCGCGACGTGGGCGGATGGGGTCTCGTCGACAGCGGGCCGTGCACGCGGCTTCACCGGGGTGAGTTCGGCAGGGACGCTCATCACGGGGCAGGCGATTGGCTTTCTCTTGCAGACCAACGTGGATGGGCAATTCGTCGCGCTTGACCTCCGAATCGCGCCATGAACGAGGCCGAACTCGCGAACGCGACCCCGGAAGATCAGCGCCTGATCGCAGAGGCGGAAAAATATGGCGGCATGTCGCAATGGCCGCTCGCCCAGGAGATGCTCTTGAAACTCTGGGCGCGCGGCTTCCGACGCGACATGACCGCCATGCATTTGGGCGACGCCTACATGAACGATGGCGATTACCAGAAGGCTGTACATTGGCATCGCAAGGCGCTCGGGCTGAATGGGAATCTGTACCCCGCCCAAGAACATCTGATCTTCCTCGTGGATGCGCAGCTCGAGACGACCGAAGCCGAGGCTAGGGCGGTACGGCGCGACTGGTGGTACCGGTACGGCTCGGCCGCCTACCAGCAGCGCCAACCGCATGAGAACGACCCGGACCCTGACAAACGGATCCGTGTCGGCTACGTGAGTGGCGATTATATGTTCCATTCAGCGGCGATTGCGTTTACCCCAGTCGTGACGCAACACACGCCCGCGATCGAGCCGGTGTTCTATTCGGTGCTCGAGCGCGAACGGTACGACCATCGGACGAAACTCTGGATGGACCGGTACGGCGATCACTTCATCGATGCCTCGGGCTGGTCCGCCATGATGCTCGCCAACACGATCCGCGCCGATCAGATCGATATCCTGGTGGACCTGTCGGGCTACACCGGCAACAACCGACTGTTGACGTTCGCGTACAAACCGGCGCCCATTCAGGTGCAGGCGTGGGGCTACGTCCTCGGGACGGCCTCGCCGGCGATCGATGTCATCTTCGCGGATCCCATCGTCTGTCCGCCGGAAGTCCGCATGCAGATGGCGGAACGGGTCGTGGATTTGCCGTCCGTCCTGAGCTATCTGCCGCGGCCGGATCTGCCAGAAGCTACGGAGTTGCCGTGTCTGCACCCGGAGCGCGTCCCCGTCTTCAGCGTGTTTCAACGCGCCATGAAACTGAACGCCGACTGTCTCTCGGTGTGGCGTGAGCTCATGGCGCGCGTCCCCGAGGCCCAGATCCAATTCAAAGGCGCGGACTATTCGCCGAATGTCCGCACGCGGATCGCCGATGCGCTCGACGACTATCGCGGACGCATCTCGTTCGACTTCCAAGCCGAACACAAGGCGCACATGTTGTCCTATGGCCAGGTGGATCTCGCGCTCGATCCGTGGCCGCAAACGGGCGGGGTGTCGACGCTCGAGGCGCTCTGGATGGGGGTGCCGTGCGTGACGTGGCTGGGACCACGGATGATCCAGCGCGCCTCGGCGTCGTTTCTCACCACCCTGGGTCTGAGTGAGTGCGTGACCACGACGCGTGACGCGTACATCGAGAAAGCCGTGGCACTCGTCACGACGGACCGTGATCGGCTCGCCGAGATTCGGCGCACGCTTCGGGAGACGATGAAAGCCTCACCCATCATGAGCGGCTACGTCGACGCTGTTGAAGCGCAGTACAGAACCTTGTGGCGCACGTGGTGCGCCGAGCAGAGAGAAGTTACCTTATGGCCAAAGACCGCAATGACGGCATAGAGGGAGAAGTCACCCTCGCGCAAGTGCTCGACCGCCTCGCGCGCATCACCCAGGAGAATCACGACCTCCAGCAGCAGGCGCATCTCGTCCAGCGCGAACAACTGAAACAGACACGGCGGAAGTCGAATCAATCCGCGCCACTCGCCTCGGTCTTCAATCCGCGCGGCGAAAAAGATTTTCCGATGCCGCCCTTGAAGTGTGATGTGTGGATGCCCTTCCCGCAGCGGCCCGAGCTCCACGGGATGGACCGCGAGGAAGTGGAATTGATGAATCTGCTCATCGACGACGTGCGCGAGAAACTCCTCGCCAAAACGGCGCCGGAATACGCCGTGGAGCTCAATGACGATTCCACGGTCACGCTCTGTATTGAGCCGGTGTTCAACCGGACCACGCGCGAACTCGAGCGGATTCGGTGGTGTGGCCCGACTGACCCAGATACCCGCATGCCCACGCCGTTTTTCACGACCGAGAACCGGCAGCAGTTCCGATCCCTGCGTGCCTTGTTGCGCCATATCCTCGGCGACAAGGCCACGACGGTCATGCCGATGAAGGTCGAATACCAGAAGGTCAAGGAGTTTGCGGCGCTCGATGTCATCGACCGGGAAGATCGGACGACGCACGGGGACGCGTACGAGAAGCGGCCGTCAGCGACGCACGTCGGGCCGCTCGCCATGTCCATCGGGGAATAACAATGCCATAACAAATGGCGAACGACAATTTCAAGGACAAGCACGGCCTCACGTTTGTCGCGGCAGCGCCGACGGCTGGGGCTGGTGCGGGGACACCGGAGCTGGTCATGAATCATGTCGCACGACTGGGCAGCCCGTCCGCAGGCTATTGGATCTACAACCGCGAATCGACGACGGCAGGCACCAGTACCTGGCGGGCCGTGCGCTTTGAACCGGCCAACAGCAAATGAATCTCACGGCTCTGCTAGCTGATGCGTACCGACGACTTCGATACCCGACTAGTCCGCCCGCCGCGACCACGACCAGGCTCACCGCGATGGCCAACGAAACGCATCGCGATGTGCTCTCCCTCCCCGGCCTGACGAAACTTCGCGATGATGTGGTCCCCGTGACGCTCAGCGCGAATGCCCGTCAGGGACTTCCACCGATCATCAGCCGTATCCATGCGATCACCGACCGCACGAACAACAAAAAACTTGAGCAGGTGCCGCTCGCGGAATTGCGCTTGGACGATCCGGCACAGGCAAATACCGGTGGCTATGCGTTGCGCTATGCCGTCGTCGGGCAACAGGAGGTCGCGATCCAACCGACGACCACCGGATCCGGCTTGTGGGTGGCGAGCTCAAGCAGTGCTGATCTCGGGGTCGTGAACGTCGAAGCGGCACGACTCGGCGGCTTTCCGTTCTATGACAATACGACGACGACCTTGGTGGGCACGACCCGTGTCACGGTGAAGAGTGCGCCGGCTGGCACGAGTGTGCAAACCGATTATATCCAAGTCGATCGGTTCTACATCGGGACCACCGTCGCGGCTGGGTATGTGAGTCTCTATGATGCGGCAGCCGCCGGGACTGAACTTGCCCGGATTCCGATCGGGCAACTCTTTTCGCGGTACCTGACCATCGAACTCTACCCCATTCCGACGGCGCCGACGACGGTCTATGTCGATTTCGCGCGCGCCATTCCTGATCTGGCGAACAATACGGATGAACCGCTCCTGCCCACCGATTTCCACGATCTGATCGTGCTGGGGATTCGGGTCAAGGAATACGAATACCTCGACGATACGCGGCAGGGCGTCGCCAGAGCCGACTACACCAAACGCACGAACGACTTGCTCGCCTTCATTCTGGATGACCCGGATCGGATCGCGTCCCTGCGGCCCACGGCGATGAAATGGTCACGACTCGGCGGCCAGTTCCCAGCGGAATATCCATGGTGAATGCCCTCGGCTTAAAATCCGAAAGTTGCTACGAGTTCGCGTTCTCGTGCTTTCGCTTCTTCGCGTTGATTGATCGCGCGCTCGATTTCATCCGCGACTTCAAGCGCATTCGCGGCAAGTGCCCGCAAACTTTCCGGTGTTTCTATTCGAGCGCCGCCAGAGACACGAATCCATGCCTGGCGTGTATCGTCATAGAGAAAACTGAAGATGAATTCTTTCATAGAGTCTACTTTCTCGCCCTAGCCTAGCATGGAGAATCCCGTCAACCCGTATCGCCGCCTCAGTAATTCCCGCGAACCCGAACAGCGGACCTTTCGCCATTTCGCCAAACTGAACGAGGACGGCACGGTGGCGGCGATTGTGGAAGTCGCGGATGGGGCGCCACGGCCGGTCGGGGCGCTGTACGTGGAAGTGACCGACCTCTGGCCGTATCAACTTTTCGACGCCACAGCCAAAATCGCGGATGTGCAGAAGGGCGATGACCTCGCGATCCGGGCCACGTTCCGCGCCTTCAACGAGCAGAAAAAAGCGGCTGACGTGGCGGCGCAGAAGTGAGTGACAAGAAACGCCGTCACGTCATCGCGAATGTCCGCCGCGGCATCAACGGCTATCTGCCCTCCTGGGCCATCGGAGAAAACGAGCTGCAAGATGCCGTGAATGTGGATTTCTACAAATCCACGCTGGGCAACAAACGCGGCGGTATGACGGCGATTGCGACCACGGGCATGACCATGACTGGCGTCGTGTCCTCGCTGTTCCGTCATGTGCCGAGCACGGATGAAACACTCGCCGAGCTGTGGGCGGTGGATGATTCAGGCACACCGATCATCAACCGGATGGCGGGGACCACCGCGTTTGCGGCCCCGACCCTCAAGGACAATCCCACGGGGAACGGCTGGGACTTCACGGCGGCGTCCATCAACGGGATGCTCGGCTTGGCGTACAAATCGGCGCAAGGGCGGATGCATTTCTGGGATGCGGCGACCGTGCGCCGAGGCGGCTTGGCGACCCCAGCCGCCCCAACAACAGCCAATACTGGAGCGGGCGCAGCCATCGCGTTCGATGCGGCGGCCACGTTGAACTATGGCGGTGGCACCACGTTCTCGCATACCTGTGCGGCGGGCGCGACGCTTCTGATTGTCCAGACCCGATGCGATGCCGCCAGTGTCACGGCCGTGACGTACAACGCCGTGGCGATGACGCAGATCGCCACGGTCAACAATGGCGGGACGTATCAATTGTGGTATCTGGTCAATCCCACGAGCGGTGCGAACACGATCGCCATTACAGGCACCGGCAATGTCGGCGGGTGTTCGACCTCCTATAAAGGGACCGCGACGACGGGCGTTCCCGACGCCTTCAATAGCAATGCAGCCTCGCTCACCCTGAGTGTGACGAGTATCGCCGATCGGTGCTGGGCGGTCTTCGCAGCGGAAGATCGATCGGGGGCCTTGCCCGCCGCGAGTACGAACTTCACGATTCGGGCCTCGCCGTCGGCCGCCACCTCAATGGTGTTGGGCGATTCCAATCAAGTGATTACCCCACCCGGTGTCTTTACGATGGTGGCCACCGGGGGCGCTGGGCCGAGCTCGATGATTGCCTCTATTGCCGGCGGGGCATCGGCGGTCTCCGCGATCCTGCGTTATTACCGGATCCGGTGGACGGTGCAAGTGGGTGGCATCACGGTGCGTCGCTCTGAACCCTCGGCGAGTGTGAGTTTCACGCCATCAGGGGCCGGCACCGCGGTCCGTGTGACCCAACCCACCGTGGCCGGCGAAGGCGAAACGCATTGGGAAGTGGAAGGCTCAACGGACGGCATCACGTTCTACCGGATTGCGACTGTGGCGATCGGCACGACCACGTATGACGACTCTGCGGCGACCTCCAGCTACAGCAGTAACACGCTCAGTGATTTGACCGGTAAGTACACCGTCCAGAAATCGTACCGCTTCATTGCCGCCGATCAGAATCGCCTCCTGGGCCTCGGGTCGTATACGGCCACCGACAAACAGAACCGGTTGGAGATTTCCGCCGTCATCGGCTCGAGCGACATCGGGGATGCCGAACGTGTCGATACCTCCCAGGTCAATTCGATCATCGACTTCGATGAAAATGATTCGGGCGATGTGGCGGGCCTCCTCGGTCCCATTGTCGGCTCATTCTTCGTCTTCAAAACGCGGCAAGTCCACCAGTTGACACCGACCGGATCGACGCAGCAACCGTACCGCACGGAAGCGATCAGCAAAAGTATCGGGGCCTTGAATCCTCTCGCGATTGCGCGCGCGGAGGATGCGATCGGGAATGCGGCGCTCTACTGGATGAGCCATCGGGGGCCGTACCGGTGGAGTCTCGCCGGCTTGGAGTACATCGGGCGCGGGGTAGAAGATTATATTATTGGCCCCACGGCCACGATGAATCTCGCGGCAACCAAAGTGCTCACCCGCGTGGTCTACTACACCGACAAACGTCAGGTGTACTTCTGGTGGGCCACAGGGGCGGGCAACGATCCGAATCAGGGTTGGATCTACGATGTGCAATCAGGCGGCTGGTCGCGCATTCCCACCGGCGACAAATGGTCAAATGTCCGCTGTGCCGTGATGTTTGCGAATACGCTCGGCGCGGCGATGTCGCGTGACCTCAAGCCGTATGTCGGGCAGACGGGCGCGGCGAAACAAATCTGGAAAACCGACACGGGCACGACCGACAACGGCACGACCTATCAGGCGTACATCGTCACGAAAGATTACGAGCCGGGCGGCCCGGGATTCTATGGCGAAGTCGGCAGCGCCACGCTACTCGCCAAAGTCGCCACGGGTGTGACTTTAACGTTGACAACCACGGCAGATTTCGGGATTCAGACCTCGACTGGGACCGCGTTGCTCACGGCGACCGGCGCGGAGACCCGCGTGTCAGTGGACCTCCCAGGCTCGGAACTCAGTGGCGTCAGTTTCGTGCGGCATCAACTCGGCGATGCCGCCGCCATCGATAACACCTGGTCGCTCGACCGCCTCATCATTCCGATCGGCAAGCACATGGCGAGGCAGGCATGAAGATCGGCCTCTCTTTCCTGCCGCAGATTCGGTCGTTGCTCATTCAGACGCCCGATCCGGCGCAGCTCGCGGAGATGGAGTCCGAGATTCGCGCGGCCAAAACCGGTGGCGGGTGGATTGCGCAACAGATCACGGAGATGGTTGCGCAGATTGCCGGGACCTTCGACCGGGAACACACGGATGACGGCACGCACAAAACGATTACCGCGTCGGGCTCGGTGAGTGAACGCGGACGCACGATCGCGATGGGCGAGTGGATTCCCATCCCGTTTATCGCCGCGAATTTCACGGCCAGCGGGAGCATGATCTGGACGGTGGCCGCCACAAATGTCACGGCCTTGAAATACATGCTGGTGGGCAAGACGTGTTTCGTACTCTTTAATCTCGTGCAGACCTCGGTGGGCGGGACGCTGAACAATGCGTTGCGGATCGCGTTGCCGACCGCGTTGATGGCCAAAGACACCACGATCACGTCCATTCGGGTCTACGATAATGCGGCGTGGGTAAGCGGAGTTGCCATTGTGAACAGTCCCTTGACGGTCGCAACGAGTCTCACGATCTCGCGGGAAGACAACGGGAATTTCACGGCGTCGTCGGCGAATACCTCGGTGCAAGGGCTCGCGATGTTTGAGGTGGTGTAGCCATGGCGCTTGAACCCGATCAGTTCGATCCCACGGATCCCTATGCCATGGTGCGGCGGCGGGTGACCAATCAGATGGCAGGAGGCGGAGATGCGCCTCCGCTGGACACGCCAGGGGTGGGAACGGCCTCGCCCACGCCACCAGCTGAGTTTGTACCGACGGAACGGCCCGATCCAGGCGTGTCAAATCCCACGCCGCCCGCGACGCCGACCACGCCGACCGGTCCACCGGCACCAGGTGATCCGGGCACCGTGCCGAGTCCTGGCGTGCCGCCAGGTGGCGGCTATCCCAATCCGTACGATACCGGGCCGTGGAACTCGCCGAATCCGACCAAGGTCGAAACCGGCTCGTGGAACTCGCCGAACCCCAACAAAGTCGAAACGCCAGCCACGACGCGGCCAACCGGCGGCTCGCTAAACGATCCCAGTTATGTGCGACGACTGATTGCGTGGGCCGCGACCCAACCGGGCGTCAATCCGTCTGTCAAGAACGATCCCAACTATTGGCTGAGTGCAGTGGGGCGGTTTGGGACCGATGAAGGCTATTTCGTTCAACGGATGTTCACGCCGGAAGGCCCACCAGAAGGGGCACGCACAGGAGGAGGCACCGGATTGACCGCGTCCACCATGTTGGGCGCTGGTGGTGGGCTCCTCGGCAATTACGGATTACAGGCACCACAAGGGATCTGGTCACCGGACTTCGTGGCGAGCTTGCGCCAGCTCATTCAAGAGCGGTTAAAAGGCGCCTCACAACCAGTGGACCCGAATGACCCGAACATCAACATCCCAGTGACGGCGGCGCGAGACCAACTGACGCGCCAGGGTGAAACAGAGCGCTCGGCCTTGGCGGAACATGCGTACGCCCAAGGCGGGCTGAATACGGACCTGATTGGGCGTCAGATTCAGCAATCGAACGAACGGTCTGGGCAAACGCTTGGAAACATCCGCTCGCAGCTCATCCAGCGAGAAATCGTCTCCAGACGGAGCGAGCTCCAAGATCTTTTGTCTATGGTGATGGCGGCTGGTGATTCGGCATCTGCCAGACAGATCCAATTGCAGATCGCGGCGCTCAACGCCCAATTACAAGAACAGGGGCAAGCGATCAATTTGGCGGAATTCGGCGCTCAACTAAATTCCAATGCAGCACTAGCCGGGCTTCGCGGCTAAACCAATGATCCTACAAGAGACGCCATGGCGAAACGACCCTGACCAAGATTGGTCACGATTTTTTCCGGCTGGGGCCACGGCATGGAATCCGTACGGCGATCCTCGGCTAGGACCATCAACAGGCCGCACTGCCGGCGGCGGGGGATTCGGCGGTGGCGCTCCAGGGGCAGGCTCTGGAGGCACTACGGCGGCGACGCCTACAGTGTCCACCGCCGCTACAACGAGCGATGCCTTTGATGCGGCCGGGAATTTCATCGGCCCCTCAACCTATAACGTGCCGGCCAGCGGCGGCTTTTGGGCGAATCTGGCGAAAGGCTATTCAGGCTACAAAACGGGCCAATCCATCTGGGATAGTGTGGCAGGCCTGGGCCAGGATGCTGGTGCACTTGCCCTCGGTCGGGCCGATGCCCGCGAACGAGAAGCGCTCGCCCAACAACGTCAGGATCAGCTCGCCTTGGAGCGCTATCAGGCCGGCCTAGCCGGGACCACGGCTGACATCAACCAACGACGATTCGGCCTTGAAGCGCCAGGGATGCGGGCCGGGAATGCCGTCCGTGGCGATATCCTCGCCAATGCCCAGGATGTCAGCTTCAGCGGACTCCCGCCGCGTCTCCAGGGCATGATTCCGAACATCCAAGGGGGACTGCGGCCCAGCATGTTCAGCCCCGCCACGCGCCAATTAGGCGGCCTCCTGAGCAGCCAGGCGCTTGAGGGCCAGCAGAAAGGTGATACGTTCGCGCCGCTCCCAACACTTCCCTCGCCGACGCCGTTGCCGTCGGGGAACGCGTTCGACACGGGCTTGACGCTCGGCGGCACCGCGGCGACCTTGGCGCCCTCCTTCTGGGATTTGCTGAGCCGGTATCGGAAACGGAAAGCCGCAGGCGGCGGCGGCGGCGGCGATCTCTATCCAGTCGGCGGATCAGGGTCTTCGGATGAGCCGGGCGATACCGCAGGGCACGGCTAATGCTCACTGACGCGGACCAACTGGCCGCACAATCCCGCTGCGCCTGCGGAGCAGATTTGCACCGCGCCTGTCCCTGCATGATCGACGGGGACCAGACGACCTATCGGGACGTGCCTGTGCTCTACAGTGACCGTTATCCTGTCAGTCACCTCTACATCAGACAGGCGGGCGGCGACTGGCGGATGCAAGGACGCCAGGAAACTGTCAAGCGAGTCATCGACTACATCGTCGACCGCTACGGGTTTCATGAGATGCCCTATCCGCGGCCCATTCGGTTGACAATCGCACTGGGAGACACGCATGGCAACCGATGTTGAACTACGCGTCGCCGGCTGGGTTATGTTGACGAGCCGTACAGGTGAGGTGTTCGTGAAGCCTCGATATGTCACATCGATTGGGCCTCCCCAGTCGCATCCCGATGACCCTCGTATCCTATGTCGCTGGATAGGTCTGCTCGGCGGCTCGGCCCATCTGGTCTTCGACATCCAAGAGAACCTCGACAAATTGCTCATTCCGCAAGCGGGTGTCACGTATGCCGAATGGGAGGCGTCCCATGGGTGACGGTCTCGGCCTCCAGGGCCCCTGGGGACTGGCGAGCCTCCAAGCGTCGATCCGGCAACGCCAGCTGGACCGCATGGCCCAGCAGCAGCAGGAATTTCAGAATCAGATCACTCTGCGTGGGGCGAATCGTGCGGACCAGCAGCAGCAGATTCTGATGCAGGAACACGCGGCGGCCTTGGCGGAACGGCGAGCCGCGATGGAACAAGCAGGGCGGGCCGAGACCTCCAAGCTCTATCAGCGTGGCGATATTGTCCCGTCTGGTACAGGCTTGCCCACGACGCCGGAAATGACGTTGCCCTCGATGCAGATGGGCCGTGGGATGCCAACGCCAGGAGGATTGTCCTCATCCTTGGAGACATCCACACCGGACACGCCGCCAGCCGGTCCCATGGTCGGCACGCTCAAAGCCGCGCCAGACGTGATGAGTACGACGACATCATCGCCGGCGCCGACAGGACGCCTGATCAATTTGGGCACCGCTGAGGAACGGCAGCGGGCCGAGGACGAAGCCAAGTTACAGAAACTGATGACCGATCCGGGCTTCAAGACGATGACGCCACTTCAGCAATTCATGGCGATCAGGCCAGCATTGGAGAAAGGCATCAACATCCCGTATCAGCTCCTGACTGAACCAGGAGGACCGCCGGGCACGCCAGTGCAAGTAGATGTCGGCGGGAAAGGCGTCTATACGCGGCCAAGCGAGGCGATCGGGAAGCCCGCATACCATCAACCCACGCCCATGGCCACGGTCACGCTCCAGACGCAGGATGCGCAAGGGAATCCCGTCACGCGCGTCGTGCCGAAAGCCGATGCGCTCAACAAGGACTTCGCGCGACCTGACACGGCGCAGACGCAAACGCGCAAAGAGAACGCGGCCAACGTGCTCGCCCATATCCAAGACATCGAAAGCGAGGCTGAACAGGTCGATAAATTAGGGCTGATGGGTCCGCTCGGCGGCCGCTGGGGCGATTTCATGGCGGGTCGTATCGGCGCTGGTGAACTGGCGGCCGGGAATCCGCAGAATGCTGAATTACTCGGGCAGTTCCGCTCCGATGTGGGACTCCTGAAATCTGGGATGGCCATGGTGCACGGGGGCGCTCGAGGAGGTGGGAGTCCCGCGATCATGGCGCGCATGGATGCCCTGATGAACGCGAAGACGATGGACTTGTCACTGTTCAAGGGCGCGACCACCTCGTTCAAAAAATGGCTCACGCAGTACGCCGGCAAGGCTGACGCGGCTGGCGCTGGAAAGGCCGTCCGCTATGACATGAACGGCAACGAAATCAAGTAATGGCCGACCAGGAAGTCATCATCGTCGACGATGCGGGGACCGAGCATATCTTTCCGCCCGGTTTCGATCCGAAGCGTGCGGCCGGGATTGTGCGCGACCGAGCGACCGCAGCAGCAGCGCCGTCCATTCCGCGCGATGCTCGAGGATTGCCACAGGTCAGCGCCGATGTGCAGGAAGGCGGTCCCTCGCTGTTCCAGCGCACGGTGCAAGGCATGGTGAACCCATCACCAGAAATGCAACTCGGCATGGATGTTTTGCCCTTTGCCGCCGGTGCCATCGGGCCAGGCATCAGCCGGTTACGAGGCGCTCCCCCCATGGCCGTCTCACATGGGGCGACGCCTGTCCGTGACTGGATTCGAACGTCTGGCGTGGTGATGGAACAGGCGCCAGCTGCGGGCGCGACCGGCCGATTCGTCGGGCGCCTCATGCAAAAGGTTCCGACGCCGCAGACGTTTCAAGATTTGCCGCTTGCCCAGCAGATGGAGCAGTTACCCTCAGCCACTCCGGCGCCCGTCACTGGCAGGCTTGGAATGGCACCGTACCAAGCGCCGCCGACGCCCTTCCACGAATTACCACTCGCTCAGCAGATGCCCCAACTCCCGACGACCGGCGGGATTCCCTTAGCGCGAAGCAGCGGCCCACCGTTGCAAGCGCCGCCGACACCGTTCCACGAATTACCACTCGCCCAGCAAATGTCGCAGTTGCCGACCACTGGTGGTATCCCGATGGCGCGCAGCGGTGGACCGCCATTGCAACCGCAGACGCCCTTCCATGAATTGCCAGTCTTTAAGCAGATGGAACAATTACCGACCACTGGACCAGCGCCCGTGACGGGACGCCTTGCGATCGCGCCGCATCAGATGGCCTCTGATGCGACGATGTTGAAATCGTTGATGCAGGAGAGCTCGACGGCGTTGAATCCATGGGAATCCAACTTCCTCGAATCCGTGAGCGCCAATATCAGCGGTGGTCGGGCCTTGACGCCTGGACAATCCAACGCGCTCCGCAGCATTTACCTGCGCGCGAACATGCCACGCTAGGCGACTATTTCTGCCGTGGATCAATCTCGCTTGGGAAACACTGAAACGTGATGATGGATGCCTCCATCCATTTAGCCCTCGGTAGCGACACCATCCAGTTCTGCACATCCGTACAATCTTTCAGGGTTTCAAAGTACGAATAATTGATGTCCTTGTTATTCGCCGTACTGCTCCCGTCTGTATTGCCCACTGCATCATGATCGACGACTGCCCATGATTTGAAGAACGTCCACAACACCCAAATCCGTTCTCCATTCCGAAAGTCTGGCAGTCGCAACACCGCACGCGGCATCGTGGCGATCGAAGTCCACGCGGCTTGATCGGCCGCGTTCATCGTGTTCCAGTTGGCCGGATGTGGCGGGTTCTGCGCGTACGCCGAATTAGCCACGAGACAGACGAGGATAATTCCAAGCAGTTGCGTAGGTTTCATGGTGGTTGCCCTTTCGGCACGCAAGGTTAGTTGTCATCTAGCTCCGTGAGATCGTCCAAGTCATTGTCGGCGCGCATCAAGAGCACCATTTCATCATGCGCGCGGCTCAGTGCCGTCAACGCTTCACGCAGCCCCGCGATCTGGGTGCCTTGCAGGTCAAACAGTTTCTGATGGCCTTCGCGGAGATGGCGACGGACAGCTCGCAGTTGGTCATTGGTCATTTAGCTTTCCTTGATGCGATCGTGCGACACCGCCCATTCCAAGTGTTCCTCGATGGCGACTTGGATGACCTCGGCCAATGTCTGGACTTCCGCAGCACGCTCGACCGGCGCATTCGTGGGGACCACGACGTAATCGCTCAGGAATGCTTCGGCGAGGTCATGAACTTTCGTATCAACGAGTACCGTCATGATTGCACCTTGAGATTGCAGTCCTCGCAGATAACTTCCATCCCAGCTTCAGCCGCATCGACGTCGAATCCGCCGGATTGACGCGCTTCTCCAAATGTTTGGCCATCTAGACCTGTGGCTTCCAATTGCGCGCGGGTGAGTCGCGTCAATCGCGGAAGGGCGGCCATCCGCTTCCTGTCTGCGGCATCCATCCGATCATCGTCAGCAGAAAACGAGAAGCCCGCGATTTCCCCGCCCGGATTCACGCCGCGTGCGTTGATGATCAGATGCGCCTCCGCAAGCATCGCGCAGTCGACGAGTACGACACCGCGAAAGCCCTCCGGCCCCACAAATGAAAGCCACCATGTCTGCTTAGCGGTCACGATTGCACCTCATTCTCTTGGTGGACATAGACCAGCCAATCCGCATAGGCGGCACTCAGCCCGGCCTCGGTCAAAAGTCGCGCATCACGCCGTGGCGCGCCGATCAGGCTCTGCTCGTACTGGCCGAAATTCGCGGTCGTCTCGAGCCAGTCCAAGAACGATTGCGCCAAATCCTGAGCATCCATGCGTTCATGCTCATCGGTTGTCGGTTCATGCGTGAAGACGGGTCCGAAGGCCCACATGGACGTGGAGCAATAGAGGACGGCGTATTCCCGGTCGGCATCGTAGAGAATGCGGACACTCATGATTGACTCCCGTCGCGCGATTCGAAGGCGTGTAGGACATCGATCGCGGCTTGGTTCGCGTCCAACGCGGAATGGATCGCGTCGTTGTGCGCTTGAATCGCCACGCCCATCGCCGTCGTCGCGTCACTCATGGCGGTATTCGCGCGACGCAGCGCCGCGAACGCCGTATTGTTGGCGTCAAACAAGGCGTGCAGATGCTTGGTAATCTCTGGGTCCCTCATGTCAGTACTCCGGCCAGACTTCGAGTTCGCGCATATTTCCGTCGTTCTGAATCGCCGCGATGAGAGTCTCAAACGGATTCGGCTCGTGATCCCACATGGCCGACATCCCCTCTAGCCTCGACAAAGCGCCGCGATCCAATCGCCACGGCGAGTCGCCGAATGCGCGCTTCATCGCTTCTACAAACCGACTTGGCGTCAAGACATCAAGGCTTTTCTTCGCCGTCGAGATCGGAATCCAATAAAGATTGGCGCTCATGATTCCTTCTCCAGTGCGTCAAGCCCTTTGCTTGCATAGAGTTCCAGCAATCTCAGGAGGAGCCAGCGTAACGGGCGCCCCTCGCGCGTCGCCTGGGCCTTGACCCGCGCCCAGAGATCGACGGGCATATTCCGCAAAATGAAGGCTGGGCCTTTAGGCACATTGCCCTTCGTTTTGGAGACTGATCGCGATGGCTCGCGCGATTTCGTCGACAGTGTAGTAGGCATCCTGCATATGGCTGTTCTCGCCCCAGAGCGAGATCCGGCCCGGTTTCCGGCCGATGTAGAACGGCGTGCCAGCCACAGGCGTGAGACATGAATCCTGTTCTGACGTGGCATCGACCGCGATTTGGACCGCCTCGGCATAGCGCCGGGCCGAGCAGTTCGAGGGCTTCGCGGGTGTAGCTGATCGTCACATACCGATTGCCCCCCACCCTCCATCGCTTCGCGCTCATCCCAAGTCACCTTCATTGCCAGTGCGGCATTCGCATTCTGTGAGTCCACAATTGTCGCAACGTGGTCGCCCGTCTGGGTCTGCGTCGTTTGGCCACAACCGACAGTCGCATTTGCAGTTGAGACACATCGGGCCACGACGACACCACAGGCACGAAATATCGGCCCGACAGCGCTTATGGCACTTCCAGCATTTAGCCATGAGATACCGCACGGTTTCGCGTGGAGCGCAAGAACGTGAGCCATACCTCATCAGCGTTCTGCTTCGCGCGCAGGGCCTCGCGGATTTCAGGATAGTTGAGCAAGTCCGCGGCAGTCATCGTCCAGCGGTCGCGCTTGCCATCCGTACGCGCCGCGATCGTGGCCGTCAGGCGTGCATCGGCTTGTTCCGCGAGGGTGAACAGAACGTGGGGAACGAAGGCTTTCATTGCGGGCCTCACTTTCAAGCGCTTGCGGCGCTCAGTGTCGAGGTTAACGGCTGACAGAGACCAATATACGCTACAGCGCTGTAGATGTCAAGCGGGTATCGCGATTTTTCTTTTCGCGGGCTTTAAGCAAATTTGCTCGAGATGAGGCCGTCTTGGCTGGACTGGTCTTTCCCTTAGAGGCCAAGCCACCTTTGCGCCCGAGCGCGATGGCGTGAGGATTTTTACGTTTTGTCATTGGATTGCTCCTTCCAAGCAGAACCGTTAGGACCCCAAATGGGCGAGAAATAGACGCAATCAGGGCAAAGGGTCGGGTTGTATTGGGCAGAATAGATCGCCCGGCAACAGAAGCAGACACGCTCAGTAGTGGGGTTGCACCCGAAATAGAAGGCACGAGTGCGATGTTCTAGGAGCCGATGGTAGGCCATGCTTTCGCAGATGACGAGCTGCGTATGGCTATGATGATGGACGGGATGACGGCGCGCCAGTGGTCGTCCTAGCGCTTTGACGGCTCGTCTCCGGTCCTTATTGTGCTGAGTAGGGCTAACAATCGGATGTTGCCAAAGTTTCGGCCTAGGACCCTTTTTCATGACGCCTTTTTACCTTCGGCAGCTCGCGCCTTTTGTCCGCTGCGGGCTCGGCGTGGTCTGACGCGCTTTCCGGTATCGCCAAACTTCGGCGCCCCCAACCGCGGCTCACGTCCTGTAGCTCTCGCCCAGGCATCCATAAGCGCAACGAGCTCAGCGCGGATGTCATCCAGGCATCTGGCGTTATAGACGCATCCAGACGCCGGCTCAAATACGTAGTGGCGCCATTTTGGGAACCAATAGATCGTACCGATGTACGCGTCGGTCTTTTGCATCTTGACCGTGATGATGTCGGTCGCGCCGGCCGGCTCGCGATCGAATGTGAGGATGGACGGATGCGGACGTGAGTGAACGCCGCTTGCGGACACTGGTCGTCGTTCCCGCATACAATGAGCAAGGCAAAATTGGACGGGTCATCACGAAGATTCCAGCGGGGGTGGTTGACAGGGCCGTCGTGGTGGACGACTGCTCGACGGATCAGACTTTTGCAGAGGCACAAAACGCCGGCGCGATTGTAGTGCGGCACGAGCGCAATCTGGGCGTCGGCGCGGCGATTCGTTCG